>Ga0256827_10002740_pt1 | contig 11263 bp, 15 predicted proteins | sample CV84metaG_FD_185977 | JGI IMG/M metagenome (GOLD analysis project Ga0256827, IMG submission 185977) | Hydrothermal vent microbial communities from East Pacific Rise, Pacific Ocean - CV84 | ecosystem: Environmental > Aquatic > Marine > Hydrothermal vents | place: Pacific Ocean: East Pacific Rise... | reverse complement strand
TAGTAGAATTTTGATTTTTTTAAAATATTTAAACCTGGAAGGTTCTCCATTTGCATTTTTTCTTTGGCTTTTTGTTCAAGGATATTCCTTAATTGCTCTGCACTATTTCCATCTTCTAAACTCATTTCCATTGGTATTTTGCTATCTTTTTCAGACATTGTTAATCCTTTATTTTTATTTTATTTATATTTTTCCTATCCGAAATCTCCGAATGGGTTTTCTTCCTTTTCTCTCACTGCTTTTTTTCTAACCTCATTAGGGTATATCGTTTCATCCTCAATAATTTCCTCTTCGGCTCTATGATTTTGCTCCTCTCGATTTTCCTCTTCACCATTAAAAATTGAATCAAGATTACCGAAATCTTCGTATTGAACCTCATCAGAATTTGAAATATCCTCTGCAGCACTATAATCATCTCTGTTTGCAATGTATGTCTTGAGTGTCAGTTTATAAACATTTTTTGTAAGATTTGAGTCGTAAACATTATTCCTACCACCAAAATCTCCTGCTAATTTCATGTCAGTGACTTCCATAATTTTGTTGCTATCGAAAACTACAAGGTTTCCGTGTGGCAGATTCTCAATCGTTGCTTTACCCTCGCGTTGTACAATTTCAGGATGAATTTTTTCCATGTCCTCCCTGGATACAAACACAGCAATGGTGTCTAGGTTTTGAAGGCCAAATTTGCTAAATAAATCTCCTTCTCCTCCCCATTGGTCGGTTTCCTCTGGTTTAACAAAAAATTCATGTACATTAGCATTGTCAACCTTGATATGCGAAAATTCTCCGAAAATGTCATCTTGATGAATTTTTTCTGTTATTAAATATTTTATCCTAATACCATACATATTTATGACCTCTGCAGCCATATTCCTTGCAAGTTCATATTCCTTGTCTAGTGAATCGTCAGTGCTATAATTAAAATTAACCATTAATAACCTCTTTTAACATTCATTAACTGCCAGCCCTGTTTTAGGACCACAAGTTTATTTTTCTTTGTATCCAGTGTAAAGATAGCATCATTGGTTTTTTCGTCATGGTATAACATAACATCACCTTTCACAGTCATTTTATAATTTTCTATGCCTTTAAATTTAAGAACTTCATCAGGACTAATTTTGTATGATAATCCTTCTGTCAATTTAGCCATTTCTCTAAAAGTTTTCATATGAACCTCCATTGTTTAAATTATTTATAGTTTTAATAAATCGGAAGCGCTCATATAACCTAGATATTTTATTTTATTTTTTAGAATATCATCTTTTTTGTTATTGTTGAAATCCCATGCTCCCAAAATCTTAACTTTATCCAATATTACCTCATTATACTCGAATGTTATAATTTTAAGATGTTCATTTAAAAGTTTATATCCTCCGTTATCGAGGATTTTATTTATTTCTTTCAAATAATCTCTATACTTAAGGACACTGTACTCTTTATATTTTTTATTTAATTTTGTCATTACACCCTTAAATAAAAATTTTAATTTTTGACCTGGTCCAGTTCTCAATTCTGCCTTAGCATCCAATTTAATCCATCGTCTTCCGTCATAATCCAAATATGTAAATAAATCTGATGAAGCCTCTATAAGCATCCTGCCTTGAATTTTTACTACGACATTCGGATTGCTAGGGAGACTGGATAATTGAAGTGAAGGTTTTGTAAAGCATGAAATCTGTGCCTTTTTGCCCATTGTTGTAAGTCCTTTCAAATCTTGAGCGTTTGTCATGTGATATGCAATAATATTTTCATCATCACTATAACCTAGATTGTACATCATTTTTGGTGATATAGGTATCATGTTTTGTTCCATAAGATTTTCGATTTTTTCTCCAAAATCAATTCTCTCATTGATGTCTATAAAATCCTTAAATTTCATCATATTCATCATAACCTCCTCTTTATGGTTATTTATAATCTACCATCCCCTATCATCCATTTCTTGATTATATGCTTCCATGGCATTCATACCAAAACCAGGATCATTATCCCAAAGTCCTTCCGTAAACGGAGATTCTGTGGTTTCTTCTGAACTAAAACCTAAATCCAAGAAATCTGCAGTTTCCCTCTCTTCATTTTCCCTCTCCTCTTTCTTTTTTTCTATAAGTTCGCTAAAACCTTTAAAATTGTCCCAATTTTTTATATCAAAAAATGGAGCAAATACCAACATTAGGGACATGACCAGGTCGTCATGATACCCCTCTTCGGCAGCAAATGTACCATTTTTTCTCTCAATAAAATTGAACATCTCATCGAGTGTCCTTTTATCATTGATTTCCAGGAGACCTTCTTCCACAAATTTTTTGAGGAATGATGTCATCATTTTTTTGGTTTTGGTTGTCGTTCTGATACCCCAAATATTTTTGAAACCTTTCCCCGAAGGTTTCCTTTCCCTGAAAATCTCTCCTTCATATTCGAGTTGGTCATGAAGGGTGTTTATAAGGTTTGCCTCAACATTATTCTCCTGAACGATATATGCGTCATTGTAATGATGACCTAAATCGAAAACCCTATTCGGGATTATCATGAAACTTTCTTCAATTTTGGCTGAAGCAACCTGTTTGAATGGTATGTTCGTAACATCAATAACATGCAATCCGATGCTGTCTATCCCATCCTGTTTTGGGTCTGATGTCAGAATGTAATTATGGCCCGGTTTAGGTTCTTCGAAAATTCTCAATCCTTCAAAAAGCGAATTGAAAATGATGTCTTCGTCCTTCATATAATTTATGTTTTTGAGTGTTGTGCCTGAAATCAAGGTATGCGATGATCCTAAAAATTCATTACCAAAATTCTGATTAAAGTGGGTAAGTCCATTTTTGGCAACCTGTTCAGCCTTGAATTCATCAGATGTTTTTATCCTACCATCCTTATGCCACCTAGGAACCTCCTGCCATTTGGCTTCGCAGAGATTATATCCATTTTCGCCTTTTCTTGCGCCCTCTACCATGTGAAAAAAGTGATTCAGGCCGTTTGCTGTCGAACTAAAAATTGCCTGAGCACCCTGTATTGCAGCCATTGCTGGCATAACGGAATCCATAAATTCTTCCCAGAGATTGTTCCTGATAAATGAAACCTCATCAACATAGAGTATAGACAATGAGAAACCCCTGAATGCATCTGAATTGCTTGCCGAAATCATGATTTTATTTCCGTTATCAAATTCCACTGATTGCTTATTCCATGACATTAAGCCTGGCTGCAACCATATAGGCATTTCGATATAGATTTTTTTGATTTTGTCAAGAACCTCTTGTGCCAGTGAGACAACATTGGCGGCAATACCGATATTGATATTCTGTCTTGTTAGAGCACACCATAGGAGATATGTCGCAATCGTGACGGTATTATGACTTAGTATATCATTAGTATAATATGTGTGTTCTTCAGATTCTATTGATAAATCATACATATTTTCTGAGTATCCCAGTGACTTTACTGATAAAACTTTTTTAGGACCAGTCTTGGTTCTTATGTATTTTCCTAATGAATCTATCGCATAAACTTCTTCATAATCTTCTTTTATCAATATATGAGTATCAGCACATTTTAATGATAGATTATCTTCTAATATAATTTCAAAAACTTCATATTCTATTGTTTTGTTGGTTGATATAATTGGCTTAAATCCGTCCTCAGTTTCAACATTCCAACCAGATAAATCCTTTTCTTCTATGAATTTATGATTTTGTTTTTCTGATAACTTCATATTTTATCCTGTATATCTATTGAAAAACATTCTGTGGATGTAAAAGAGTTATAATTAATAGTTATTCTATCTTCTTTGTTCTCCCTTAAGATTTTTTGTTCTTCTTTAAAACTTTCATAAAAGGTTAAATCATCCTTGATAAATATTATATCGATATTTAGATTATACTTATTTTTGATATACCTTTCTGTGCCAAACCTATCCTTCACTGTTCTCGAAGTTATACCTATTTTCCAAAACTCTATTTCTTCGTTATAGAATCTAATATAATATAATTTTCCTGGTATATTCTTAACTTCGGGATTTGAACTAAATAATTGATTCATCCTTCCAGTTCCTTTTAATTCATTAATTCTTTTTATTTCTTCGGCAGATTTATTGCTTAGTGTTTTTTGCCATTTATTTTGCCTTTCATTGAATATTATAGTTCCTTCTATTTCATCATATTTTTCTATGCATATTGCCAAAGAAAAAGTTTGCTGTCTTTCTGACCTTAATTCTTCTGCTTCTTCTTGAGTGTATCCTTTATTCAACCAATATATCAAGGTTGTGCTATTATTACCGTTTTCCCTATTGCTTTTAGAAATTTTCTTTTTTATTTCTGTTTTTTCGTCATCTGTTTTTTCGTATAAAAAATTACTTGATAATGGACTTAATCTGCCATTATGACGATAAGCAGGATTTTCTTTGCCTTTTTTAAATTTATTACTTCTTTTATCGTAATTTTCGTTTGCATACTTTTCTCCATATAGTATTTCCATTTTTTCAAAGGTATTATCTGAAGGTTTAATATTTTCTCTGGTGTTGTATTCCAATAGTCTAATTATTCTTAATATGAAATTATCTTCTAGGCCACCTTTGATGAATTTATATACCCATTCGGCTTTATAAGGAAATGATAAGTTATTCACAACTTCAAATAATTCAGTTATTTTTTCTTCTTGAATTTTTGTTATTTTTATTTCTTTAAAAATTTTATTATTTAACATTTTTTCAACAGTCATGAAATATCTATCTTGCTTTTTCTTGTTTTTGCTGTATTTTTCTATTTTGTCTATATGATGTATTGTTTCTGCTGTTAATTTCATATAAATATCTCCTTTATTTATATTTATATAAGTATCTTTTGTATGGCACTTTCCTGATTGCCTGGGGAAGAATGCAAGAACATCATCACCCTTCACCAGTTCATTTTCGAGCCTTTCCTGATATTGCCTAGGTTCAGGTCTACCGATGCCAGATTTTGTTAAAATTTTACAATAATTTCTACGAAAATAAAAATAATCTGATTGACATTTTAAAATTTCTTGTTGTTGTCTGTTATTCAGGTTTAATTTTGTGTAAGGTTTTTTGAGTTGACGAATGCCATTGAAGGAAATTCGTTCTCCGAAGGCATCAAGATAATAGCCTTCCTGATTCTTTGGTGTATCAATTTGTTTAAGATATTTGTCTTTAAGGACTTCAGGGACCTCAATGCCCCCATTAGCCTCCCTTAATTCGTCAAATATTCCTTGTATTTTTGGTGTGTTTGATATGCCATTTGCCATTTACCATTCCTTTTTAGGCTCTGCTTTAGATTTGTCTTCAGGATCCTCAGGATTCAGAGCCTTCCTAATGACATCTTCCCCTTTATGAATGCCTTTGATAGCGTCAAGCAAAGAATTTAGAGCAGAATTATCAAGTTCAGCAGTTTTTCTGCCAAATTCTATCATGGAATTGATATTTTTTATTGCCTCTGCACTAAATTTTTCAAAGCCGTCTGCCTTCTCACTGATTTCTGCAAATTCTTTAAATGTTCTTATTTTGTTCATTTTATTTTCTCCTATTTGTTTCTGTCTAATTTTCTAAAAATCCTTGAATTACATGTCTGACATAATCTGTGCTTTAATAATCCCAATGTTAATATATACCCTATCCAGCCTGATATTGACACAGGCTTGAATTTATGTATGGTAACCTCAGTATTTTCTAAACCACAAAAATTACATCGTTTCATGTTAATCTCCTTGAATCCTTAAATCTCTTTTAGCTCATAGTGCGGTGTATCGTCAAAATTTTGGTCGCTAAAAATATCATCAGAATCCCAATCTCCACCCCATCTAATCGTATGAGAAATCTTGCCTTCCTGAAGTAATTTTGCTGTTATGCCTTTTACAATTCCTGCCAAAAAGTAAAATCTTGCCTTATCTTTTTGTTTCCCAGAAAATGCGTTTGTTCCTTTTTTGAATGGCATAATATCAATTGCATGCGATAATCCATCTCCGTGGTCTTGGTGCTTGCTAAGTTTGTGCACGCCATCCAATTGACTCCTTCCAGTTTCAAAATATTCTCTCTGTTTTTCCGCTGTTCTCAGTCCTTCAAGGACACTAAAATCATAAATCTTGATTACCTCTTCCATAATTTTTATCAAATCTGGATGACATGTGTCAAGTCTTTGTCTGCTTCTTTTTCCAAAATTATACATTTTTTCTCCTTATATTATGGAGCACTTTATATGCTCCAATAATATTTATATTAATCTAATACGCCACCATTTTTGATGTAATTAGTATATGCTTCCATCTCACCAAAAATTCTACCAGCCAATGCTATTGTATAATCTATTGCTCCTGAAGAAATCATGAATTTCTTCATGGCATTCATTGAATTAGGAGTTTTTCCATAATCAGAAAATTCAAATCTCTTTCCAACATAACCATCTGATGTGTTTCCTATAAGGCCATGTATATATACACCTTTTGAATTTATCTCAATAGCCCATCCAGTCCTACTGTCTTTGTCCATCCTGTTTAAGAATTTTTGATATAATTTATCTTTGCTAAATTTATCAAAACCAACCAAAATGCTGTCATTTAATTCAAAATCTGGTTCACCATATAATTCAGGGAAAATCTCTTTAAGGATTTTTACTGCCTTAGGTCTAATCTTCTGTCCTGCTTTTTCAAATTTAACAATCTCATCTTCAACACTTCCTTTATTTTTTGATGTACTATCTCCTCTATAAAAAGGAATCTCATTTTGAGCAGAATTTTTTAAGATAAAAACAGGCCTATTGTTTGTGTTTCTTATGATTGTTTCAAACTTCGCAGTGAAAACAGGTTCATTCCATTTATTGTTAGGGAAAACAGCATAAGGCATTTCCAAATTAGGCATAATTTTTCTAAATAATGAAATTCCTTTTTTGAGTGTAACCATTTCAGAAGTTAAATAATCCCCATTTTCATCAAATACTATGAGTTCGATACTATTAACACCAACTCTTGTAGCTATTTGTATATCCATGCCTTTAACTTCAAATACTGTACTTCCTCTGCTATATGTGCCTCCGCAACTAGCACTATCATCAAAAAATCTAATTTCTCCCCCAACATCATTTTTTATAGTATATCCTGTTTTTTCAAAATCTGAAGCAGATAATTTTATTATTTTGTTTAAGTATTTCGTGCTTTCGTTTATAAAATTAGAATATTTCATTTTCATTCTCCTATTTCACGTCTGGCATATTATATTCTAAATTACTAGCAACTTTAAGCATTCTTTTTTGTCTATCTCCACCAAGAACAACAGATATACTGTCTTTTACTTTTTTCATAGCATCATAGAAATTCTTAAGTTTATCTTTTGCAGTTTCTGCAGCACCTTTAAGGTTAACCATTAAATCCCATCCCGTTACAGCATCAATAAAATGTATTGGTCCAGTTACTATATGCATTGTTGCCATGTCAAGTTTTAGTAAAAAGTCAAGGAATTTTTCTTTTTTGAATGAAGCAGCAATTCCTTTAACCTTTTTCTCATCTCCTTTCATTGCAGCCAGGATTAATTGACCAGCGCCCTTGCTAAATTGTAGAACATAATCAATAATTCCGTCGCCTTTGTGTAGTTTCATACCAACTTTTGCAAGCCAATCATGAATTCCTTCAACTATCATTTCTTCCTGAGCCTCTGTAAGGTTTTCCATATCATAAGATTCATTGATCATCTCATCATTTTCTGCCATGTACATAAGCAAAGCAATTTTGTCTTCCATATCCTCAGTCATTTTTATGCTTTCTTGAAGCATTTGGTATTCTTTAAATTTTATCATTTATATTCTCCTTTTTTATGTTTATGTGTTTCTGTTATTTATTCTTTTGGTTCTGATGAATCTTCAGGTTTTTTATCATCTTCCTCTTCTTCCTCTGTATCGTCGCCATCTTCCTCTTCTTCAGTATCCTCAGTATCCTCAGTATCCTCATCATCTTTAGGTTCCTTTTCGGTATCTTCGGCATCCTCAGAAGAGTAATCTACATCATTCTTGACTTTCGAGATAAAATTCTGCACACTTAGTACCACTTTATCAAGTTCATCTTGAAATCCTATCACATCTTTCCTGTATTCATTTTCAGGTCTCATAATAGCTAATACTGGCAGAAAAGAGACACCAACAAGTCCTGCTTGTATATCCCTAAGTTGTTGTAAAGCCTCAAACCTAATGTCTTTTTCATTTAAAAAATTCTCATTTAATGGAACATTCATATATAATCTCCTTATATTCTTTAATCTTATTTATAAAGAAAAAAATTAAGAATTTTTATGCTATAATATATTATAAAGGAGAAAATATGGTATTTACAATTATGGTGGGAGCATTAGGATTATTGGCTGGAATATTTTTTATGATTTCGGTGAGTATGAAAAACTCAGAATCTTCAGAGGAATCAAGACAACCAAAGAAAAATAAAAGCAAAAAATACATATAATACATATAATACATATAATACATATAATTTAAGCATAATTTAATGTTTATTTGGTTATAATTATAGTAATTAAAAAGAATAGAAGGATAGAATATGTCAGAAAATGAAGGAAACACAGTGGAAATAGTAGAAGTAGAAATGGTATCAGACACTAAGGGATCATTAGAACCTCAAAGTTCAGTTCAAGAATTGGAAATTGAATTTAATGCTTTTATCAAAGATATGGAAGTTGCAAATGATTCTGTTTCTGCAGGCATAAAAATGGATGAACTCAATGAGATTGGCGATGAGGTAATCAAAGCTAAACAGTATCTGACATCATTTGCCTCAGGAGAGAAAAAATCTGTGAGAGAGCAAGCATATAACCAACTTACATCACTTCCATTGATAGGAAACTGGGCCAAGGATAAGGTTCAAGAAGTTCAGGTTCAATACATGAAAGATTCTGGCGTTAAGGAAGTCCTTGAAGGAATTTTTGAAAGTTTTGAAACTAAGAAAAAAAGACTTATCGAACTAACAGCAATGGCAGAAAATATGAGAGATAATCTTATAGAGCAAGAACAAAAACTTCAAGTTTATATCAAAAAAGTTGATGAAATTATTCAGAATCCTCCATCTGCAGCCGATAAAATGAGAGCATTGGATATGAGCATTATCGCACAATCTCAAGACCGTATCTCAAAAGAGATGATTTATAATCAAGTAAACTTCATTATTGAGTTAATGGAAAACTTAATGATTAAAATCTCAAAAACTTTGCCAACTTTAAAAAATACTCTGAGCAACTCTTTGAATATTGTTGGTACAATTAACAGCATTAAAGATGCAGTGGAAATGATGAATACTTTAGAAGATTTAAGTAATGAAATTACAAGAACTTCAACAAATAATATTCAGACCCTTATTGTTGATGTTACAAAATCACTTTCAGATGGTACAGATATTGAATTCTATAAAGAATCTGCAAAAAGAAATGAAGATTTTAATAAAACATTAACACAAGCAAGAGTTAAACATATTCAGACTACAGTGAAAAATTATGAAACTCTAAAACAAATTGAAGTTGACACAAGCAATCAAATCGAGTTAAGAAGAAACGCTGAAGCAAAAGCATTAGGTTTAAAAATAGGTGTTTCTGAAGAAGCAGTTCAAGCAGTTCAATCAGTTCAATCAGTTCAAGCATCAGGAGATGAATAATGAAAGCATTTTACACAAAAGAGGAATTACAGGAATTATCTCCTGAGGAATTAGAAAAAATTACTTCGTTTGAGGGTGGTGATACCACTTATTATTATGAAGATATTCAGAAAATCACAAAAGGCGAAGATGAGCATTGTATCATCTTCAAAACAGGCGAAGAAATCTATACTCAATCAGATGATGTAATTCAATCAATTAAAGCAAACAAAATCAGATATGACCTCATAACAAAAACACTATCTGAGGTTCAAAGAGAACAAGAAATCAGGAATGAATTCTATAACCAAATTCAAGGCGATATAGCACAACAAATGCAAGAAATCCACAGTCAAATAAATGTTCAAAAAACTAACTTTGAGATTATGACTAAAGCGATTCAGAAACAAACAAATGATGATATTGCTAAATTAGGAAATACAGTATCAAGTACATTAGATAATTGGAATAAAAGAATTGACTCTTTGAATTCTGTAGATACTGAAAAATTTGAAAAAATGATGAAACAAATGGAAACAATAACGGACGCTTTTTCTGAATTATTAAAATAGGAGACTAACATGTTATCTAAGATAAAAAACATATTTATAAGCAAAGAACAAAAATTGCTAAATAATTCTAAATCAGAATATGACAAACTGATCATGTTAGAGCAAAAAAGACAAGGCATTGTAAAGGAATATGGAGATGATATTCCTGACGAATACAAGGAATATGTTCAAACACAAAAAGAGATGATTCAGAATAACTTTTTGATGTTAGCAAAAACTGTTGACATTGAAGGAGGTTTTAAAAATTCAGAAGAAATGATGAAAAAAGGCATATACTTTAATATGCAAGGAACTAAGCCTTCAATAATTCTCACCACCGGAGAATATGGCTCAAAAGATTTCACAGATGCTGGCAATGGCTCAAACATTACAAGTTCTCGATTAGATGAGGGAATTATATATGCATTCAAAACTGAAATAATGGAACTCTCAAAAAAATTCTTAGCAATAAAACCAGGAAAACTGAAATCAGATGTAAGGAATGCTTTACATTCAAAAGCAGAAAAACTGATAGCAAAGAAAACTATTGACTTTTGTAAAGTTTTCGGTGATAATACTTCAGTGATTCAGGAATATATTTTCAGTGGCCTTCAAGGCGAGAATGACCATTATCATAACATTTATGAATTTGAGGAACGATTAAATATTATCGGAGGACTATACTATGTTCTGAAAGATATGTCATTTGACATTGGCCCAAAAGAGGTTGTGTTTATCTACTGCCCTAAGAGTATAGATTTGGTTCATAATTTGCTTTCAAAAATAAATAATAGAAAATACGACTTTATATTAGGAAAGGGAGACGGTTATGGTGGATAATAAACGAAGAGCAATTTTTAAAGAATTTTTAGAGGATAATGATTTTTACATAGATTATAATGGAGAGCATTACACATTGGTGCATGAATCTGAAGCTATCCATTTTTCAAATACGAGCGATGAAATGTATAATTTTGTTTTAGGTTTTATGATGAATAAAAAGAAACATGATGAACTTGTCCTAAACCTTATAGAGCAAAATGATACTAATGTGCAGAGATATGAGAAAATAATTTCTGAATACTCTG
>Ga0256827_10002739_pt1 | contig 11263 bp, 8 predicted proteins | sample CV84metaG_FD_185977 | JGI IMG/M metagenome (GOLD analysis project Ga0256827, IMG submission 185977) | Hydrothermal vent microbial communities from East Pacific Rise, Pacific Ocean - CV84 | ecosystem: Environmental > Aquatic > Marine > Hydrothermal vents | place: Pacific Ocean: East Pacific Rise... | reverse complement strand
CCATCTGCTGTTACACCTAGACCTGTTACCCCTTGAGACTCTTTTTTGAGGTGAGTCCATACATGCATACGTGTTGAGTTATACCACAAGAAAAATGGTTTTTTAGCTTTAACTTGACGCTCCATGAAATCTAAAGCTGCAGCTACAGTTTCATCATCTATTGTCTCCATACGTTTTTTAGTTAATGGACCAGTATCTTCGATTTTCCCATCTGCAAATGAGTGTATAACACCACGAGGACCAAATTTCCTCTTAAACTCCGGGTCTTTAGGGTAGTCAACATTTTCAGGTTCTTCTTCTGCATTCAGGTGATACAGGTTTCCAAAAAACTCATCAAAACCATGGTTTGTTGGTAACATACTGTCTAAGTCACCTAAGTGGTTTTTACCAAACTGACCTGAGACATATCCTTTATCTTTAAGTAACCCTGCTATGGTAGGTGCCTGCATAGGCATACCCTCTTTTGATCCTGGCAATCCTACTTTAAGTAATCCTGTTCGTATAGGAGATTCTCCCATAATGAAGGCAGCACGTCCTGCCGTACAAGACTGCTGACCATACCAGTCAGTAAAAACTGCACCCTCTTTTGCAATACGGTCGATGTTTGGTGTTTTATATCCCATCATTCCCATGTTATAAGTACTCACATTGAACCAACCAATGTCATCACCCCATATTACCAATACATTTGGCTTATCTGCTGCATTGAGAAGTGTTGCACCCATTACAGTAGCTACAATGGCTATCTTTTTTAAACTCATATTTTTCTCCTATATTAAATCTATATAATTCAAGTTCACTTGATATAATACAGTAGTTATAAACAATTTAATATCCACTTTGCGCAGTACCCATAAGGAATTGAATAATGCAAATACCCAGCATTCATCATATGCGTTTTTTTGACAGTGAATTCCTAAAAAGTGTTGTAAGTGATTCCGATACACGGCATCAACAAGTCACAGCAGGTCGTTTTGAGGGGAAAATAAAACGTGTCATCCTTCCAGATATTATTATAGACCATGGTGAATACAATCTTAAACTTATTGCACAAGGTGCATTTTCCCCAAATACAGTCACATTAATGATAATACATCGTATGGACGAGATTGGTAAGGTCTGTGGTGCAGATTTGATAGGTGGAAGTCTTATCGTTTTACCCATATATGCAGATGCAGAATTTACCATACCGCCACATACCAGCTGGACTGCTATTAATGTTCCAAAAGCACATTTGGATAAATATGGACTCAAAGTAAATACAACGAAGCTCTTTACACTTAATAAAAAATATTTTCATCAATTTAACCAAACATACTTAAGATTAGAAAAACAACTCTCAGAAGGTAAAGAGAGCCAAGAAGTACTCCAAGACATGATACTCTCTCACTTCATCCAGACTATTGAAAGTTTAGACAATAAATTAGAACTACGCTATTCAGATGGGTACTTGATGGCACTCAATATTAGAGATTATATTGAAGAACATATTGAAGAGCCTGTACAAATGTATAAACTTTGCCAACTCACAAACAAAAGTGTAAGAACGATAGAAACAACTTTCAAACAAGTATTTAGCCTCACAGTAAGAGACTATCATACATACTATAGACTCTCACTTGTACGACAAACACTCATTCATGACAAAAATATCTCTGTCTCCAATGCTGCATTAAAATATGGATATCTTCATTTAGGTCGGTTTTCAAATAATTATAAAAAACTGTTTGGGGAATTACCTTCTCAAACCTTACGTAAAAACTAGCATTCATTTTGTTCTGTAAGTGTTGGCTGGATTCATAAGATCTTATGTAATATGCATATTTGAAGAGGGTATTTAAAATTCACCTTGATGGACTTCAAATACCCTTCCAAAGGAATTCTCCTTTGGAAAAAGTAAAGTATTATTTACCTGCGTTTTCAGTCATGTTTGCCATGACTTTATCAAGGTTGAAACTTGCTGCCTTCATACGTGGAGGGAAGTCTTTAAATGTAGAAATAAATTCTGCAACAAAAGCTTGTGCAGGCACAAGAAGATATGCTCTTTTAAACATCCAATTATAATACGTATTGGAAGTGATCGGTGCGATCTCATACGGGTCTCTTCTTAGGTTTAAGACAAGCGGCACTCTAAGAGGTGTAAATGGATTTGCCCATAAACCTAGTGTACCTTTCATACGCTGTTCCATAAAGACCATTTTCCATGGACCATAACGCATTGACATTAAGTCACCATCATCAGAGAAATAGAAGATCTCTTTACGAGGACTTTTAACATTATCTGGATCTAACAAGTGATCAAGAACATTATATCCATCTAAATGTACTTTATAGGATCTTCCATTTGTTTTAGATGTATAGCCGTCAAGAAGATCTTCTTTAATGTCTGTTTTCCCTGCCACAGCTAAAAGTGTCGGGAAGTAGTCCATACCTGCAACAATACCGTTACTCACAGTACCAGGTTTAATATGTCCAGGCCATTTCACCATAGCCGGTACTCTCCAACCACCTTCCCAGTTTGTATTCTTCTCAGATCTAAATGGAGATGATGCTGCATCAGGCCATGTATTCTTATGCGGTCCATTGTCTGTAGAGTAGTAAACAAATGTATTGTCTGCTATTTTCAACTTATCAAGTGTATCAAGCAGTTGACCTACATGTCTATCATGCTGTAACATACCATCCGCATAAAAGTTCACACCCGAAATACCCTGATCTTCTTTTTTAATATGTGTATAGGCATGCATTCGTGTAGCATTCCACCATACAAACCAAGGTTTTTTTGCTTTAGTCTGACGCGTGATAAAATCAATGGCACCGGCAACCGTTTCTTCATCAATCGTTTCCATACGTTTTTTAGTTAAAGGACCAGTATCTTCAATTTTACCATCCGCATAAGAGTGAATAACCCCTCTTGGACCATACTTTTTACGGAATTCAGGATTTTTCGGATAATCAATATTTTCAGGTTCTTCTTCTGCATTCAAGTGATAGAGATTTCCAAAAAATTCATCAAAACCATGGTTGGTTGGAAGCATCTCATCTCTGTCACCTAAGTGGTTTTTACCAAACTGACCTGTAGCATAACCTTGGTCTTTAAGCATTTCAGCAATTGTTGGGTCTTTTACATTGATTCCCTCTTTTGCACCAGGAAGTCCAACTTTTGAGAGTCCTGTTCTAAGAACTGACTGACCCAAAATAAATGTTGAACGTCCTGCCGTACATGACTGCTCACCATAAGAGTCAGTGAACAAAAGTCCTTCATTGGCAATTCTATCAATGTTAGGTGTTTTATACCCCATCATTCCTCTTGTATATGCAGAGATATTTGATTGACCAATATCATCACCCCAAATTACTAAAATATTTGGCTTCTCTGCTGCTTGAACCAACAAAGATCCAAGTAAAGCTGTTGTCACGACTAATCTTTTAATTTTTCCCATTTTTTACCTTACTGCATTAAATTTTAATGCTTATAATTTTTATCATATAATAACCATTGAGTATAGGAGAAAAAGATAGCTGTAAAGTTAATGTGGATAAATAACTTTCCAATCTTTTTTCATATTGACAACAGTCCAGTTGTGTTCATTGGCATAGTCAAGCCCTTTATCCAATTTTCCTATATGAGATTTTCTATCATACGCCCACTCTCGCTTTTCATCCGTATGATGTACATACAATTGTAGTGTTTTATATTTTTTATTGGCTTCTGTGTATTCCATCATTGCAAAATCACCATCTGAGTTACCAAAAGCAGCTACAGGTCTTTTCCCTATGTGGTAGTGAATGCCTACAGGTTTCCCCTCTTTGTCATCAATAAATTTCACTTTGGGAACCCGTACGATCTTTTTATCTATATACTTCACTTCAAGTTCCGAACCTATGATTTGACTACTGGGAATACCATATACTTCAGATGCCCAAGGACGCATAAAATCTATGCCACCACCCGAAACAATAAAAGTTTTAAAACCATTGGCTCTTAAATAATCTAAAAGCTCTAGCATAGGCTGAAATACAAGTTCTGAATAGTGTACTTTTTTAGTCGGATGTTTTGCTGTTTTGATCCAGTCAATAACAATAGCATCAAATACCTCATCACTCATACCTGTATGTGTTGCCATAAGGAGTTCCATAATTCCTTTTTTCCCTGAAGAGATTATAGATTCTATATCCCCTTCCAATACGGCTTTGAATGGCTGAGTATTTTTCCATTCAGGATGTTGTGAAGCCAAAGCTTTTACTCTGTCTGCAACAAATAAAAATTGGAAATATACCGGTTGTTCCGACCAAAGTGTACCATCATTGTCAAACACAGCAATACGGTCTTCAAGTGGAATAAAATCTGAACTGTTTTTATCTGTCACACTGCTTACATAGTTGACAATATTGGTTTTTGACTTACCCTCATTCCAAGAAGGAAGCAACTCTGTTGCCTGAAGAGAGAGGGTGAAAAGTAGAGAGAGGGTGAAAATTATTTTTAACATAGTATAGCCTTAATTGAGGGAATATATAAAAGTTCCTTTATTATATCCAAGATAGCTTCTATAGGGAATCTCTAGTTTGCTCTTGAATGTTTAAAATTCACTACTATGAACTTTAAACACCCTTCCAAAGGCAAATGCCTTTGGAAAAATAAAAACCTAATTCAAAGTTGATGCATCCATCAATTTCTTCAAACCGCCTTTTGCTTTTTGCATTTCAATCGTTTGGTAACCAATATTTCCAGCACTCAAAGAAGAACCAGTCTGGAAAGGGTAACCAGGAATCGTGTCAAAGAATTTTTTAACAAAACCTTGTGCCGGTACCATCATCCACATATTGTCAGCATACCATTTAAGGTACATACCTGAACCATCATTTGCATGCTCAAACGGATCAGCACGTAAATTTGTGATAATCGGCCAAGCTGGCACTTTTCTGTATGCTTCATTGATCGCACCCTCTTCGATTGCAAATGCCACTTTAAAGTCATCTACACGAATAGCATTTAACATACCGCTTGATGCAAAGTAATAGATCTCTCTACGAGGACCTTTTTTCTCTTTACCCTCAAAGTACGGCATAAAGTTATATCCGTCAAGATGAACTCTAAATTGTTTACCGTTGGCTTTCATTCCATCCTTTGAAGCAAGTTTCTCTTTTACATCCGGCACACCTGCTGCTGCAAGTAGTGTTGGCATCCAATCTTCTTGAGACATAATATCATTGTAAACAGTTCCCGGCTTGATCGTTCCTGGCCACTTAACCATTTGCGGGATTCTCATACCACCTTCCCAAGTTGTACCTTTTTCACCACGATATGGTGTAGCACCTCCATCAGGCCAGGAAAATTTCTCTGCACCATTATCTGTAGAGAAGACAACAATCGTATTATCTTCAACACCAAGTTTTTTGATGTGATCAAGAAAACCACCTACCAAGTCATCAAGTTCTGCCATAGCATCAGGATATAGTCCAATACCAGTAATACCCTGGTATTTACTCTTCAAATGTGTCCAAACGTGGGTACGTGTAAAGTTCATCCATACAAAGAAAGGTTTATCTGCTTTGACTGCACGAGACATAAAGTCTTTTGCTGCAGCACCAAACTCACCATCTACTGTTTCCATTCTTTTTTTAGTTAATGGTCCAGTATCTTCGATCTTACCATCTGCAAGAGAGTGGATCACACCACGAGGTCCAAACTTTTTATGAAACTCCGGGTCTTTTGGATAGTAATATGTTTCAGGCTCTTCCTCTGCATTAAGGTGATAAAGGTTACCAAAAAACTCATCAAATCCGTGTGCTGTCGGTAAGTGTTTGTCCTGGTCACCCAAGTGGTTTTTACCAAACTGTCCTGTTGCATATCCTTGATCTTTCAATAAGTCTGCAATCGTTGGTGCCCAATCCGGAATACCATGGTCAGACCCTGGCATACCGATAGTCAGAAGCCCTGTTCTAAATGGCTGTTCACCAAGTATGAACGAAGCACGTCCTGCTGTACATGACTGCTGTGCATACATATCTGTAAAGAGTGCACCATCCGTTGCTATACTATCAATATTTGGTGTTTTATACCCCATACTTCCACGGTTGTAGGCACTTGTATTCCAAATTCCTATATCATCACCCCACATTACCAAAATATTTGGTTTTTTAGCCATGACTTGAGTTGGCATTACAACTGCTGCAACACCCAAACTTAAAGCCAACAACATTTTTGAAGTTGTTTTTTTCATATTAATCCTCCTATGATTTTTGATTACCACAAAGTATACTAGAAGAGATTGTCTGAACATTGGCATTTTAAAATTCTACTACCTAAAATAACTTATTGTCCTGAAGTAATTCTATATCCTTCCCCATAAATATTTTCTATCAACTCTTTTGGAAGTTTTTTTCTAAGTCTCTTTAAAAGGTGACTGAGTGAACTATATATTACACTTTGTTCTTCATCTTCCCATATCAAATCTGTTATTGTGTCAAAAGTCACTACTCTATTGAGTTGCTGCATCATACAGTCAAGAAGTACTCTCTCACGTTTTGTTAAAAGAATTGGTGCATCTTCATAACAAAGTTCCTTCTCCTCTTTTTTCCAAATATAATCATTATGAAGATGTATCAAGTTATTTGACCCTATTTTATTTTTATATTTTAAAGCCATAGAATCAAGTACAGCAAAAAGTTTTTTAAGTGGGACAGGTTTTATAAGATAGTCTGACAAACCTAACTTTACAGCTTTAAACAGTTTCGCCTGATCAGAGTATGCACTCATAATAACAATAGGCATATTCTCATTACTTTTTCTGATTTTTTCTATGACTTCCAATCCATCTATATAAGGAAGGTTTATATCCACTATCATCATATCGGGACCATACTCTGCATACAGATCAAAAGCCTGCTTTCCATCCTCAGCTGCATAGACCTCCTTGAACCTTGGCTTCAATACACGTATGAATTGTTCTCGAAGTGCTGCATCATCTTCTACATATAACAAGGTTAAATCATTTGTTTTAAACATCTTCTTCCTTCTTTAAACTAATCAATACTTCGGCTCCCTCCCCCTGATTTGAGATTGAAAGTTCACCATGCATATTTTTTTCAATGATCATTTTTGAAATATACAGTCCTAAACCTGTCCCCCCATTCTGCTCTTTTGTCGTAAAGTATGGTTCAAATATTTTGCCTAACATAGCTTGATCTACACCACCTGCATTATCGGAAACCCGTATTACTCCCCTATCATTCTCACTGGAGACTACAATCTTTATGTAAGCATTCTTTCTCTCATTTTCCATTAAAGCATCTTTGGCATTGTTGATAAGATTTAAAATAACCTGCTGAAATTCACTGGGATACCCAAACACCGTAAAAGTCTCTCCCTCTTTTATAAGGTTGATACCATTTTGTTCCAACTGATTGATCTGCAAGTCTGAAACTGACTCTATCTTTTCTATGACATCAAAATATTCTTTCTCTTTATTGATCTTGTAAAAGTCCTGAAAGTCATTAATAGTTTTAGACATATACTGGATAATATCACTGTTCTTTTCAATATACACATCTAGAAATTTCTTATCTATTTTTCCTTCTATATAGTCCTGTTCAAGCATTTCAATATTGATATGCAGTGTACTGAGCGGTCGTCTCCATTGATGTGCAATGGCACCTATCATCTCACCCATGGCTGCAAGCTTTGTTCTTTCTCGCAACATAGCATCCTTATAATGTATCTCCTGTATTTTTGAAGAGATATCTTTTTCCAAATTCTCATTAAAGTTTTGAAGTGCCTGTTCCGCCTTTTTTCGTTTTCTTACTTCTTTTAAGAGTTTTCTTACCCAATAGAGACTTACCAGTAAAACAACTAAAAAAAACAAAACAATCTGCATTAAAAGTACATAGTCAAAATCTTTTTCAACACGTACAGAGATCCACTCATGAATAATATCACGGATTTCCTGTTCATCTATACTGTCAATGATCTTGTTCATAATCGTTAAAAGCTGTGGTTCATCTTTTCTAATACCCAAACTACCATGCATCGGAGTCTTATTGATCCTCTCCATAATCTTCAGTTCATTACTGTGAAGCTTAAGAATATAATACGCCAATGTATACGTTTCGTCTACATACCCATATACTTTTCCCTTGGCAACCATCATCAATCCCTCCTCAATAGAATTAACGACTACAATATTCAAATTTGAGAACTTCTGTTTCAGGAAATAGTTGATACTTGTTTGCCCATGCAAAAGTGCGATTTTCTTATGATTCATCTCTGCCGGATGATTAAGAAAAGGTTCTTTGATTCTGGTAGCAATACCGATTGCTCCATCTACTATTGTATGACTGGGAAGCAAATGTGTATGTTTGTTTGGCGAAGTGAGAATAACAGTAGAGATATCAACTTTTTTCTCTCTATTGAGTTCGATACACTCTTTCCATGAGTCCACAGGAATAAAGCGAATGGGTATAGGTAACTTTTTTTCTATTAAATAGATAATTTCAACCAATATACCAACATGTTTACTATTTCTATACGCAAAAAGAGGTAAACCTTTAGGGTTGGTACAGATTTTGATCTCTTTTTTTCTTGTCAAATAATCCTGTTCACCCTGAGTAAAAGTAATGCTTCCTGTAGCTTGGGAATAAATAGTAAGAAATAGGAGTAAGAAAAATATTTTTTTCATCATAATGACCATTCTATCGAAATACGTTTGAGAGCAAGAAGAAATACTTCTCTAAATATATAAAGAACAGAATATTTTCATTCACAATTTTCATGACATAATAGAAACTGACACTTTAACGACAATATCTTTTAGTATACTATAGGGAATATCTATCACATTTAAGGAGAAGTACCTATCAAAAATATTTTATTTTTATTTACCCTATTTTCAGTCTTCCTACAGGCAGAGATAAAGTTTACTCCCTGGCTCGATAAGCAATTAATACTTACACATCAAATGAATGAAAACAATATATCTCAAAATGAGATGCTGAAGATAGCAGAAGAGCAGGACAGACTCTATTCACAACTTCTGGAAACTATTATGATTGATAAATATCAGTTTATCAATAGACCCAGACTCTATGAAAATCAACTCTTCACCCTCAATAAGATCATCAAGCGTAATACGCGTTTAGGAAATGGCTATGCTGTAATACGCGATGAAGTACAAGTCAAATCTTATGAATTGAGTCGTGCTCAGAATAAAATGATGAGAGATGTTCTACGTGCTTTGGATCATTATGACATAGCAGAGTTAGAAAAAGCTACAGGTGATCTTTTTGTTAAAAACCAAATGGCAGTGCAAACACTTACAAGTATAGACTACCATCCTGTTTTAAAACTCAATGAAATATCAGATACATTAAAAGAAGCTCAGAATAATATTAAAGATTTTTATGCCCTACTTGAGATCAATGCCGAAATATTGGTTCATATATCAAATATGGAAAAGCAAATGTTCAGGCTTAATCATTATTCCAACTATGGACTCATCAAACCTATTTTAATAATCAATCACAGTAGTTTTGCAAAAGCAGTCAATCACCATCTTGTACCTTACGGTCTTGATCTTGTTAAAATACTTTTGATCCTACTACTATCACTTATTATCTATCTTATTCGAAAAGTGTTATTTGCCACCATGGAGAAACTACTGTTAAACAGTACTTACCTGAAAAAATATACACAAGAAGTACTGCAGCATATTCGTAAACCTATCGACATTGTTCTTATCTTAATCAACATAGAGATGGCGATCTATATCTATCATGACTTCAACAGTTATACAGTTTTAGAGAAGTTATTCCATATGACCTATGCCTTTTTCTTTACATTAATCCTGTATAAAGTACTTAATGTTGTTGCCAGTATCAAACTGCATGATTTTGACAACTCTGATAAAAAGATCAAAAATGAAATGATCAATGTGGCTATTAAGATCATTAATTTTCTGATCATCATTTTTGGATTGTTACTCATTCTACATTTTGCAGGAGCAAATCTGACAGCTGTACTCTCAGGGTTGGGAATTGGTGGTTTTGCAGTTGCCCTTGCCGCACGAGAAAGTCTTTCAAATTTCCTTGGAACTATCTCCATATTACTTAGTGATACTTTTTCACAAGGAGACTGGATCGTTGTCAATGATATGCAGGGTAATGTTATAGAGATAGGTTTGAGAGTAACAACCATTCGTACCTTTGACAATGCTCTCATTGCCATCCCCAATGCTACTTTGGCAAATCATGATGTAAAAAACTGGAGCAAGAGAAGTATTGGACGTCGCATCAAAATGAATCTTGGTATAAAATATGATTCAAAACCAAATGATATTCAAAATGCAGTGAAGCAGATACGAGATATGCTAAAAAATCATCCTGATCTTGCAACTGAAGAGACAGATTTTAAACATACGCATCAAAAAAGTGCAAGACTGGTATCTAAAGAAGATGACCTTGGTGTAAAGAAGACTCTGCTGGTTTATTTAGATGAATTTTCCGATTCAAGCATCAACATACTTGTCTACTGTTTTACCAAAACAACAAATTGGGATGAGTGGCTAACAATAAAAGAAGATATTATGTATAAGATCATGGATATTCTTGAAGAGAATTCACTGGAATTTGCTTTCCCTTCTCTATCACTTTATAATGAGAAATAAAACCTCTATTATGACAAAAAGTATCCCCCGCTGCAAAAACCTTAGTTGTTCCTAAAATAAAAGTAGCACATAACAGTCCTAGAGTAAAATATTTTTTCATCTAACTTTTTGCCGGATCCATATGTACATCCATTTGCGGATACGGAATAGAGATCCCCTCTTTATCGAAGGCTTCTTTCACTGCACGTGTCACATCTGCATAAACAGTCCAGTAATCTGCTGTTTTGACCCATGGACGACAATTGAAATTCACCGAAGAGTCAGCCAATTCTGTAATGGCAATGGCCGGTGCAGGGTCTTTCAATACAAGTGGATGTTCTAAAAGAATCTTTTGCATCACTTTTTCAGCCTGATCAATATCATCGTTATAGCCGATACCGAATGTCATATCGACACGACGTGTATCACTATGGGTTACATTGGTAATAATGTTCCCCCAGATGGAGTTGTTGGGTACCACCATCATTCTATTGTCCGGTGTTACAATACTTGTAGAGACTAGTGTCATTGACTCAACTGTACCCACAATACCTGCTACATCTACCACATCACCAATATCATAAGGACGGTAAAGCATGATCATCAATCCGCTGGCAAAGTTA
>Ga0256827_10002738_pt1 | contig 11263 bp, 10 predicted proteins | sample CV84metaG_FD_185977 | JGI IMG/M metagenome (GOLD analysis project Ga0256827, IMG submission 185977) | Hydrothermal vent microbial communities from East Pacific Rise, Pacific Ocean - CV84 | ecosystem: Environmental > Aquatic > Marine > Hydrothermal vents | place: Pacific Ocean: East Pacific Rise... | reverse complement strand
TACCATCACTCTAACTTCACGACCAGCATTTATAGCATAAGCTTGTTTCACACCAGTATGTGAAGATGCTATCTCTTCTATCTCTGTTACTCTTTTTAAAAAGCTTTCTAAAACTTCTCTTCTTGCCCCTGGTCTTGCTGCTGAGAGTGCATCTCCTGCACAAACTGCTCCACATTCTATACTTTCTATATCTTCATGTCCATGATGTGCATATATAGCATTTATAACAACTGAGTGTTCATTGTATCTATTACAAAGGTTTGCACCTAAATCAACATGGTTTCCTTCAAAATCATGTGTAAGTGCCTTACCTATATCGTGTAACAATCCAGCACGACGAGCAAGTCTAGCATCTCCACCCATCTCAGATGCCATGATACCTGCTAAATGAGCAACTTCTAAAGTATGTGCAAGTGCATTTTGCCCATAAGAAGCACGATAACGAAGTTTACCGATAAGTTTCATAAGTTCAGGATGCATAACTCCAACATCTAAATCAGCTACTAACTCTTCACCCTCAGCTAATATACCAGCTTCAAACTCCTCTGTAACTTTTTCAAAAATCTCTTCAATCCTAGCTGGTTGAATTCTACCATCTTCTATAAGAAGTTTTAAAGTTTTTGTAGCAATAGCTCGGCGATAAAGATTAAAACTACTCACAAGTATAGCATTTGGTGTATCATCTATAACTATATCTACACCTAAAACTGCTTCAAGTGCTTTTATGTTTCGACCCTCTTTACCGATTATTCTACCTTTTAGTTCATCATTGTCTAAATGAACTAAGTTAGTTAATCTCTCAGATGCGAAGTCACCTGCAAAACGGCTTGTAGCCTGAGCTAAGATATAATTTGCTTTTTTCTTACCCTGCTCTTTTGCTTCATTTTCGTATTTTCTTACTATATGCGCTATCTCTGCACGAGATTTATCTTCGACTTTTTCAAGTAAAACTTTTTGTGCTTCATCTTTTGTCATACCTGCACTATGCTCTATAGCATGAAGTGCCTCATCTATTTTTTTATCGTAATTCTTTTTTAGAGAATCTAATGACTTTTCATTTCTTTGTAAATTAACTTTTTTTGCTTTTAAAGCTGTTCTTTCGTTATGAAGTTTACTCTCTTCATTTTGTTTGTATCTTTTAAAAGTTTGCTCTTTTTGTATTACATCTTCTTCTCTTTGAGAGAGATCAGCTTTTGCTCTTTGTTTTGCATTATCAAAAAGTTTTTGAGCTTCTAATTCTATCTCATGAGTTTTTAGAGTTGATTTTTGTAAAAGTGTTTGTGCTTCATTTTCTATAGCACTAGCTTTTGCTTTTGCTTGATCAACATAAATATCAAAATTTGCACCAGTTATTTTTTTAGAAATGAAAAAACCGACAAGTCCACTAACTGTAGCTATTGAACCACCTAGTAGTATTTCATTTAACATCATTTTTCCATTTTCTAGTTATAGTTTTTACCTTTGGAGTAAGTAATACATCACAACTTATGTCATAATCATCACATACTTTTTCTTTCGTAAAACAAAGTTCTGGTTGTATAAAAATCGTATATGGTTTCTTTTTTAGTTTTGCAAAAAAGCGATCATACATACCTTTTCCAAAACCTATTCTTTGTAAATTAAAATCAACACCAATTATAGGTACTATAGCTATATCTATTTTTTTATTTTTTTTAATTGAATTTTTTGCTTCAAAAATACCAAATTTACTTGCATAAAGAGGTAATCTATATGGTACTACTTTAAAACTTTTACCTACCATAAATGGAACTAAAATATTATTTGTTTTTCTTAACTTTTTTAACACTTTTAGTATATCTACTTCATTAGGCATTGGGCAATAAAAAAGAATTGTTTTATTTTTAACATACTTCAATTCTTTGTAAAGATGATTTATAACTATTGAATCTTTGTAAAGCTTATTATGTTTTGAAGAATTTCGTAATTTCTTTAAACAATTTTCTCTAAATTTTTTTTTTGTAAGAGGCATCTTAAATCTTTATGGTAAAATTTCGTAAATTTACTAAAATAATACCCTATGAGGATAAACAAATGAAAAAAACAATAGTTTTATCAAGTTTTTTAATTATGTCGCTTTTTTTTAATGGTTGTAATAATGATAAAAAACAATCACAAGAAGTTAAATATATAGCTCCAGTAATTCCAGAGAAAGTTATACCTGAAAATGAATACCCACTAACAGACTTAAATTCTAAAATATACAATATAAAACGAGTTGAAAATGGTTTTATTCTTGAAGATAAGAAAGATAAAATTATTATCTTAGATATATATGCAACTTGGTGTCCACCATGTAGAGCAGCTACTGTTCATCTTAGTTCATTAAAAGAAAAATATAAAGATAATTTAATAATTATTGGTATGACTATTGAAGATAAAATAAACAATCAAAAATTAAAAGAATTTAAAGATACTTATAAAATAAATTATACTTTAGTAAATTCTAAACAAAATAAACGACTTATAAAAGCTGTAGCTACATCATTAGAAGTTGGTAATAGATTTCCTATACCTTTGATGGCTATGTACAAAAATGGTAAATTAATCAATAGCTATGTTGGTGCTGTTGAAGAAGAATTTATTGAGAGTGATATTAAACGAGCGTTAGGAAAATAATTATGTTTGGATTTATAAGAAACTCACTTAAAAAAACTACTGAGGCTATTAGGTCTGTAGTACCTAAAAAGAAGATTGTTTTTACAAAAGATGAGATAGAAGATATTTTACTTGAAGCTGATGTTGAATATGATTTAGTAGAAATAATACTAGAACAAACTTATCAAGAAAAGATAACAAGAGAAATTCTTCGCTCAAAACTTTTAGCTACTCTTGCTCATACATCATATACTGAGCCAGAATATACTGCACCTTTTATAGAGCTTATAGTAGGAGTAAATGGTGCTGGTAAAACAACAACTATTTCTAAACTAGCTCAAAGATATAAAAATGATGGGAAGAAAGTAATACTTGGTGCTGGTGATACTTTTCGTGCAGCAGCAATAGAACAACTCACTTTATGGTCTCAAAAGCTTGATATCCCTATAGTATCTTCAAAACAAGGTCATGATAGCTCGGCAGTTGCTTATGATACTATTGATTCTGCAAAAGCAAAAGGTTTTGATAATGTTATCATAGATACAGCTGGTCGCTTACATACTCAAACTAATCTAGCTAACGAACTTAAAAAAATTAGTCGTATATGTGACAAAGCACATCCAGGATCACCACATAGAACTATACTAATTTTAGATGGAACACAAGGTAACTCTGCAATAGCTCAAGCAAAAGCATTTGATGAGATGATAGGGATAGATGGAATTATTATCACAAAACTTGATGGTACAGCTAAAGGTGGAAGTATCTTTAGTATAGCTTATGCACTAGAATTGCCTATATTATACATAGGAACAGGTGAACAACCAGAAAACTTAACACCATTCGATAAATATGAATTTGTAGATGGTTTACTTGATGCTATTTTTGTTGAAAGTGACAAATAAATACTAAAAGTATTTATTTGTTATATCTTAAAGACCTAGTTCTTTTACTAAATACTCACCGGTATAACTACCTGTTTTTTTATAATTATTAGCTAATTCTTCAGGACTTCCCTCAGCTATAACAAGTCCACCACCTGAACCACCCTCAGGTCCCATATCTATGATGTAATCTGCATTTTTGATCATATCTAAGTTATGTTCTATTATAAGTACACTATTCCCTAGCTCTACAAAATGATGCAAGACTTTTGTAAGTCTATCTACATCTGCAAAATGCAACCCTGTTGTTGGTTCATCTAGTATATAAAGAGTTTTTCCTGTATCTTTTCTACTTAACTCTTTACTTAATTTTATCCGTTGAGCCTCTCCGCCACTTAGTGTTACAGCATTTTGTCCTAGTGTTATGTAGCCTAAACCAACATCTACTAATGTTTTCATTTTTAGATTTATCTTAGGGATAGGCTTAAAAAATTCGTATGCTTCTTCTACACTCATAGCTAAAACATCTGCTATGGTTTTACCTTTGTAAAAAACTTCTAGTGTTTGTTGATTGTATCGTTTTCCTTGACAGCTATCACACTTAACCATTATATCTGGTAAGAAGTGCATCTCTATCTTGTTCTCACCCTCTCCTTGACACCTCTCACACCTTCCACCTTTCACATTAAAACTAAATCTTGATGTAGTATAACCTCTTATTTGAGACTCTTTAGTTTGAGAAAATAAATTTCTTATCTCATCCATAACACCCGTATATGTAGCTGGATTACTTCTAGGTGTTCTACCTATTGGGCTTTGATCTAAATATATTACCTTATCAACATTTTCTAGTCCTGTTATCGTTACACCTTGAACTTTATTGACTTTTCTTGCATGATTTAGTAATTCTCTTGCAGCTGGTAGTAAAGTTTGTAACATTAACGAACTTTTACCACTTCCACTTACACCTGTTATACATACAAAGTTATTTAATGGTATTTTTACACTTAAATCATTTATATTGTTAAGAGTTACATTCTTTATCTCTATAAATTTCTTTTGTTCTCGTCTATAAAAGTATTCTATTTTTTTTCGACCATACAGATAATCAGCTGTTAAAGTTTTAGCTTTTTTAAGTTGTGCAAGTGTTCCACTAAACATAACTTCACCTCCGAACTTACCAGCACCCTCCCCTATATCTACGATAAAATCAGCATTTTCTATGGTCTCTTTGTCGTGTTCAACTACTATAACAGAATTACCTTTTTCTTGTAAACTTCTAAGAGTTCTTATAAGTTTTAGTGTATCTCTCTCATGTAGTCCAATGCTAGGCTCATCCAAAACATAAAGTACACCTGTAAGACCTGAACCTATTTGAGATGCTATTCTTATCCTTTGAGCTTCTCCACCACTTATACTTCTAGCATCTCTTCCTAATGTAATGTATCCTAGTCCAACATCATGTAAAAAATAAAGTCGCTCTCTTATCTCATTTAGTATAGGTTCAGCTATAAGTTCTGACTGATTATCAAAGTAACTAAAATTATTTTCATCTTTAAACCATTCATAAGTCTTACTTATTGGCATATCTAAAAGCTCTGCTATACCGATAGCACCAACTTTTACAGCTAAAGATTCTCTTTTTAGTCTATGAGAATCACAAATATTACAAACTTTTTCACTCATGTAATCAGCTAACTCTTTTTCATCTTTGAACATATCATAAGCGATGCGAATAATTCCTGGGAATACTCTTTTAACTTCATGCTTTTTCCATAAAAATGTCACTTCATCAGGCTTTCCATGAAGTATTGCTTTTTTCTGATACTCTTCTAGCTCTGAATATGGAGTAGTTATATCTATATCATTAAAAGCACAAAAACCTTTTAAAAATGTAAAATAATAACCTTTATTAAAACCATATACAATTTTAACAGCACCTTTTTCTATAGGTAAGTCTATATCTATGATTTTATCATGGTCAAGTGCATAACGAAGACCTAAACCATCACACTCACTACAAGCACCTTTTGGGGAATTAAAAGAAAAACTAAGAGGTTCAAGTGGATCAAAACTTATCTTACAATCAAAACAAGCATTATGTTCTGAGTAATGTATATGTTCATCTATAAGATCTAACTCTTTAGCATTTAGTATATCAACCTCAAGTTCACCATAACTTTGTTTAAGTGCTTTTTCAACAGCAGATGCTATTCGTTCTTTATTTTCCTCTTTTACTACTACTCTGTCTATAACAACTTTTATAGTATGTTTTTTAGTTTTACTAAGTTCTATCTCTTCATCTAGTCGAACCATTACTCCATCTATCATAGCTCTTACATAACCTTTATGAACTAAAGATTCTAATAAATCTGCATATGAACCTTTTTTTTCACTTACAAGTGGAGCAAGTAAAACCAACTTCGCACCTGTTGGAAGCTTTGCTACTTCTGCAATAATATCAGATGCTGACATTTGAGATATTTTCTTTCCACATTGATGACAATGTTGGATGCCAACACGAGCATAAAGAAGTCTAAAGTAGTCATATATTTCAGTAATTGTCCCAACAGTTGAACGAGGATTTTTAGAAGTTGTCTTTTGATCTATAGCTATAGCAGGAGTTAATCCTTCTATTTTATCTACATCAGGTTTTCCTACACGGTCAAGAAACTGTCTTGCATAAGATGACAAAGATTCCATATATCTTCTTTGACCTTCTGCATAAAGTGTATCGAAAGCTAAAGTTGATTTACCACTACCACTTATACCAGTCATCACTACTAACTTGTTCTTTGGAATGGTTAAGTTTATATTTTTTAGATTATTTTCTCTTGCACCAGTTATAACTATGCTATCTTTTTTCACTCTTGACCTTTTATAAAAAAATTCTTTGTATTAAGTATATTACCACTAACATATAAAATCCAACTAAAAGTTTTTTTTGTAGAGTAGAATTTACCTTATCTTTTAAATGTATCCCTATATATACACCAACTAAAGAAGCTAGACCTATTGTTATACCTACTTCAAAATCGATATGACCTTTTAATGAATGTGATATAAGCCCAGAAGTTGATGAGAATATCACAAAAAACAATCCTGCAGATATAGCTTTTTTTAATGGTACATGCAAAAATCCAACTAAAATAGGTACTAATACAATACTTCCACCTACTCCAATAGTCATACTAGTACTTCCAAGTGCTAAACCTATCATAAATAAAATAGATTTAGAAACACTTTTCTCAGTACAATGCTCTTTTGTTTTGAAAAATAACCTTAATAATGCAAATATAGCAAAACATAAAAATATAATTTCTAAAGTTTTATCATTAAATAAAGAAGCTAAATTACCACTTAGTAAAGCACCTAAAAATCCACCTATACCGATAATTAGTACCATATTAATATCTAAAGTTCCCTTTTTATTGTTGAGGTAACTACCATATATAGAACTAAAAACCATTTGAACAATTGCTATACCAATAGCAATTTTTGTTTCATAACCAAATAGTAATAATAATGGAATAAGTATAGTTCCTCCACCTATTCCAAAAAAACCAGATAATACACCTACGCTAATTCCAAGTAAAATTAATTCCATCTGCCATTTTACTAAAAAATCTCTTTGTATTTAATTTATAATTGATATAATTTAAAGTATAATTTATAATTATATAAAATCAAGGTAAATTAAATATTATGATAAACATTATCCTACAGGCTGCTGAAAACTTTTGTACACATCAAATAAGACTTCCATATATTATGAAAAATGAAAGTAATAAATTAAAAAATTTTATCACTTTTATAGATATAAATACTGAAAATGAAAAAAAATATAGAATATATATTGCAGGAGAAAATGGATTTATTCAAAATGTTTCAAAACTATTTCTTGAAGAAGATGAAAGTGATGAAGAAACCTTAATAGATATGACATTAGAAACAGCTAATTTAATAGTAGGAAGTGCAAAAGTTATTGCAGAAAATAAAAACCCATTTATGATAGGTACTCCAGAATTTTTAAAACTTGATTATTTAGATTTTGATTATGATAGTATTAAAATTATACATATTAACAATGATGAACTTATCATAGCAATTAAGGAAATAACTTGAGTAGATACAAATATCGATATAGCGAAGAAGAGATAATTTTTAATGCTGATGAAGAATTATCATGGATGGACTATTCTGGTTTATTAGATATGGAAGTTGAATTTGTATCAGTTTTGGGTGAAACAGAACTTTGTGTAGCTGAAATACTAAAACTTGAAAAAGGATCTATTGTTGACCTAAAAAAACCAGCTGGTGAAAGTGTTGAAACTTATGTTAATGGTCGTATATTAGGTAAAGGGGAAGTTATGGTTTATGAAAAAAATCTAGCTATCCGTATAAATGAAGTTCTAGACTCTGGTGCAGTCTTATATCACCTTTCAAAAGAGAAATTATGATTAAATTATTATTAGTATTTTTAATTCCACTTAGTATGTTTGGCTCTAAAATTTTAAGCTATAACATATATGATAGAACAGATAGAGTTGATGTTATGATAACATTTGATACACCTTATGGTGGTACTATTAAACAAAGTAAATCAGAAAAGAAGATTATTATCAAACTAGAAGATGCTATGATAGAATCGACAAAATTAAAACAATTGGCATCTAAATATATATCTTCATTAAGCATTACTCCTATGGCAAACTATACACAGATTGTTGCAGCTATTCCAGAATCAGTAATGTTCAAAGCATCTAAAACATCTGATGGTTATGGATTAAGATTAAGGTTTTCAGATAATATACCTTCAAAAACTAAATATAATTCAAATCAGCATAATAATCCATTATCTTCATTACCAACTAAAGCAACTACTGAAATATCTACAAGTTATTATATAGTTGTTGTTATCTTAATTATTGCTATTGTTATTCTATTTATTATAAGAAAAAAACTTCCCCATAATAATAAAAATATAAATATAAATAATTATTCATGGTTATTTAAAGAAACTAATAAATCAGCATTATCTAACGAACAAGAAAATTCTTTAAATGATAAAATAAATAATGTAAGTATAAGATTCCAAAAAAGCTTAGATGAAGAAAATAGTGTTGTTATGCTTGATTTTGGGGAACAAAGTTATTTAGTTCTTATGGGGAAAAGTAATATACTTTTAGACAAATTTACAGATAACAAACCAACTACTCAAAGTGATTTTGAAACTATATTACAAAATAGACATCAAGAATTAGATAACTTTTTAAAAGGTGAAGAGATTCCTAATAGTAACGAATCACTAGAATCATATAAAAATAAAGCTTCTTATATCTCTTATGAGGTATGATCTTTTAGAAGCTTTTTGATTGTATTGATATTATTTAAATTCATTTGATATGATTCATCCATCATTTTATCAATGTGAAAGACCTCTGTAACTGTTATTCCATACGGGTCTTTTTTCTCTTTTATTACTTTATTCTCATCATTAAATGTATATAAATAAAGTTTCTTACGAGCTAATTGTATATAATAAGTTAAAATAATTTCATCAGAATGTTTTTTTTCAATAGCTATCATAACCCGTTGACTATCTTTATACTCACCTTCTAAATTTAACAATTTTTTTGCATCTTCTATATTTAGATAACCTATATAAAATTTATTATATAAATCATGGTATCTTTGAATTTTCTTATTCATTAAAAATGATATATCTAATACAAACTTTTTATGTGAATTAAGAGTCTTTGTTATCCAACTCATCGTATTATAGTAACGAAAAGGATATGATTTTAGTGAATAAGCTTCTATTAGTTTTTCAGATTTCAATTTTTTCTTTGGTTCTAGTTCTTTACGATTTTCATCAACTATAAACTCTAAAACATTTTTTGCACTAAACTGATTAGTAAACCAAACTTTACAATAAGATGGAAATTGTTTTGTTCCTGTTGCACCCTCATTTAAGATAATTAATGATTTTATTTCATAATTTGGGAAAATTAATTCCAATAATGCTTTTTTCTTTCTAAGTCTTTTTCTAAGTTTTAAAACAGATTTAACCAAAGTCATTTCAACAAAATATAATTCTTTATCTTTTGTAATTAAAATAGCATCAAATTCACTTATTTCTCTACTTTTCGTTCTATATACAATTTGTTGTTTTTCACTTATAGATAAAGTATTTGCATACGCTTTCTCTTTATTTTGGTGAAAACCTTTTAATATGAATTTATCTATATCATCACATTCTAAAGCATATCTTAAAAGCTTCTCATAAACAAAGTTCTCAAAAACTTCACCCTCAAAAGATCTATATGAACTTAGGTAAGCTGGGTCTTCTTTATCAATACCACTATCTATAAGAGATAATAAATGTTTAGTATTATACTCATAATGTAATAAATTATCAGATATATCACTATCATCTAATATCTTAATTGAATCGCTAATATCTAACATTTATACACCTTTTTATTAAAACTTAAACATAGTTATTTAAGCTAATTCAACACTCTTGAAAAAGTTATCTAAAACCTCTCTATATTCTAAAACATCGCCAATATGATTAACTTCATTTCTAAGCTTTGAAGCCCCACGAAAACCTTTAGAATAAGTATGCGTATGTTTTCTGAACATCGCAACGCCATGCGAACCATAAAACTCTACCATCTTATCAAAATGTTCCATAATTATATCATGCTTAATATCATTACCAATCTCTTTAGTCGATGTTTTTAATTGATGAAATATCCATGGATTACCAACAGCACCACGACCTATCATAATACCATCACAACCAGTATATTCTTGAACCCATTTTGCTTTTTCATAAGAGTCAATATCACCATTTGCTATAACAGGTATAGATATAGCTTCTTTTATCTCTTTTATAGCATCATAATCAACAGGTGCTTTAAACTTACCTGCTCTTGTACGACCATGAACTGCGATAAAATCTGCACCACTATCTTCAACTAATTTTGCTATATCTATATGGTTCTTTTTCTCAAAACCAAGTCTTATTTTAACACTTGTTAGACTTTTATTTGAAGTATCTTTAATTGTTCTTATAATCTCACCCATAAGAGGAAGATTTAGAAGTAAAGAACTACCACTACCATGACCCACAACTTTTGGGACAGGACATCCACAATTTAAATCTATAATATCGATGCCACTATGTTCATTTAGTACCTCTACAGCTAGTCTTGCCATATCAACTTCAGAAGCAGCAATTTGAGCAGAATAAGGATCTTCCAATGGGGACTTTTTAAGCATATGTAAAGTTTTTTTAGAACCATGTGCTAAAGCATTTGAACTAAGCATCTCACTTACAGTTAAATCTGCTCCAAATTTTTTAACAACACTTCTAAATGGTAAATCAGTAAAGCCCGCTAAAGGGGCTAAAGCATAAACCTGATTAGAGAAAGAAAGTTTTTCTATCACGATATAAAAAGGTCTATGTTAAAGTTTTGATTATCTTTTTTCAATGCACGATATGCTTTAAAGTTAAGATACTCAGCTTCTTCTGAATTTCTAAGTATCTCATCAGCAGGCTCAAGCATACCTAAATCATAAAGTGTATATAAATAAACATCTACCAAAGACTCATTTTTTTCACTAAGTATTTCAAATAATTTAATTCTTTGATCTGGAGACATTGATTTAGATAAAATTTTAGAAATTTCCATATAATCTTTTTGGTCAAGTTCTAACTTATCAAAAAGTTTAATAATATTTTCATTTGTAAT
>Ga0256827_10002737_pt1 | contig 11264 bp, 8 predicted proteins | sample CV84metaG_FD_185977 | JGI IMG/M metagenome (GOLD analysis project Ga0256827, IMG submission 185977) | Hydrothermal vent microbial communities from East Pacific Rise, Pacific Ocean - CV84 | ecosystem: Environmental > Aquatic > Marine > Hydrothermal vents | place: Pacific Ocean: East Pacific Rise... | reverse complement strand
TTCGTGTTTAATTAAAAAAATACCGTTCTGGAAATCCAGTTATCTGTTAGTGGTACGTGGCTTTCGCAGAAAGAAAACCCTTTCTTTTGTCGTTGGTTTATATAAAGTACTGCGAAAGGAAATGGATGAAATAAGTTGATTATATGAGCAGTCTAATGCGTTTATTTGTAAAAAAAAGTGATCGAGCAGGAGCCCTCCTTTTGGGGCTTCTTCTTTTGAGTGCTGGATGCTCAACGATTCCTTTTAAAGTTGAACCCGATGCCGATTTTAGCGGGGTTGATTCTGGACAATTACCTCGTCAGTTTGATCGTCAAGTGGGGCAGGATTTCGAGCAGCTCCAAAGTGTGGTTTTTCGATTTTTTGGGAAGGGATTTACTGGCATTGGTTATTTGTCGGTTGATTCTACGACCAAAAGCTTTGCGCTTTCGTGTATGACTCCTGCTGGAATCACACTTTTTTCTATTAAGGGAAAAGGCGGTGTTGTTGAATCGGTTTTTCTTCCACCTCAACTAGAGAAGCATGGCGAAGAGATGACGCAAAGCTTGGGCAAAGATATGCAACGCATTTATTTAAACTGGACGCTTCCTGCCGATGCAACCGTAAAAAAACACCGCCACTATTTTGACTATGAAGTTGAAGAGGGCGACGAAACGGTTCGCTATCGCTATGCCGGCCCTCGACATCTTTTGGTGGAAAAGTGTTTTTCAAAGGGATGGTGGACACAGTGCGTGGTTCGTTATTACGAATATAAAAATTTTGATGGAAAGCTCTATCCAACAGGAATTATTTTACACAACAAAAAGTTTCATTATAAAATGATTCTTCGGCTTAAAGAGATTTATCCTCCCCGCACAGAGAAAACCCTCTAAGAATAAACGAAAAGAGGTGACTCTTTAAATTATCCAAGACGACGGAAGAGGATGCTTAGGATGCCAAAGAGCAGGGCAAGAAAGATGAAGAGGGGGCGGGCGGGAAGATATTCAAATGCAGCGTGATCTTTTTTTGTAAAGGATTGCTGTTCTATGGATGGTAGTGTTTTAAGTGCTTCAGGCATTTGGGTTGAAAGTCGATATTCTTTGGGATAACTGCGCTGCCAACTGACGGATTTTGTGGCACCGGCATCAGAGTCGAGCAGTTGAATGGAACAGCTCTGTTTTTCGGTCATGGGAACGAAGAGTTCATATTTTCCAAGCCCGACTTCGGTAACGTTTAAGGTTTGTTCGCCGCCAAATTCTTTTACGGCTGCGGCTCTCCATTTTATTTTATTTAATGGAGCCAAAGCGGTATCGGTTCGATTTATTTTTAAGCGGAGTCCGTTGGGTTCTTCAGACACTTTTACGGAGATGCCTGTTCCGTGATCTTTGCGAACACATCGACGCAGTACTTGTGCCCAGAACGAGTCGAATCCGCTCCAGTCCATCCACTCCGAAGCCCAAAGTTCGGTGGCATCGGAAGTAAACGCCATGCCTGTTCCTAGTCCGTATTGAGCGGAAGCGAGCAACGGTTCACCGCTGGGGGTGGTGAGGTGCAGTCGGGCGGTTGGTTTCACGCGCGTCATCACATAGCCCAACAGATAGGGAACTTTATCGAAATGAATTCCACCCAAAAATCCGATTGTATTTACTGGAACGGGAACAAATGGCTCCTCTTTAATTGCGGAACGCGAAACTTCCATAGTCTCTTTGGTAAAAATTTGCGGGACGGTAGAGGGATCCATTGTTTCGTAGTAGCGCCCTTTACCAATTTCTGCAATTCGTTTAAGTAGATCTCGTGCAGCACCACCGCCCATCGCCACGCAAGAGATCGTAATGCCTGCCCCCGCCATATCTTCAGAAATTCCTTCAAAGTCACCGCCGGCACTTTGTCCGTCGGTCAGCAAAATCATATGTCGAATTCGCGTTCCCGCTGAAAGGAGCATTCGCTGGCCTTCTTCCATTGCGGGGTACATCGAAGTGCCACCACCTGCGGCGATGGAATCGATGGCATCTTGAATCCGCCCGACATCTGAGGCGGTAACTAATTCGCAGGCAATAAAGGGTTGAGAGTCAAACGCCACAACACCTATTTTATCTCTCGCACTCAACAGTTCAACCGTGGCCTTGGCGGCTTGTCGAGCCAGCTCGATCGAATCGCCCGACATACTGCCCGATTTATCAATCACCAGCACCATTGCCATCGACGGGGTTTCCTTCTCTTTTTCAAAGCGCGACGTAATGGGCAACACGTCTTCGACGGGTGTTTTATAGTAGCCGCCTAAGCCAAAACTATTTTCTGAACCCATCATTAGCAAGCCACCGCCAAAATCTTTCACATAGCGGCGCAAGTTACGCATGGTGCGTTGGTTCATTGCGGTTGCTGGAATATCAGCAAGAATAATCGCATCGAAGCCCAGCATTTTATCCAGAGAGGTTGGAATGCCTAAAGGCTTGCGAACTTCGATGCTAAAACCTTGAGTTTCAAGAGCCTTTCTGAACGATCGCATTTTTCGGGGCGTTTTATGAAGCACTAAGATGCGAGCTTGCCCAGAAACCGCCACGCGACAGTCCATCTGATTATTGGCTGGGAACCGATCTTTTTCGGGCACCAACTCTACCTGCCAAAGCGGATCGTCTTTGGCTTGAACCACCACATCAAACGCAAAATTATTTTCATTAGTTGGCCCAATTTCTACGGACTGTTCTTTAAAAATCACGCCTCGATTCAGCAGGCGCAACTTAGCTTTCATCGGTACATTTGCACTAAGGTGGGTTTTCAGGCGCAATCGCTCGCCCACATAAACTTTAGTGGCTGAAGGGATAAAATCCACGACGGCGGCTTCGGGTTGTTTGATTCGAGAAAGGGTTTCAAAACGGATTTCGATCGCCTCTTTTTTCAGTAGGCGTAACTCATTTTCGACCGCTTCTCCTGTTGGGATTCCGTCGGAATAGACCACAAGCTGTCGTACTTTTCCGGAAGGAAACGCCAGACGTGCTGCACGCAACGCTTCCGCCATTCGAGTATCGCGACGGAAGCGATCGTCCGCCACCGTATCTCGCCACTTTTCCAGCATCGCAAGTGTTTTTACCGGATCCGCTGGACGAACGGCATCGGCAAAAATAAAGAGGTCCGACGAGTCGGACGAGCGCAAAGCTTTCGTCCGTTTTGTTGCATCTTTAAGCGCTCGAATACTTTCATTCAAATCAACCGACTCCGACACATCGATTAAATAGATTTGATGAACCGCATCGATACGCCGATTAAAATAGGGTCGACAGAGTGCTAAAATAATCATTACCAACGTTAAACATCGCGCCAGAAAAGCCATTCGACGAAAACGGAGCGGCCGATCCACTAAACTATAAAAATAGCCCGCGCCAACTACACCAAGCAGAAGCAACCACCACAGCGGATAGAGAGTAATACATTCCATTATCCCACCTTCCTTCGGTGATAAAGCACACATTCAAGCGTTAAAATCAGCAACGCAATAACCAAAAATATTTCCGAGAGCGGAAAGCTCATTTTTCGAGACACGCTTCCCGAAGCCACAACATCTTTATTGTTGAGTTGCATCTCAGCAAGAGGAGCACCCGAACACGCCACCGTCATCCGATTTGTTCCAGACGTAACGGTATAAAAACCCATCTTTCGAAGAGGACCAATCTGTTGATTTGAAAAATTAAATGGCGGTTGATTTGTCGTTTGTGCCACCCCTTCAACAAATGAACTTGGAAGATTTAACACACCACCGGGTCGAGTTGAAACCAAATCCACCTCTTCCAATCCCATCAACTCGGTTGCAAGCGACCAGATCAAAACAGGATAAAGCGGTCGCAAAAAGAAATCGTTTTGGGCGGGATCAAAATTAATTACGTACGCTGTTCGGTTTCCCTGCGTTGTTTTATAAATAAGCGGAATCCCCGAATCGGTCTCCGCCAAAACAACGGCTTGATCCGGCGGAACAATTTTTTGTACGCCCCCCACCACACGACCATCCAAATTGGCGTAGCGCATTAACGGATGTTCTGCAGATAAAACCCGCACCGACGCCTCGGTTGGTTCGCCCGAAATCTTTTTCCAAAAAGGAGACGATCCTTGCGGCGCAAAAATGGCTACGCGCGGCGCAGAAACCGAAGGTACTTTCCCTCGAAATAGTTCCAAATCGGGGTGGTCATTTACTAGCTGAAGACCTGAGGTTCCTTCACTAAAAGCCTCCACACAATTTTGCCAAAAAGCGAGCGTTTTGGGCGCACGCACCGCTACACGAATAGGATGAACTTCGGGCACCACAGCGTACGCCACATTATCACGTGCCAACGCATCGGGCGGGTCTAATTTAAGCATCCACCGCCCCGTTGCTCCATTAGGTACCGTCGTGATAATTGGATCGTTTAGACCGGGTGCAAGTGTCACTGGAAAAATACGTTGCAGATTTTCAGGAGCACCCTGTGAGAGCGCAACTTCCACCTTGGTGGTTTCAGAATATCCAGAAAAGAGACGGAAGAAAATACCGACGGGTTGATCTTCCCCTGGTACACGCCGAACATCAAATGTTGTAATGCCCACATTATCAAATGCACTCCCCACCTTTTCCCACTCAATGCCCTTTGGGAGTGCTTTCGCATCGGCAAAACAGCCATCCGAAAAGAGGATTATTCGCTGTTGATCCTGCTTTGCTTTGTCACGCACAAAAGGATTAAGTAACTGCGCATTAAACGGCATATCGGTTAGCGCAATTCCGTCCAGCCCGCGCATTAACTCGCGTCGATTATCCGTAAAACCCGTCTCAGAAAGAAGTTCTCCCGAAATGGAAAAGATGGCGGCTCGACCACCCGCAGGAAGCGAGCGAATCCAAACCCGCGCCGCTTTTTTTGCGGCCTCTAAATGCCCCTTTGCATTCATACTCAAGCTTGTGTCGACAATCAAAACCAGTTGTTTGATCTCTTTATCTTTCTGTAAAACGGGCTGCGCTAACCCTAAAATAAGAAAAATAAAAGCCAAAATCATCAAAAGCAAACTGAGCCAATCGCGCAATTTTTGCAGTAACGAAGCCGCACGGCGTTCTTGAAAAATTCCATCCCACAAAAACCACGCCGAGGTCTTTTTGCGTACCGGATGTACCTTAATCAAATAAACCAAGGCGAGCGGAATGAGCGCAAACAAAGCCCATAAAAATTGTGGAACCAAAAAACTCATGCCACCAAACCGCCCTTACGCAAAATAACTTCAACCACTTGATCAAACGGAAGATCAGAAAAAGCCTGAATAAAACCGACACCCCGACGCGCACAAAATTGTTTCAAATCCGTGTTCCATTCCGCAAAACGTTTTTCGTATGCAGCCGCTTCGGTGGACGAAATCGTCACCTTTCGCCGCTCGCCGCTCTCCACACACTCCAGCTCCACATCACCCTTCCAATCGCAGACGATCTCAGATGGCGTTAAGGTTTGAATACAAAAAAGATCGTGTCGGCTCCACTGCAATAATTTTATGGCCTCTTCATATCCGCCCGGCACCAAAAAATCAGAAATCAGCACACAAACCCCCGGGCGTTTTACCTGTTGCTGAAGAGCGCGAGCACAACTTAACAAATCGGTTGAATGCCCTTGTAACGGGGCTTGTTCAAGCGTTCGCAACATCTTAAAAACATTGCTTCGCCCCCGTGTTGGTCGCATCAATGTTTCAAGTTTTTCCGAAACCGAATAGATACTCACACAATCGTGACTCGCCAAAGCAATATAGCCCAACGCCGCCGCCACCTGCCGTGCAAAAAGCGATTTTGGATTCATCGATGGGCTACAATCCACCAGCAGATGAACCGTCACATCCTCTTCCAACTCGTAAAGCTTCACAACCAAATCGCCCAGCCGCCCGTAAATATTCCAATCCACATGGCGATAATCATCGCCTAAATGATATTCAGCATAATCGGCAAAATTGATTCCGCTACCCTTTTTCGTACTTCGTCGATCCGCATGAAGCGATCCACCAAGCACCTTTCGGGTCAGTAAAAAAAGCGTTTCAAGCCGACGCAAAAATTCTGGATCGGTTAACATGATTCAAATAGATCCTCAATAATTTTTGCCGTCGAAATGCCCTCAGCTTCGCCCTCAAAATTAAGCAACACCCGATGGCACAATCCAGGAACCGCTACCGCATTCACATCCTCAACCGCCACATGATATCGCCCACGTAAAAGCGCATGAATCCGAGCCGCCGCCATCAAGGTCTGCGCTGCACGCGGCGAAGCACCGTAGCGAACAAACCGAGCCACATTATGAGGCGCATTTTCATTTTCCGGATGGGTCGCCAACACAAGACGAATCATATAATCACGCACATCTTCAGCCACAGGCACCTGTTTCGCCACCTGTTCCATCTCCAAAATCTCTTTCCCCGAAACCACTTTTTTAATCGTTGGTGTTTCCACCCCCGTGGTTCGATCCAAAATAAGACCAATCTCTTTATGACTTGGCAACGAAATTGAAAGCTTAAAGAAAAAGCGATCAAGTTGGGCCTCAGGAAGCGGATATGTACCATCCATTTCAATCGGGTTTTGTGTAGCGAGTACAAAATAAGGTTTTTCCAACGTGTGCGTAATGCCCCCCATCGTCACCGTCTTTTCCTGCATCACTTCCAACAAAGCAGACTGGGTTTTAGGTGTGGCACGGTTAATCTCGTCGGCGAGCAATATATTTGTAAAAACAGGACCCTGCTGAAACTCAAACGCCTTGCTTCCATCGCGATCCACCATAATATTGGTTCCAAGCACATCCGCCGGCAACAAATCAGGAGTAAACTGAATGCGACTAAAATTTAGATCCATCACCTGCGAAAGTGTATGCACCAATGCCGTTTTCCCAAGACCCGGAACACCCTCAAGCAAAACATGCCCGCCAGCAATAATCGCAATTAAAACCTGCTCCACCACCGTCTCTTGCCCCACAATAAACTGACCAACTTCCGCCTTAATTTTACTAAACGTTTCGGCAAACTTTGCTACAGATTCTTCCACTGACTGCTGATTTTCCATCTCTGTTCTCCCTGTTCGTTATCTACCCACTAAGGTTTTTTCGTCCCCGATTCGCTATCTTCTACACCCGAATCTAAACGATGTATTTTATCAAAATATTTTTTCACGCCAAACTTCATCTCCTCTGGCACATCTTCACGCTCCACAAACGCTTCAAGCTGATGCTTATACCCCGCCGCCGAATTCTTTGACCCGCCCCCCGAACGACTTCCCGTTCCCGACGACGCATTTAAAATCTCCTTCTCCGAATCCCCCTCATTAAGAATCCCCGTAAGATGTTCTGGATTCCCCGTATTTGGCGATTTTTCCGACGGATCACGTCGAGACCGATTCACCCCATCGCCCGCTTTTAGCCCAGTACCCGGCTTCTTTCCCGAACAACACTGCCCACCAGGCTTGTTGCAACTTGAACACTTCTTCTGACCCTGTTGTAACTTTCGACGTAATTTCGACAACGCCGATCTCGCCTTCCGCCGCTGCGACAACGTCTGCATACACTGCCCACTTTTGCTCAACGATTTATTCACTGCATTCCGACATTGACTAGAACACTTCCCCGACTTCTTGCACTGCTTACTCATCTTCTGAATCTGCTTGCTCATTTCACGAGCACTACGTCGGCTCGCGCTCTTATTCGAACTCATCGACGCATCCATCTTCTCAATCGTACTCGCCATCTTGCTCAATCGCTTTTGTTCAGCCGAACTCATCTTTTTCGAGAGCTTCATCTTTTCCAACTCTTTACTCGCCTGCTTATATTTTTTACGACTCAACGCCTTGCCCAACGCCGCCGTCTCCCGACTCTTCGACAACTCCGCCGCCAGCTCCTTCAAATACTTTTCATCCGCCCGAGTATCCAAACTCGCCTGCATTTCAGCCAAATGCAAATCAATCTCCGAAAGCCGACGCATCACCGTTTTACGATCTCCGTCCTTCGGGAACTCCTCAATCATCTTCTTCAACGCAGGATCTTTAACCAACTCCGCCGACTCTTTTTCCAGCTTCTTCTGCAAATCCTCCAACGCATTCGACAACTCCTCTTCCAGCTCCTTCGACAACGCCCGAATCGCAGCCCGCTCCCGCTTCGCATTCTGAACCGCCAACGAATCATCCTTCATCCAAAGAACAACCGACGCCACCACCAACAACAAAGCCACCCCAAAAAGTTTTCGAGGAAACCGTAACCGCAACGCCGCCGGATCATGCCGCTCAATCCGCCGCTGCGTATGCTCCAACTGAAGCCGATGAATCTCCTCCTCTCGATTTTTACGAATATGTTCATCCGCCGTAATCAACCCCTCATTCAACTCAAAAAAATGGTCGCTTTCACAAACCGCCTGATGTCGCGAGTATCTATTACGCAAATAAAAACCAATCGCCACCGTCACCGCCATCGCCACCGGAAAAAGAATCAACCACAACGGCACACGATGACCCCGTGTCACAAAAATCAGCCCCACCAAACTTCCCACACCGCCCAATGCCACCAACGCCCACAAACCAGCCAACACCCGAGCACCCGCATTCAAATACGCCTGCCCGCTTGCCGAAAACTCGTTTATCTGTTCTTTTATCTTTTTCATTCTTCAGTGAAGTTTTTTAGCGTTAATATCTCCGTTTTGGAAAATCTATCCAGATTTAACCCCCGTTATTTCTTCCAAAACAAAAGGAAGTCGTTACAAAGATTAGATATATCACGGATCATTTAAAAAACACAAGCAAACAAATCTGATTTACTTATTCATTATCAAAAAATTGCAGAACAAAGTAGCCGTACATAAACAAAAAAACCAAAAATATACCCTTCTAATACTTTGACATTTTTTTAAACCTCAAAACTACGAAAGCTAAAAAGAGCTGTTGCAATTATGGCGGAATTTCTTCACGATATGCCGCTATGAAAAAACAGATAAATTTAAGTGGGGGCATCGATCTCGATGCCGTAGTTGATAATACAAATAAACGAATTGATGGACGTCGTGCAGATGAGCTGAGAACGGTTCGCTTTACGAAGGATTTCATCACCTCTGCGAAGGGTTCGGTGCTGATTGAAATGGGGAAAACCCGTGTGATTTGTACGGCAAGCGTCGATGAAAATGTGCCGGGTTGGATGCGATACCAAAAAGTGCCGGGTGGTTGGGTGACGGCGGAATACAGCATGTTGCCTGCGGCCACGCAAGATCGAACTCAACGAGAAGCTAGCCGAGGTAAAATTGGTGGGCGCACCATGGAAATCCAGCGGTTGATTGGTCGATCGTTACGAGCTGTAGTAGATTTAAAGAAGCTGGGTCGGCGGCAGATTTACCTCGACTGCGATGTCATCCAAGCTGATGGTGGAACGCGAACCGCATCGATTACGGGGGCTTATGTTGCGCTTAAATTGGCGGTTAGCCGTTTGATGAAAGAGGGGCTTTTAAAAGAAGATCCGGTTGTTGATTCGTTGGCGGCTATTAGCGTTGGAATTCATAAACAAGTGCCTATTTTGGATCTATGTTATTTGGAAGATTCGGCCGCGGAAGTGGATGCTAATTTTGTAATGACGGGTTCTGGAAAAATTATTGAAGTACAAGGAACAGCGGAAGAGGCTCCTTTTTCTAAAGAAGAGTTGATGCAGATGCTCGATTTGGCGGAGAAAGGAATTGCTGCGTTGATGGAAAAGCAAAACGAGGTGCTCGGGAAATAGTGCTTCAATAAAATCAGAAGAAGGAGGACCGGGTTATGGATAAAAAAATAAAGAGTGGCGTGGTGAATGATTATCAACTGGCTCTCCTTTCAAATTCTGTTTTTGATGTGGGACCGCGGCTTCGATTTTTAATCCTCCTTTTTGGTTTTATCGGTATTGCTCTGGCGTTTATTAAAAGCCTAGTGAGTGGACACAATGTGCCGCTCGATAAAATTATCCATTTTAGCGGCTACTTTATTTTAACCGTCACTTTTTTCTTTGCCTTGCGCCCTCGTTTTTTCCTGCTGGGCATGATCGGCTTAATTTGCGTAGGCGTTGGAATCGAGTTTTTGCAAAAACACACTGGTCGCTCTTTTGATGTAAAAGATATGATTGCCAATACAACAGGTGTGGTGGTGGGCAGCTTGGTAGGGCTAACTGTTCGTGGCATTTATGCGTTTATCCGAAAAGAAATTGCGGCACGACGCGTGCGCTCTTCGCTCTACTCTTTTCCAGCAAACGAGGTTTTGATTCACGAGGGCGATCCGGTTCCCGATCTTTTTATCATTAAAGAAGGGCGTGTTTCTGCCTCCAAAAAAATGGATGGAAAAGAGGTGATTCTTGGCACGCTCAAGGCTGGAGATGTTTTAGGGCTTTTGGGTGTAATTGACGAGAAACCGCAATATGCGACCCTCACAACAAAAGAGCCGACGACGCTTTATCGTATGAGTTTAAAAGAGGTTATCGAATCAGCGGGCGGAAGCGAGCTTCCTGTTTCGCTGGTACTGACCAATCTGTGTAGTAAAATTCGAATACTCGTTGATCAGCAGTCGGAAATGGATCAAGACATTGCGAATCAAACAATGATTTAAAAGGTTTTCATGGATAAAAGCCCCCCACCCCTACCTCAAAAAAAGAGCTTTTCGTTTTCGGCGGCATATTCTGTGGCGTGGAAAGCATTTTCAAAGTGGTGGATTCCGCTCTGTTTGCTTTCGGGAGTTTGGGTCTTTTTTGATCTATTGCCCAACCTTTTAACTCAGTATTCAATAGGTGAAAAATCGGGCGAACTACTTGAAAGAATAGAAAAAATCGTGAATGGACTCTATATGCAGGACTATAATTCTGTCAGATGGGAAATAGAACAACTTAACGCCCTTAGCGTACGTTATATGCAACTATTTTTAAAATTTTCGCTCTATCTTTTACCGATTGCTCTAGTTGTTTCTACCCTCTTAATGGCCGTTTCGGTGATGGCGGTTCAGAACAAAAAGAAGCACTATTCGTTGGGCACTATTTTGAAGGTGATGCTTGCGAGCCTTTTGCTGAGTCTCATCAAAGTCGTCCTTTTAATTTTTCTCTTTCCGCTCGGGGTTTACCTCTACATTAAGCTCTACTTTGTTTCGCTCTTTATGTTGGAAGAAAAACAGAACCTAAACCAAGCCATAAAAAATAGCTGGCAACTTTCGGCAAAACACTTCTGGCCCTTGCTTGGCATCTCCGCAACAAATAACATAATTCAAATGGCTGTTTCTTCAACCATTGTGGGTCTTATTCCATCCACCGGATTTGTACGAACCGCTCGAACCGCTG
>Ga0256827_10002736_pt1 | contig 11267 bp, 9 predicted proteins | sample CV84metaG_FD_185977 | JGI IMG/M metagenome (GOLD analysis project Ga0256827, IMG submission 185977) | Hydrothermal vent microbial communities from East Pacific Rise, Pacific Ocean - CV84 | ecosystem: Environmental > Aquatic > Marine > Hydrothermal vents | place: Pacific Ocean: East Pacific Rise... | reverse complement strand
AAAGGAGAATCCGTACACTTCCACAACCCTGTCGTCGCCTTCTATGATGCGGTAGGTGGGGAAGAGGGGATGCGTACACTGATGTATGATTTTTATGACAAGATCTATGAAAGTGATATCGCACACTTCTTCCCACAGGATGAAGCAGCGTTTGATGAGATCAGGGTCAAAAATACCAAATTTTTCGTACAGATCTGTGGCGGGCCAAAAGTGTATGAAAATGAAGCCAAGGGGATGAATCTCAATGAGTTTATGATCCGTGTGCATGACGACTTTTCCATCACAGAGAAATCCCGTATCGAATGGCTGGGCACGATGCGTGAAGCACTGGCGGATAAAGCACAACATGTAAGCTTCGCACTGATCAAAGACTTTTGGGACTATCTGGAGAAGTTCTCCAAACTGACTGTCAACAGCTTCTCAGACGGCAGCACCTACTACGCTGCCTACACACAGGCAAAAGAGGACAAATAGTCCTCTGGCAATTTCTAATTTCTAATTTTATCACGCCACCACAAAAATGCAAACATCAATCCCGGTGTTTTTGCGATCGTCTCATCATAGATAAAGGTATCGGTCTCACATACAGGCAGTTCGATCACCTCTATCAGTTCCGTATCGATCCCGCCTCCGGCTGAGACCCGCATATCCTCATCCACCTCAGCATAGTACAGCGCCTGTTTGCTACCTGCAAACCCGACAGAGGTATGAAATGAAGTGATATACTCCAGTGCATCTACAGGCACATCAAAGCCACACTCCTCCTCAATCTCCTCTTTGGCGATCTGAGCAAGTGTCAACTGTTTGTCAACCAATCCTGCACAGAGTTCTACCGTCATGCCATCTTGATTGTTCAGATAGACGGCTGGTCTAAACTGTTTTACAAGCACAAAGGTATCATGCGCTTTATGATAGATGAGTATCGCTACACTGTCATGCGCTTCTACCACTTCCCAATCTTTCGCTACATCATTTTGTGTATACCTTGCCAGAGATGCAGAGATAAACTGCGGATCTTTCAACGGTTCCAGTCTAAAATGTGTGATCTTGTTTTTCATACTTGCTTCTCTCCTCTATCCTGTTGTAAGGCTTGACATAGGTCTCCCAGCGAAAGCCTTTCGGCTCCCCTTTTACCAGTTTTAACATAGATTTTTTATTCTTTTTGGCTCCCGGTATCTCCACGACCCTATGCTTGGTGATCTTCTTGATTTCAATACGCTTTTCACTCAATGCTTTTCTCTCGATATACTGCATAGGATTGACTGCTTTAGCATTTTTATACAGCCCAAAATGCAGATGTGGGGCAGTACTTCTGCCCGTGCTCCCTACATAGCCGATCACCTGCCCTCGCTTGACATACTGTCCTCTCTTGACAAGCAATCGACTCTGATGTGCATAGAGAGAGACAAATCCACCTGAATGGGAAATCTTCGTTACTTTGCCATAGCCACCCATCCACCCGGCATAGATCACTTTGCCAGCGTGCGTTGCATAGATCTTTGTCCCTCTTTTGGCACCGATATCTACACCCAGATGGGGTCTGTATCTTTTCAAAATAGGATGCCAGCGCTTATAGGTAAATTTGGAAGTGATCCGCATCTTCCGTATCGGTCTTACAAAAGACCTTCCCTTTTCTGTTCTTACCTTTTTTTTGATGATATAGGAGATATCTTTGTAGACCGCATCATAGTACATACCCTTGTCCGCAAAGATAAATCTGTTTTTCCCTCTGCTTCGGATCAGTGATGCTTGGACCTTCGGGGAGCCAAAAGGCTTTCCCAGCCTGCTTCTCTGTGTATAGATAAAAGAGACTTTGTCTCCTTTATGAAGGTTTCTAAAATTGACACTCTTGCCATAATATTTTTTAAGCAGATACCCTAGTCGTGGGTTTTTCGTCCAACGGTTAATATCCTCATACAATCCTTTTTCGATAGTAAAGGTCACATAATCCGTAAGCTGCTTACAGACAATAGGGATAATATCAAAATGAAACTTCTCTCCCTTGATATCACGAAAGAGATGGATCTGCATCTCCTCTCCCACAGGGATCAGTGCCTGCTGGAGTCTACCCTCTTCTCGCAACTCAAAAAAGCGCTCACCTGCCTGTATCTCCGAAAGAAACTGTAAGTCAGAGGCAGAGATACGCTTGAGCAAACCTGTACCCACACCATTTTTTTCCAAATAGCTGGAAAAAACCTCTCCCTCTTTCCATTTCTTCTGGTTGACCTCTGCAGCAAAAAGTGTTGCCACCATCAAAAGTAGTATTAAAATAACCCTCAAAACCCATCCTCTATTTTCTACTTGAGATTATACCCCATATTCTCCCTATTAAGCTTTTAGAAGTATAATCAATGAATTCATTTAAGGATTTATCTCATGATAGAGCCCAAACATATCGAAGCACTCTCCGCTATCGTTGGCAAAGAAAATATCTACAGTGACAAAGCACACCTCATCGCCTATGCGTATGATGCCACCCGTACACGGTTTGAACCTGATGCAGTACTGTTCCCCAGGCATGAAGAGGATGTGAGCCGTATACTGATCTACTGTAACCATCACAAGATTGTCATAACGCCTCGGGGCGCAGGATCTGGCTTTACAGGGGGAGCACTGCCCACCAACGGGGGTATCATCCTCGCTATGGAGAAGCACATGAACGAGATCCTGGAGATCGACACCCAAAATATGGTTGCAGTCGTGCAGCCGGGAGTGATCAATATGGATCTACAAAAAGCAGTCGAAGCCGTAGGACTCTTCTACCCGCCTGATCCTGCCAGTGAGGCGTACTCCACACTCGGTGGTAATGTCAGTGAAAATGCCGGTGGCATGCGTGCTGCCAAATACGGTATCACCAAAGATTTTGTCATGGCGATGCGTGCCGTGCGCCCCAATGGTGATATCATCCGTGCCGGAAAACGCACGATCAAGGATGTCGCAGGCTACAACATAGCAGGCATCCTCATAGCCAGTGAAGGTACGCTGGCAGTCACCACAGAGATCACACTCAAACTGCTGCCAAAGCCTACATTTACCAAAGCGTACATGGGTATTTTCCCCTCAGTAGAAGATGCCATGAATGCGGTATTCAAATCTCTTGCAGCAGGTGCCAATCCCGTAGCAATGGAGTTTATCGATTCACTGGTGGTGCACTCCCTCAAAGAGAAGATCGGCATCTCCCTTCCTGAAGATGCCGGTGCACTGCTGATCGGTGATGTGGACGGCAATGTCATCGAGGAGGTAGAGTTTCAACTGGCAACACTGGAGAGATCCTTTAGAGAAAATCATGTCCAGGAGTTTATCATTGCAGAACTCGGAAAGGCACGAGATGAGCTCTGGTTTGCCAGACGCAGTGCCTCCCCTTCTGTGACCTATTATGGTGACAAAAAGCTCAATGAGGACATCTCTGTGCCACGAAGTATGCTCCCTGAAGCCCTCAAGCGTATCTACGCCATCGGAGACAAGTACGACCTGAAAGTACCTTGCTTTGGACATGCAGGAGATGGCAACATCCATGTCAATGTCATGCTTGACGGTAGTGACAAAGTGGCACTTGCCAATGGACATAAAGCGATAGAAGAGATCTTTGAACTGGTGGTAGAGATGGGTGGTACCCTCAGTGGAGAGCACGGCATCGGTACAAGTAAGGCGCCCTATATGCGTATTGCTTTCAATGACGCAGAACTACAGCTCTTTAGGGATATCAAGCAGGCTTTTGACCCCAACAATATACTTAACCCAGGGAAGATGGGACTGCCAAACTAGATTTCGGTAGGCTCAGCCCCTGGTGCTGCCTGGGTCTACCGAAGATAAACGGAAACAGATGAAAATAAAAATACTTTTACGCAACTACTATATTTTCCTCAGAGACTTCTTCAAGGATCTCTTTGATGATAAGATCGGACACTACGCCTCCAGCCTCAGCTGGAGTACGCTGTTCTCTATCATTCCTCTCATGGCAATCATGCTTTGGGTATTTACTACGCTTCCGATGTTTGAGAGTGTCTACGGGAGGATAGAGAAACTGATCTTTTCCAACCTTATGCCCACGGACTCCAAAGAGGTGATGGGCTATATCAATACCTTTATTGAAAATGCAGACAAGATGGGAACAGTAGGTATCATCTATGTACTCTTTGCTGTCTTCATGTTTTTCAAAAACTACGACTATATCGCCAATGATATTTTCAATGTACCCGGCAGAGGGCTCTGGAAGGCCATACAGACCTATCTCCTGCTGATCATAGCCATCCCTGCCATGATGGGTGCCTCTTTTTGGCTCTCTTCTTTTATCCAGGGATATCTGGACAAAAACAGCATCACCAGTACTATCCATCTCTTTTATTTTCTACCTTATCTTATCGTTTGGGCACTCTTCTATATCACCTATCAACTCTCCCCCAATACCCCTGTGTCAGCACATGCAGCAATGGTAAGCTCTTTTATCGCTTCGCTGATATGGTACCTCTCAAAAAGTGGCTTTGTCTTCTATGTGGTACACAACAAAACCTACGCCAGTATCTACGGAGGTATCTCCACGCTACTCTTCTTTTTTCTCTGGATCTATATCTCCTGGGCAATCTTCTTGCATGGCATGAAATTCTGTGAACTTCTAGACAGAGATGAGGAGATAGAACGTATTTAATTAGCTAATACCCACCATACCCTCTCTCCTAAAGTCATACATACTTTACCGGTACACAATAGGTAATACTAAAGAGCTCATCTTCACTCAAGAAATGGTTCTTTTTAAAAATCGTATAAGAGGGCATCGTGGTCGTCTCATAGCCGCTATCGGGTAACCAGTGATGATAGACCCACTGGATGAGCTTGAGAATATCACCATACTTTCCCTCCACCTCAAAGGTCGCATAAATGCCATCAAAAACTTCAAAGGTAGGAAGATTGGTATTTTTGAGTTTTTTTCTGCTTTTAGGTACCACACAGGCCACGTAATGACATTCCGCCAGCGGTGTGATAATGGGATTGTCGTGGTACATACCTATCTCCATATACTCTTCTATCTCATTGGTGTAGATCCATGCCAGCATCTTCTGCCATACTGTCATTACTTTCTTGTTGTAGCCTCTATGGCGGATATAGTAGGCGGTCTGCTTATCCAGCTTGACGATCTTGGGTGTCAGGTGAGAAAAGTCTGCCTCCGACAGAGAAGCGGTCTCTGAAGCACGCAATATCTTGTTTGAGTATTCTCGGTACCCTCCCCTTCTCCAGGCTTTGGGTGTCATCTCAAAGCGTTGCTTGAATGCCCTGATAAAAGAGGTTTGAGAACTATACCCACACATAGTCGCCACCTCTGTAATCGTAGAACGGCTGTTGGTGATCAAGAGGTTTGATGCTTTTTGTAAACGGATAGATTTGATCGTCTCATAGATGTTGACACCCATCTGCTCTTTAAATATCTTATGAAAATGGAACTTACTGATACCGAATGCTTCTGACAGTTCATCGATATTGATATCTGTCTCTATATGATCAGTGATATAGTTCATCAGATCATTAGCAAGTCGGCTGTGTCTCAGGTGTGTTTCTTTTTTATGCATCATACAGTATAACACACATTGAATATAAATTGCACAAATATCATGAATAATGTTCACAAAAATTGATAACTATGTAGACAAGATAAGTGAAGAATTAAAGTTTACTACCTGATAAAATGTGGATATAAAATAGAAGGAGAAGAGAAAATGAAACGATCATTTATCAGAGAAATACTGGAGCACACTACCAATGAAACCATCTCCTTTGCAGGCGGTTTACCCGATGAGAAACTCTTTCCCCATCTGGCTCTTAGAGCATCGGCACAGCATGTGTTGAGTGATGCTAGATCATTGCAGTACGGTACCACCCAAGGATATCTGCCACTGAGAAATAAGATAGCACACCATTATACCGTAGAGGGATTTGAAACCACAGCAGAAAATATCATGATCACTTCAGGCGCGCAGCAAGCACTGGATATCATCTCTCGCTATCATCACCATGAAGCGATCACGATAGAAGCCCCCTCCTATCTGGGTGCGATGAACCTTTTTGATCTCAACCAGCTTGAGCAGCACCCTGTAACACTGTACAGTGACGGGATAGATATACCTGCCTTTGAAAAAAGTTTTTCCCAGACCAAGCTCACCTATCTGATCCCTGACTTTCAAAACCCCACCGGTTATACCTATACACAAGAAAAGCGGGAACAGGTTGCCAGGATCATTAAAGAGCAGCAGGGACTACTGATAGAGGATGCACCCTACAGTGAACTCTACTTTAAGGGAAAAAACCAGAGTATCAGTGCACTGCTCCCTCAACAAAGTTTTCATCTGGGAAGTTTTTCCAAGGTGCTCGCTCCCAGCCTCCGTCTAGGCTGGATCAGGGCAGACCAGAAGATTTTGGAACCCCTCTTTGCCTACAAAGAGGCAATGGATCTACATAGCAATGGACTCTCTCAAGCTATTTTGGATCACTATCTTACCGATCAGCACCGATACAGGAGTCATACTGCTCTACTCAGAAAAATGTACAGTAAGAAAATGCAGGTTTTCAAAACCTATCTCAATGAGCTGCTCCCAGCATTTGAATATACCGTACCTGAAGGGGGTATGTTCATCTATGGAAAGCTACCCGGTATCAGCACCTCGGCACTGGTGGAGAGTGCGCTCAAACAGGGTGTTGTATTTGTCCCCGGTAGAGAGTTTTATCATAACCCGGAGAGAGATGATGAGATAAGGCTAAACTTTACCAACTGCAGCGCCAAAGAAGTCTATAAAGGGCTGACAATACTTGCCAAAATATACAAAAAAGAGGTTCAGATAAACAAGAAGGCCGCGTAGGGTTGGCCTGCCCATCAAAAATGCCCTTGGGAGCATCAGTACCTACCACAAAAACAGATACATACCATAGCACAGTGCCGCTCCCAACAGCAGTCCAAATGCCGCTCTGCTCCAGATCGCTACCACAGAAAGCCCCATATAGACTGAGGCTGCCCACAGAGGGAGAATCACTTCACTAGGCTCTCCTGTAAGACCAAAAAGCCATAAAAGGCTGCCATCAAGCAAGTTACCACTACCCAAGAGATGCAACACTATCACCAAAGGGTAAAAAGGAATAAAGAGAAGTGACAACAGAGGTGACAAGAGTTGATAAGGTATTGTCAATCCAAAGACCGTATGTACGACTGGAAGCATGAGTGCAAAGATCCCAAAGGGGATTACCAGTAATGAAATAATCCCTTTATGTACCCCCTTTGTATATTGCAGCAGCAGAAATATATAGAAGACACCTGCCATGGAAAGCCAGAACCCAAGTGAGACCAGAAGCGCAGGAAAAAGTGCCAACAGTGTCAATCCTACTGTTGCCAGAAAGGCAAAACTCATCAGATCCATACCTACTAAAATGACAATCCACCCGACAAGTACCATGGCATAGGAGCGCATCAGTGAAGGTGGAAAATCTACAAACCATAGATAGATCCCCAGACAGAGGATAGTCACAAGACCCATATCCAGAAGTGAGTATCGATAGGGAAAATACCGTTGCTGAAGCGGTCTATACAAAAGGAGTAACACCCCATAGACAAGACTCCATAAAATACCAAGATGAAACCCGCTTAAAGCGACCAGATGGCTGACTCCCAAGAGGGAGATCTTCTCTCTCAATGCTTTTGATAGCGGCGAGGCGAAGAAAATAGCCTGATAAAAAGACTGCATCATAGGATGTGCATGCTGACTGGCAACTCTCTGCATCAAAAGGTCTTTTGGCTCAGGAGACGATGGCAGGATCTTCTTGATCCGACTCTTGACATAAAAAGAGCCCAGATAGCCGAAGAAATGGATATGCGCACTGGGGTAGATCTCAAGACGCAGCTTTTTCCCCATCCAATGCTTTTGATCAGGGGTACTGGTAAAAAACTGTAGCCCTTCTTCACTGAGAAGTTTCAATACCGTGTACTGTCTCCCATTTCTCTCTTTCGGATAGACATTCAGTACTTTGGCTGTCGTATAATAAAAAGGTTTTGCGATAAATGTGGTATAGGCTTGATAGGAGAAAAAAAGTCTCCCAAGCATAAGAGCGAGTATCACAAAAGCAAAAATCAAGAAATCCCTACGATCAGAGAAGAGTTTTGGTTTTTCAATAACCATCTAGATAGGAGGCAACTCTACCTTGGCTTCACGCATATCGATATTGCCCTCTTCATAGATCACTTCAAATGCCGCTTCACTGGCTCTGTCTGCATCTACAAAACGGGTATAACGCTTTTGGAAGATCAAGTCCACTGTCCCCGTAGGACCATTTCTCTGCTTCCCGATGATCAGCTCTGCATCCTCCTCCTGTTTCTTCCGGAACTCACTTTTATACTCTTTGCCTTCTGTCTTGGCACGCATTTCACGCTCTTTTTCAATCGCCTCACGATAGACATCATCCCGGTAGACAAAAAGGATAATATCTGCATCCTGCTCGATGGCTCCAGACTCACGAAGGTCAGAGAGCATAGGACGCTTGTTGTCTCTACTCTCCACCCCTCTGTTGAGCTGAGAAAGAGCAATGATCGGCATCTCCAGTTCACGAGCCAGTTGCTTGAGCCCTCGTGAGATCTCGGAGATCTCCTGCTGTCTGCCCTCTCTGCCACCATCGCCACTCATCAACTGGAGATAGTCGATAAAGGCAATGGATATCTCAGGATTTTGGGATTTGAGTTTGCGCAGCTTGCTACGCACATGGTGGATCGTTGCATAGCCGCCATCATCGACAAAAAGCTTCTGTTTAGAGATCTCTGTAACCGCAGCTGCTAGCTGTGTCCACTGCTCATCCCGTAGATCTCCCACTCTCAATGCCTGCAAAGGGATAGAGGTCTTCGCAGAGAGTATCCGTAGCATCAGCTGTTCCGCCGGCATCTCCAGTGAGAAAAAGGCAACCCCTTCTCCCCGCTCGATCGCTTTGAGTGCCATATTGAGCACCAGTGCCGTCTTACCCATTGCAGGTCTGGCAGCGATGATCACCAGATCTCCTTTGCCAAACCCACTGGTCTTGTCATTGAGGTTTCTGAACCCTGTGTCTACACCGATGAGTTTGGAGTTTCCCTGCTCCTTCATACGGTTGATCTCATCCATCATGGACAGGGTGATCTCATCAGAAACCCTAAAGTCATTACTCATACTCTCCTGTGTGATCTCATAGAGCTTTTTCTCTACGAGATTCATCACATCTGTGGCTTCCAGATCATCCTCTATCGTGACCTTTTTGATCTCAGTCGCCAGTGTAACCAATGCCCGTTTATTGGCTTTGGCTTTGATCTCTTCGAGGTAGGCCTTGGTATTGGAGATGGGGTTGGAGGAGAGGATATCGATCATCGCTACCTCGTCATACTTCCCCTTGCTGTGCAGTTTTTTACGTAAAAACTCTTCATCGACAGGCTTCTCTTCGATAAAAAGTGCTTCCATCGCTTCAAACAAATGCTGATGAAATGGCAGATAAAAATCATGTGGCTTGAGCTTGGCAGCAATATCTTCCAGTATCTCAGGATCAAAGATGACGGCAGAGAGTACTGCCCGTTCGATATTGAGATTATACATGTTTTCCACTATGCATTCTCCTCAGCAAACTTCTCCACTTCTTCCACAAAAGCGTCTACCAGTTGGTTTTCCGGGAGTTTAGCGATCACTTCACCTTTGACCATGATCAGTCCAGTCCCCTTACCAAAGGCGATGGCAACATCGGCATGCTTGGCTTCACCGATAGCATTGACCACACACCCCATCACAGAGACATCCATAGGGGTTTTGATATGGGCAGTACGACGCTCCACCTCAGCCACAGCGGTGACCAAGTCTGCTTCTATACGGCCGCAGGTAGGACAGGAGATGATATTGAGCCCCTCCTGCAGTCTTCCGGAGTCTTTGAGGATCGCCTTGCCTACCTTGATCTCCTCTTCCAGCTCTCCGGTAATCGAGATACGCATCGTATCACCGATCCCATCAAGCAGCAGTGTCCCCAGCCCGATCGCCGACTTGATTGTCGCATGAAAAATCGTCCCTGCCTCTGTCACGCCCAGATGAAAAGGATAGTTATTTTGGGGGCGTAGCATGCGGTAGGCATCCACTGTTCTTTCCACATCTGAGGCTTTCAAAGAGATCTTGATATCGGTAAAATCCAAATCTTCCAGATATTTGATATTGTACTCTGCACTGGCGACCATTCCCTCAGCAGTGGGGCCATACTTCTGATCGAACTCTTTCTCCAGTGATCCGGAATTGACCCCTATTCTGATAGGCAAGTTGCGCTCTTTGCATGCTTTAACGATCTCTTTGATACGGGATTTTTCACCGATGTTACCTGGATTAAATCGGATACAGTCTACCCATTTGGCAGCTTCGAGTGCCAGTTTGTAGTTAAAATGAATATCTGCGATCAGTGGCAAAGAAACCTGCTCTTTGATCTGCTGTAGTGCTAAAGCATCCTCCATCTGAGGTACAGCCACACGTACCATATCTGCTCCGGCAAAATGCAAACGGTTAATCTGCTCTACCGTCGCTGCTACATCTGCTGTATCACTATAGGTCATTGACTGTACAGAGATAGGGGCATCACCGCCCACAGCAACATCTCCGACATAGATCTTCTTGGTAGGTACGCGAGGTTTCATGAACAAATCTTTCTAATGGTTTAGTGTATTTTATCCAAAATTTCTAATTTCTAATTTCTAATTTCTAATTTTATCGAATTTTTCAAGAAAATTCAACGGGATCCATGTCTATCTCTATCTCTCTGCAATCCACAGAATGCAATGCTTTAAGCAGTGGTACTCTATTTTTCGCTCTGACTAAAATCTGGAATCTAAATTTATTGGCAATTCTCTCTACGGGTGCTTTGCCATGCCCTACGATCTCTATCTCTTTACATACTTTGAGTCTATTGACTGTATCCATCGTAATTTTACTTGCCTTAGACTCATCTTTGTGTGCGATCAGGATCCTGGACAGAGAGGCAAAGGGAGGATACTGTGCTGTCTCCAAAAATGCCAGTTCATCCTGAACAAAACGTGTATAATCCTCTAGATAGGGGGTAAAAAAATCTTTGTTCGCTGTCTGGATCAGCACCTCTGCTTCTGATGCCCTGCCGCTTCTGCCAGCGATCTGAAAGAGCAGGCTCATCGCACGCTCTCTGGCACGATAGTCCGCCAGTCCCAAGATATGATCCAGCCCCATAATCACAGAGAGTGTGATCCTGGCATAGTCATGCCCTTTGCTAAGCATCTG
>Ga0256827_10002734_pt1 | contig 11270 bp, 9 predicted proteins | sample CV84metaG_FD_185977 | JGI IMG/M metagenome (GOLD analysis project Ga0256827, IMG submission 185977) | Hydrothermal vent microbial communities from East Pacific Rise, Pacific Ocean - CV84 | ecosystem: Environmental > Aquatic > Marine > Hydrothermal vents | place: Pacific Ocean: East Pacific Rise... | reverse complement strand
TCTATATTTGAAAAAAAGTATATATCTTATTATTCAAATTTTAATTCAGAATTATTAAAAAAAGCATTATACTATTTTGAGGGGGAACACGATTTTAACTACTTTCATAAAACAGGAAGTATTACTCACACAACCGTAAGAGAAATTTATAAAACTAAATATAGAGAATACAAAGGGTATCACTTTATATATTTTCAAGCAAATGGATTTTTAAGATCACAAGTAAGAATGATGGTAGAAGCATCTATGATGTGTGCTAGAGAGGAGATGACTTTAGAAGAACTCTCAAGTCAAATAGAGTGTCAAGAGAAGCTAACAAGCAAGCTCGCTCCTCCTGAAGGTTTATATCTTGCTAGAGTTCTGTATTGAGTTTGTCTTTTATCTCATCTGCAATAGCATGAAGAGTTAAAGTATTACCGCAAGCGTTATCTTTCTCTTTATCTGATATAAACATAAATGGTACAGCATCTCTATCACGAATAAGATCTGACAATAGACACTGAATTTGCATTAATGGATCTGCATCAAATAGAACATAGTGATAATATTTATTTTCTAACTTATTCATAAAGTTATCTACACTTGTAGCAATATCTACATCATATCCAAGATTGTTCAATATTGTAACATATATATTTGTTGCTAATGCTGTCTCTTTGTAAAGTAATATATCAAATTTAACTTTGCTAGTTACAGTCTGAATCTCTACTACTTTTTCTATTTGAATTTCAGCAGGAGCAGCAACAACTGTTTCTACCTCTTGCTCAACTTTTTCAACTGTCTCTACTTGTGGAGACTCCTCTGCACTCTCATTTAAAATATCTTCCACATCAACCATTTTATGAGATAAATACTCTTTGATTACATTTTGCAAATCTGCAATCTCAATAGGCTTAGATAAGTAATTATCCATACCTGCTTCAATATATTTTTCTCTATCACCCTGAAGAGCATTTGCAGTTAATGCAACAATAGGAACATGATGTTTTCTATCTTTCTCTTCATGTATTAAAATCTGCTTTGTAGCTTCTATACCACCCATTACAGGCATTTGTATATCCATAAATATAATATCGTAATCTTCAGTTTTACGAAGATCTAAAGCCTCTTGACCATTGTTTGCAATAGTCACATCTAAACCAAGACTTGTCAATATGTTATTAATCAATTTTTGGTTAATTGAATTATCTTCAGCAACCAATGCATTAATATTATGGAACATTTTCTGTTTTGTATTCTCTACAGGCGATTCACTTTTATCTTTACTGTCATCATAAATAACATCAAGAGATTTAAATGCTTTTGTCAAGGTAAGAGGTTTATATACAATTCTATCTATGCTTCCCTGTATTACTTCTATTCTCTTTTTCTTATCACCTGTTGTAAGCAATACTATTTTTGTATCTAAATCTAAGAAACGCTCAAGTTCTCCCTCTCTTCCACAATATCGGTGGTCAATAAATAGAATATCTGGAAGATCAAAATTTTCATCTTCAAGTAACTCATCTTCTGTATATGTTTTGAGTTCTGCTCCTGCAGCTTCAACGTATGTATAAAGATTACTATTAACTAAAGATATTGATTCATGATTAGGTACAACTAATGCAATTTCAAATCCATTCATATTTGGTACTATTTTTTCACTACTATCTTCAGGTTTACCCATAGTAAGAGTAAAGAAGAAAGTAGATCCTACGCCCTCTTCACTCTCAATGTCTAATGTACCACCCATAAATGTAACCAATTTAGCAGAAATTGCTAAACCTAGTCCAGTACCACCAAATTTTCTACTGGTACTAACATCTGCTTGAGAGAATGCATCAAATATTTTATTTCTCTGATCAGCCGTAATACCAATACCTGTATCTCTAACAGAGAATTTAACTGTAGCATCATCAATACTTTCAGAAAGTTTTTCAATCCGAACATCAACTTCACCATGTGCACTAGTAAACTTAATAGCATTACTAATAAGGTTTACTATAATTTGAGATATTTTAGTAGGGTCACCAACAAGTTCTAAAGGCATATCAGGATCAATATAAACACCTAATTCAATATCTTTTTCAGCTGCTCTTGCTCCATATGACTCAATAGCAGATTCAAACTTCTCAGCAGCATTAAATGAAATATGCTCTAACTCAATTTTATCTGCTTTAATTTTAGAAAGATCCAAAATATCATTAACAATTGTCAACAAGTTATCTGAACTGTTTTCAATAACAGTAATAAACTCCTCCTGCTCTTCTGAAACAGGTGTAGATTTAAGTAATTGAGTAAAACCAACAATACCATTTAGAGGCGTACGAATCTCATGAGACATATTTGCCAAGAAAAGATCTTTCGCTTGATTGGCTTCCCTTATGGTATTGGTCAAGAATTTATAAATCTGATTAATCTCTCTATTATCAATTAACTTTGTCAACTCTCTTTGCTGATCTATGTTAAGTACTGCTTCAATATCTTTCAGAGTATCTTCAAATAATTGTTTATCTTTATTGATATTATGATAAATCACAAACAAAATGAGAAGAAGTATTAAAGTAATAATAGCACCCATACCATACTCATTCATAACCTCTTTACTTTGAGTAACTTTATCTTCTGCATGTTTGTCCATTGTTGATTTCAATAAACCTTGTGCTGAAGCAACATACTCAACTTTTTTCTCAAACTGAGCAGACCACTCATCAGTAGTAACAGGATAAATTCCAGTTTCAGAACCATAAAGAATTTTTACACGCTCTTTAGAACCTATTTTGCTAAACTCAGCCGTTGTAAGCAGTGCATTAAGTTTTGTCATAAGAACTCTATTGTTCAAATTACCAAACTCTGGCAATGTATCATTTATAAGAATAGAATCCCAAAATACCAAATCTTCATTACTCATTTTCTTTGCGGCACTTAGTGCAAAGATTATATTTGTATTTTCAAGTTCACTATTCTCTTTAAGCTCTGTAAAATCAGTATATGTTAACAGATAACTTTTCATAGCAGGAGATGCATCTTGTGACGCTACTATTTTCATAGCTCCAATAAGTGATTTGAAAATTTTATTGTGATAAATTTCAAAAAAGATGTTTTTATAATCTGAACTTAAAGTATCTACTTTTGATCTAACATGGTTTAAATTTTCTGAAGCAACATTTAACCGAATACTATGCATTTGGAATTTCTTATTACTATCCAAATAAGTACCTAACTCAGCTATGGCAGCATCTACATCAGATCTTGCCTCTTTAACTTTTTCAAATCCAGTTTTCCCATCTGTTCCCATATATACAGCACTATAAAGTCTCTCTTTTTCTACAGCAGCTATAACTCCATTCATCTCTTCGGCAAAATGTGTACTCTGTGTACTATGTCGCGTAGTTTCATACTCTAGGTAAGATGTGTATGTATAGTATGAGAAAAATGCCAATACTCCTAAAACACCAACAATAAGAAGGTTAAAGATATTTTTATTATTTATAATTTTCATTTCAAAATCCTTCTTATTGATTTTTACTATGGTGAAGAGCTAATATATCTATCATATCTTCTACATATGTGATTGAAGCAAACATAAGTTTTGGAATAAACAACTTATCTGACTTATTGAAAAATAATCTATTTGCAATCCAAGATTGATTAAGATTATTTTGTACTACTGCCACATCATCAGGGTAAGAGTAAAGTGATACTTCAACTAACCCCTCTTCAATGCCGTTAATAGCTTTTTTCATCTGTTCCTGATTTGTAGGTGTATCAAAACCTACATGAACAGCAATATAAAACTTCATTACTCTCTCTAGCAGATATTCCATTTTTTTAGTATGCATCAACATTTTCTCTTCTGCAGAGAAATCATACTTATGTGAATTGGCAATAGAGTCAGCACCTTCAAGAAGTGTTTCACTATAGTCAAGCATCAAAGCCGCTCTCTCTTTATCTGCTTTTTCATTAAATATCTGTTCAATTTGGTCTTTACTATATGCCAAAAATTCCAAAATATCTTTAGTATCGCCATCTTTTGTTGTTGTAGCAATAATTCTAAAGTCTTCAGTTAACTTTTTAAGAGACTTATTTAGTTCTCTTTTTATCTCCATTCTATCTTGATGTTTATAGAAAAACAGATAATCTTTAACTATCTTCTGACTAAGAAACCTAATGTTTTCAGAAGCCTCTATGACCTTAATATCTCCCCTTGTCGCAGCATCACTAAAAAGTGTTAGCCCAAATAAGAGAAGAAAAATATATAATATTCTCTTCATTTATAATCCTTATTTATAGAGTTTAACATATAAACCCGTAATAACATTCATCTTTTTAGTAATATTATCTGTTGTGTTAAAAACAATTAGTGGCAATCCACCTTTTTCAATGTTTAGATAAAATTTATATACAATCTTCCATAATCTATCAATCTCATTTAGCTTTCTATTTATCTCAGGGGTATTTGATGCATTTGCCATAAGTGCTGCATGAGATTTAGAAAAAGTAGCTACTGCTGCTTTCATCTGATCAATTGTATTTTTATCTTTAATTCCTGCTTGATAAGCAATATAATATTTTGCAATACGTTGAGCAAGCATTCTCTGTTTACCAGCTTGACCTACAATTTTTGACTCTTTAATTTTAACAGTCTCTTTTAGAGAGTCAACAACATATTGGCTACCTTCAAGCATTGATTCACTTAAATCTATAACCAACTGTGCATTATCAATAGTAAAAGCTTCATTTGCAGTTGAATCAAAATCTTCTGTACTCATCTCAACAAAAGCAAGAAGATTTCTAATTTCAGGATCGTTAATAGATTTAACCAAAGTTTTATGAGCATCTACAAGTTCAGCAAGAGATTTTTTTAACTGTTTATTTGCTTTGGCAGGGGCAACTTTTTTACCTGCATAAAGATAATCTTTAGCAATACGCTGTGATAACATTCTCTGCTTACCTGCCATATCTATCAGTTTTACCGTGTCCGATATAACTGTTGCATCTGTCGAAGGTGCATTTTCTTCTGCCATACTCACTCCAGACAATGTGAATAGTGCTACTGCTGCAAATCCTATATTTTTAATTATTCCTGTTTTCATTTCTCTTCCTTTTATTTAGTTTCTAAAGCAACATATTTTTGTGTTGCACTATTCATATTTACAAGAATATCATTTGATTTCTTATATATTAACGTTGGAACAAATTTAGATTTAGATTTGCTCATCATTTCAAAGAACATAAATGATCTTTTTACCTTAGCTAAAAGTTTTTTTATCTCATCTGTATTTAAATCTGATTTTTCTAATTCAGACAATGAAATTTTAAAGAGTTTCATTGCATCTTCGAGTTTAGTTTTAAATTGAGGATCCTCAACTTCCCAAACTTTTAACATGTACAAACTTGCCATTCTTTGAGAGAGCATACGCTGTCGCCCTGACTTATTTACAATTTTACCTGATGCTTTTCCAGACTCTTTTGCAAAAAGTTTTGTAGTATCATCAGATGCCTTAAGTAGTGCATCAAGATCTATTTGAAGTTTTTCAACCTTCTCTTTACTTGGTGCTTCTGCAAGTGTTTTTTTAAGTGGAGTCCAAAGGGCTTCTACCTTTTTTATGCTCTCTTTAACTTCATCACTTTTTGTAAAAGTAGAAAGAGATTCCATATGATCTTGAAAATCATTAGATATCTTCTTAAGATCATCTTCTGGTTTACCAAAAGTATTTCCCATCCCTACCATTGCATAATCTTTTAACATACGTTGAGTAAACATTCTCTGTTTTCCAGCTACATCAACAGCATGGGTGGGACTCTTTATCTCTATTGCAGATGATGAAAGAGTCAAAGCAAAAACTGCTGCTAAACTTATTTTTATTTTTCTTATCATTACCTCAACCTCCTACTTCTCTTGAGCAGCATAAAGTCCTGTTGCTGTGTTCATATCTTTTAACATTTCATTTGATTTTTTATATATAAGTGTTGGAATAAACTTAGAACTAGACTTATTCATAATTTCAAAAAATTTAAATGCTCTTCCAGATTTATTTAAAAGTGCAGTAATTTCAGGTGTACTCATATCTGATTTTTTAAGCTTCTCAAGAGATGTTCTATAGAGGTCCATCGCCTTAATCATTTTAGTTTTAAACTGTGGATCGTTTATTTCCCATACTTTTAACATGTACAGACTTGCCATTCTTTGAGAAAGCATCCTTTGTCTTCCTGAAATGTTAATAATTTCTCCAGAAGCTTTACCAGTCTGCTTGGCAAAAAGACCAACTGCTTCGTTAGATTGCTTTAACAATGCTTCAAGATCTTCTTGCATTTTCCCAGCTTTATCTTTAGTAGGTGCTTCATTCAGTGATTTTTTAATTGGATCCCAAAGCACTCTAACTTTTGCTAAACTCTCTTCAGTCGCCTTGTCATTGTTGAATTTTCGTAAAGATTGTAAATGGTTATCAAATGATCCCATTATCTTCTTAAGGTCAGCACCAGGATTTCCAAAATTATTTTCTAACCCCACCATTGCATAATCTTTCAACATACGTTGTGTAAACATTCTTTGTTTTCCCGCCACATCGACTGCTACCGAAAGATTCTTTATTTCAATTGCAAAACCAAAACTGGAGATAAGAGAGGGAATAAGTACGATTTTTATTGCTTTTTTCATAAAACGAGACACTATAAACTCCTTTGTACTAAAATATAGTAACACTCCAGAGTGAAAAGTAACACTCTAGCAAAATTTATTGGCGGCCTGGCGATCTCGCACAAAAGAGACCCATAACTTTCCGTCCTTGCTTCACAACAAGTTTGGCTTTGTAACTTAAACGTTGTATATCTGTTACTTGAATAAATTGTACTTCTTAACAACTTAAAGCAAACTTAGATTTTTAACTCTATAATGCTCTAAACAAAAAAGTCTATTATGTGTGTTATTTTGATAATTTTTAATGGTTGATATGGGCAGGATATTTAGTTTGACAACGCCGTAGATGGCGTGTCATCAACTACACTAGTGTGTAGCTATTTCAGCTTTTGGAGCCTCTTGTGTAGGTACAACTTCCACTTCAGGAGTTGTAGGCTTTTCAGTTTCTGCTTTAGTAACAGTCTCTTTTGCCTCTTCTACTTTTTTAGGAGTAGTCACTTCTTCACTTAACTTTTTAGCTGAAGATTCAACTTTTTCTACTGTTTCTGCAGCAACCTCTTTTACCTCTTCAACCTTTTTCTCTACTTCTTTAGTGGCAGTTTCAACAGTTGGAGTAACACTCTCTTTTACTTCATCTACTTTTTTCTCTACTGCTTTTACAACTTCAGCTGTTTTAGTCTCTACAACCTCTTTTGCTTCAGTTACTTTTTCTTTTACAGTATCAGCTGCTTTTGCAACAGATTTTTTAGTTTTTTGAGTTAACTCTTCAAGTTCCTCTTTTGCATCAAAAAGATCACTATCTAAACTACTTACTCTCTCAATATTTGCACCATATTTATAGACAAGATCTCCACCATCTTTCCCTTGTTTAAGTATTCCTATTACGAACAAGATTAGAATTAGCATAAACAGAGCTTTCATTAAACCTCTCTGTATCATTGCTGACAACAGTTTAAATACTAATACTACACTGGATGCAAATAGTAAATATGTTCCAAGTTGCTTATGCTCTTTGAGTTCAGCCTGTCCTGCTTGACTTAAAAGGTCAAAAGCCTCTTTTCCATCAGTCACACCTGTAAAATATGCTGCAGCAGCAGCTACTACTGTCAAGATAATTAAAAAGAAAGATACAACACCTATAGCTCTCTTTTTTGTAACAAGGTTAATAACCTCTAGTAGTAACACAACAATTGGCAATGCAATAATAAAGTGATCTACTGGTGGGTGCAGTAGCACAGGGATATCAAACGGTAGTGCAATCTCTGGTATTTTAATAACTGGTAATTCCATAGTTCTTCCTTCAAATTTAAGATTTAAAGATTATAACACAAAATAATTTAGTTTTATGATTTTCTTGTTTTTAAAATGGCTTTACAACTACCATTATTACTATTATAATCATTAAAAGAGTTGGTACTTCATTATAAAATCTAAAATATTTGCCACTTTTATATTCAGGGTTTTCAATAAGTGTTTTACGAATGCTATTTAGCGAAAAGCTATATGCTGTTAAAAACACTAAAAACAGAAGCTTTACATACATCCAGCTACCACTTTGAAAAATACCAGGATTCAGATAGAGCATTACTCCTCCAGAAATAATAGTAGCCCACATTGCAGGAATACCTATGTAAGCATATAGCTTATACTCCTGTATTTTTACCACTTCACCAAATGCAATATTATCTGAATGCTCACGATGGTAAATAAAAAGTCTTGGCAGGTAGAATAATACTGCCATCCAAGATGCAAAACTCATAACATGAAATGCCAATATCCAAGTATAATACGCCATTTATCGCTCCAATACAGTAAAATCTTTGTGACTATATATCACCAACTGTAATTTCTTATAATATCCAAGATGTGCATAGTGTATCTTTATCTTTGAGCCATTTTTTGGTGTTAATTTCTTATTTTTAAAATATACAGAAATTTTATTGCTATTTACATATAGTTTTCTATTTTTGTAGATAGCTGTAAAATCCTTTAAAACCTCATTTTGTCTCAAGGTTTTCAAGTTTTTCAAATTTTTAGTAGAAACGTAAAAAAGTGTGAGATCAACAGCTCCTTTATCTTTTAACTTTATGAGAGTTGTAATCTCTTTTAAACCTTTATAGTTCGATATACTTTGCACTGAAACATCATATTTTCTCCCCTCTTTCAAACCATCAACACAAGCATATAAAAAAACACCTCTCCCTTTTGCTCTCTGTTTTACTACAGCATACCTACCACGTTTAAGAACTACAACAACATCTTTCAGTTTTACAGGCTCTTGTAGAGAATTTATTGTGTAAAGATACTCAATATTTTTATTAACATTTTTAACTATTTTATTACTATTTTTATCTGCTACATAAGGTTTATTATCAAAATAAGCATAGATAGGCAGATGATCAGAATAACCTTTCCCTAAATGTTTTCCTTTTTTATATTTCCATGAATTTATATACCCTCTTTTAGTAAAAAGATAGGGTGCTTTAAATACATTAAAAGAGTTATTGACATAATCCAAACCTCTACCATCAAACATTGATGATGGAAGTAAAATATGATCTAAAGTACTTTTGTTACCATAATATTTATGATTCCAGCGATTTGTAAATGGCAAATCTTGCCATGTATTATAGTGTGAACCTTTCTCTAATTTTAAAATATTCTGTTTAGCTATTAATTTACCATTTTTTGTTGTTTTTAAAATATTACAAATTCCCGTAATACCATTACTATCATTGAGTCGTCTTTTCAATGTTAAGTATGCATTATAGTCACTGTTCAAATCACCCAAAATAATATACTCTTTATACTTAGGCATAGAGAGTATTCTCTTCTCTAAACATTTGGCGTACTTTATACGTTTACTCTCAAACCCTTTCATACTTTTCGATTTCCAGTGGTTTATAAAAAGTGTTAAAGATTTTTTATTAATATTCACTTCAACTTCTAAAATATTACGTATATATGGGGAGTAAGAGACTTGTAACTCTTTTTTATATGTAATAGGAAATCGTGATAATAGTGCAACTTGAATAGCTGCACCTTTTTTATGTGTAATGGCAGAGTAACGGTACTCACACCCTACTCTTTTTAAGCGTTTTTGAAGTGCTTTAAAAATATTACTATTCTCTATCTCCTGTAAGCCTAAAATATCTGCATTCAAATCACATATTACTTCAGCTGTATGGTTGAGTTTTATCTCCACCATTCTTCTGTTCCAATTATGTTTTTTTGGAATATAGTCACTATATTCTGTACCTTGAAAGTTAGCATCAAAAAGATTTTCTACATTATATGTAGCAACTTTAAAAGGTTTTGCAAAAATTAATAGTGGAAGCAGAAAGAGAAGGAGGTATCGCACTAACGAAACATCTTACTCAACATATCCATAGCACCCTGAGGACCACCTACTCCCGCAAGCATTTCATCCATAATGGAACCTTCTCCAGATGTTGCCTTATCTACAACTTGAGGAAGTGCATCTGCCAAAGCATTTTTTGCACTCTCATCAGAGAGTCCAAGTTGTGAAGCAAATTCAGACACTTTTGCAGAACCTAAAAGATCTGCAACTTGATCTGTAGAGATAGCTTTATTCTCACCATTTCCCAACCATGAACCTACTATTTCACCTAAACCATTTTGTGACAATCCACCTACAAGAGCAGCTAAGTCAAGTCCTCCTTGACCATTCATAAGAAGTTTACTTAGTGCAGCAGCTATATCACCCATATCCAATCCTGTTGTTGCATTATCACTGTTACCTTCAATAAGTTTTGCACCAACTTTAAAAAGTTCTGTTAAATCCATTTTCAATTCCTTGTTTTATGTTTATAAAAGTTTAATAGAATCTTTTAAAAGTTCTATCTTTTTCTCATCTATAAGTTCTGTAAGTGTACGCTTAAAGTTTTTTTTACTCATTCCAAAAACTTTTTTTATCTCATCTGCATCACTTTTGTAGGTAAACGGTAAAACACCATCTGCCTCTTTAAGCAGTTGAATCACGGTACCCTCTGCTTCATCAATTTTTGCCTTTATCCCTATGGGCTGCAGAGACAAATCCAACTTAAAGTCTTTTCTTACTGATTTAATGTATGTTTTTTTGCGATCACCTATTTTAATGTTTTCAAAAATCTCATTGTTAAAAAGCATACCTTCATACTGATTATCTGCCACTACTTTATAACCCAATGGTGTTTTAGCAAGAACAATAACATCTAAAACCTTATTCTGATGCAAACCTTTCATATCACGATTAAAGTATTTACCTATTTTTTGAGTAGCAAAAAGTCGTCCTGTCTGCTCATCAAGACAGACACGTAAAAGATACTTTTTACCAATAGTAAAATGCTCTTTTTGCTGCGAAAGTGGTACAAAAAGATCTTTAGGCAACCCCCAGTTTACAAAAGCACCATAAGCCTTATAATCCACAACTGTAAAGTAACCATACTCACCCAGTTTTGCATACGGCATTTTAGTAGTAGCCACAGGACGGTCTTCCGAATCGGTATAGACAAAAACATCTAACAAAGAACCCATAGGCATCTCATCTTCCATAATATATACATTAGGAAGGAGTACTTCATTGTAATCTTCTGCTGTAAGGTAGTACCCAAAGTCTGTATCACGCTCTATTTTAAGGGTATTAACTTCA
>Ga0256827_10002733_pt1 | contig 11274 bp, 9 predicted proteins | sample CV84metaG_FD_185977 | JGI IMG/M metagenome (GOLD analysis project Ga0256827, IMG submission 185977) | Hydrothermal vent microbial communities from East Pacific Rise, Pacific Ocean - CV84 | ecosystem: Environmental > Aquatic > Marine > Hydrothermal vents | place: Pacific Ocean: East Pacific Rise... | reverse complement strand
TGATAGTGAAGGAGCTAAATTTTGGCTACAGGTACTCACAGACCTACAGAATCGTGGGGTTCAAGATATACTTATTGCTTCCGTTGATGGATTAAAAGGATTTCCCGAAGCCATTAATGCTGTATTCCCACAAACAGAAGTTCAACTCTGTATTGTTCATCAAATCCGTAATAGCTTACGCTATGTGGCTTCCAAAGACCAAAAGCAATTTGCCAAAGAGCTAAAATCTGTCTATCAAGCTTTTACTAAAGAAGAAGCAGAAACAGCTCTTGATGCAATGGAGGCAAAATGGGGTCAAAAATATCCTATTGTATTTGAATCTTGGTACAACAAATGGGAGAATCTCTCCAATTACTTTAAGTATTCAGCTGATATTCGACGAATTATCTATACTACAAACATCATTGAATCAGTACATAGACAGTTCAGAACTTTGACCAAAACAAAAGGTGCTTTCCCTAATGATAAAAGCTTACTAAAATTACTATTTGCAGGGATTCGTAATGCTGAGAAGAAATGGACGATGCCTATTAGGAACTGGTCACTTACAATCTCTCAGCTCAATATTCATTTTAAGGAGAGATTGCAGGATGCTTTAGACTTTTAGAACTGTGGTATAATTTTAGGACAATTTAGGTGTTGACACAGAATTTATTACAGTCCCTATTTTTTATCAATTATCGTATCTATCCATTGATTCCAGTCACTTGGTCTACAAGAGACTCTATATCCACCATTCCAACTATGAAATTGGGCATGACACTCTTTACACATCGTCACTAGATATCTTGTGGTTAAACAGTGTCTAGGGTAGGTACTTTTATCATAAACATGATGAACATGTAAAGATTTTTCAGATTTACAAATCAAACATCTTTTATCTCGTTCGATTATTTTTTTTCGTGTTTTATTCCAAGCAGTATCGAAATATTTTGTTTTCATAAATAGCTTTGGTGCTACTACCAACATTATTAATTTTATCATTTTGCAATTTTATCAGTTCTTAGCCTATTTTTTCTATTTTTCTCGTAAATTCTAGTATAGAACTATCTATTCGATAAAATTCTGCATCAAAAAGTAGCCAAAAAAATTTTAGTTTAAAAAATAAATAATCGCTTCATCTGCTCCCTCCCACCCAAAGAGAGAGGAGCAAGAGAAATATTATGCCTCTTTTACAATACTTTCAATCTTAGCAACAATCGTTGGATCTTCTAAGGTAGAAATATCCTGAGTAATCTCCTCGCCTTTAGCAATGGCACGTAAAATACGTCTCATAATCTTACCTGAACGTGTTTTAGGAACATCAGGGACAAAAGCAATAGCATCACAAAGAGCAATCGCACCAATCTCTTTTTTAATTACTTTGTTAATAGAAATTTTTAAATCTTCACTCGCTTCACTTGGGTCTTTTAGTACGATGTATGCAAAGATTCCCTCTCCTTTAATCTCATGAGGTTTCCCCACAACAGCTACAACGGCTACGCTATCATGTTTTGCAATCGCTGCTTCAACTTCTGCTGTTCCCATTCTGTGACCTGATACGTTGATAACATCATCGGTACGCCCTGTAATGGTAATATAACCATCTTCTGCCATCATTGCACCGTCTCCTGTAAAGTAGACAGGTTGTCCATCTTTTTTACAATCTCCAAAGTAAGCTTTTTTAAATCTTTCAGGGTCATTCCAAATATTTCGTATCATTGAAGGCCAAGGTTTGGTTATACACATGAAACCTTTTTCTCCAACTGGTGTTGGTGTTCCATCTGCTTCGATAATCTCTGCAATAATCCCAGGTAATGCAAAGGTTGCACAAGCTGGTTTAATAGGTGTAGCCCCTGGAAGAGGAGAAATCATATGTCCACCTGTCTCTGTTTGCCAATAGGTATCAACAATCGCACATTTGCTATTTCCAACAACTTCGTAGTACCATTTCCATGCTGGTGGGTCGATTGGCTCTCCAACGGTTCCAAGCACTCTTAATTTAGATAGGTCATATTTCTTTGGCTCATCTTCGCCTGTTTTATGTAATAGTCTAATGGCTGTTGGTGCTGTATAAAACTGAGTGATGTTATGGTCTTGAACCATTTTCCATGCTCGTCCTGCATCTGGGTAAGTTGGTACACCTTCAAACATAAGGGTGGTTCCACCAGCTGCGAGTGGTCCATAAACGATGTAGGTATGACCTGTAATCCAACCAATATCGGCTGTACACCAATAAACATCATCTTTTCTTAAGTCAAATACCCACTCCATTGTCATTTGAGCCCAAAGGATGTAACCTGCTGTTGAGTGCTGAACCCCTTTTGGTTTACCTGTTGAACCTGAGGTATAGAGTAAGAACAGAGGGTCTTCTGAATCCATTGGCTCAAACGGACACTCTGTTGATTCTGTTTCGATTAACTCGTTGTAAGAGTGGTCACGCCCCTCTACCCAAGTAATCTCTTCATTGTTTCGTTTAACAACAAGCACAGCTTCAATAGATTTTCCACCATTTGAGAGGGCATCATCTACTACATTTTTAAGCATATATGGCTTTCCTTTACGGAACGCACCATCAGCCGTGATAACTATTTTTGCTTCTGCATCTTCTATTCTGTCTTTTAGTGCTTCCGAGCTAAATCCACCAAATACAATAGAGTGAATCGCACCAAGTCTAGTACACGCTAACATAGCATACGCAGCTTCAGGAATCATTGGCATGTAGAGAACTACTCTATCGCCTTTTTTAACACCAAATTTATTTTTAAGAAGGTTGGCTAACTTATTAACACGCTCTGAAAGCTGACCGTAAGTGATGTGTTGAACATCGCCTTTGTCTCCTTCGAAGATAATCGCATTTTGTTCTGATTTTTCTGCCAAGTGACGGTCAATACATTGGTTAGACACATTTAACTTACCGTTTGAGAACCACTTATAAAAAGGTGCGTCACTCTCATCAAGTACAGAAGTATATGGTTCTATCCAATCAATCTTCTCATCGGCGAAACCTTTCCAAAAACCATCATAGTCTTCGATAGCTCTGTTTTGAAGCTCCCAATAAGCCTCCATAGAGTTTATTTTTGCATCTTTTGCGAATTCTGGGTTGGGGTTAAAAATTTGTTCTGACATATTTATTCCTTATTTTATTGGCTCTTATTTGATAGAACCAGAGTGTTTTGAATGAAGTTAGTTTATCATAAAAATAAGTGAAATTGAATAGAAAAAGGAAGATATTTTTTAAATAGGAGTAAAAGACTCCTATTTGTTCACATAGCGAGTAAAAATAGATAAAAGATAGAAGCTAAGTTTATAATTTCAATAAACTATCATAATAATAACTACTTTAGCTCCCCCCAACTATGACCAATAGTCACAGAACAAACCAAAGGAACCTCTAGTACCATAACCTCTTCCATCATACTCTTTAACTTCAATCCTACCTCATCTGCTATCTCCTCTTTTACCTCAAAGATTAGTTCATCATGAATCTGAAGGAGCATCATACAATCAATCTTCTCATCGGTAAGATATCGCTCTATCTCTAACATAGAAAGCTTAATTAAATCGGCAGCAGAGCCTTGAAAAACAGTATTCACAGACTCACGCATAAAACTGGCTTTTTGCATTCCTGTAGCATTTTCATAGTCAAAAATTCTTCGTCTCTTTAAAATAGTCTCAACATAACCTATCTTCTTTACATCCTCTTGAATCTTCTCTAGAAAGCCTTTGACAGTTGGAAAGTTCTCAAAATAGGCTTTGATTATCTCTTTGGCTTCTTTACTTGTGATACCCAATTCATCCGAGAGTTTTTTTGCTCCCATTCCATATAAAATTCCAAAGTTTACCGATTTTGCATAGCTTCGTTTTGCTTCTGCATCCTCTTCCCCAAAAAGTTTAATCGCTGTTGCTCTATGAATATCAAAACCATTTTTAAAAGCCTCCATCAATGCACTATCTTTAGAGAAGTGTGCCAAAAGTCGTAATTCAATTTGAGAGTAATCGATACTTATAAGCTTATATCCCTCTTTTGCTACAAACGCCTCACGTACACTCCGACCCAACTCTGAACGTACAGGAATATTTTGAAGATTTGGATCTTTTGAACTTAACCTACCTGTTGAGGTTCCTGTTTGTAAAAAGGAGGTATAGATACGGCTTTTTTCATCTCCTCGTGCTAATTTCAAAAGAGGTAAAGCGTAGGTAGAGAGAATCTTTTGAACTGTTCTATACTCTAGAATCTTAGGAATAACTTCATGCTCATGCTTAAGTGACTGAAGCACAGCCTCATTGGTACTATAGCCTGTTTTTGTCTTTTTACCACCTTGTAGACCCAACTCCCCAAAGAGAATACTCCCCAACTGCTGGGTTGACTTAATATTAAATTCACTACCACACAGCCTATAAATCTCTTCTGTTAACTCTTTTATCTCTTTACTTAAAGTCAATTGTAAACTATTTAATTTTTCTATATTAAGCTGAATACCTCGTTGCTCCATTGCAATAAGAACATTAATAAAAGGATACTCTATCTCTTTTGCTTCATCTTTTAGATGCTCAAGCGATGCTAAATCTAACGCTCTATCTAATGCATGATAGAGCATAAAAGTCATCCATGCATCTTCACTAGCATAAAAAGTAGCTGATTCAATATCGACATGAGAGAAGTTTTCCCCTTTTTTCACTATAGATTTAAAAGGCTTCATATCATAATCAAAAAATTTCTTAGCCAAAGAGTCTAACCCTACCTTTGAACCTGCATTCAAAAGCCAAGCCATAACCATTGTGTCGGCAAAAGGAGTAACCTCTTTCACTCCATGCTGATAATAGAGTAATGAAAAATCAAATTTCAGATTTTGACCCACCACTTTAGCATTTAAAATAACACCAATCGCTTCTAGTGCATCCGCTAGAGAGACTTGCTCCGTAACCCCCAAATAGCTATGGGCAATAGGCACATAGTAGGCTTTTGTATCATCTGTAGCAAAAGAGAAACCTACAAGTTTATCTTTTTTAGTATCCAGTCCCATTGTCTCTGTATCAAAAGCCACTAAAGTATCAGGAGTAATAGTACTAACGATATCAAAGAGTTTCTTTTTACTATCCAGCGTAATCGCTTCAAACTTTAAACTATCCTCCTTTTTAAGCTCCATTTCACTCATCTCAGAAGAATCTAGCCCAACTTTTGCTTTTTTTAATGCTTGCTTCATCTCATAACGTTCAAACTCGTCTATAAGCGGAGTCAAGTAGTTTTTCTCTTCAAAAGTAAAACTATCTAAATCAAAATCTTTAAAGACCTCTTGATTCATTGTTACTAACTCTCGTGATAAAAAAGCACTCTCTTTACCCTCTAAAAGTAATTTTTGCGTTCTTTCTGTTCCTGCTCTCTCTAAATTATCATAAATATTTTCAAGCGTCGAAAACTCATTAATTAATTTACTTGCTCCTACTTTACCTATCCCTTTAACCCCTGGAACGTTATCAGAGCTATCCCCTAAAAGTGCCTGAAAATTAATAAAATCTTTTGGCATCACTCCAAACTTATCAAAACACTCCTGCTCGGTTATCTCTTTTCTCTTAATTGAGTCATACATAACCACCTTACCATTTTCTATCATCTGATAGAGATCTTTATCATGAGAAACAATGCGTACTTTTAACCCTTGCTCTTTTCCATATTTGGCAAGGGTTGCAATAACATCATCTGCCTCAAACCCCTCTTTCTCAAGGCTTGCAAAGCCCATCTCCCGTATCCAGTCGATAGCTATAGGAAGCTGTTTTTTTAAATCTTCAGGAGCTTCATCTCGATTGGCTTTATAGTCACTGTAGAGTTCATGCCTAAAGTTTTTACCTTTTGAATCAAGTGCAAAAACAATATAATCTGTATTGTGATCACGATGTAATCCATCAACTAAATTAATAAATCCTGTTAATAGACCTGTAGGAAAACCATCAGAGTTTCGTAAAGGAGGAAGAGCAAAATAGGAGCGAAAGAAGAAGCCAAAGGTGTCAATAATTGTTAATGTTTTCAAAGTAGTACCTGTAAATTAAATATTTGGGATTCTATCTAATTCTCTGTTACAACTTAATTTAATTAAAAACTTAATATAATTTGAATAAATAAATATAATTTAAAAAATAAAGTGAGTTCAAATGTCATCTTCTAACAGCTACGACCCATATAGAAATGCTGTAAGACAAACATTTGCAGATAAAAATATTATTGAAAGACAAAAAAAATTTAAAAATCAGAAAGATCAAAAGGGAACTAAAAGTTTTTTTCAAAAAAAAATCTATCTTAATGAAATTCTTGATTTACCCGAGGGATTAGCCAATGCTATATTCTTTGGGATGTTTATGCTTTTTCCCTATTTGGCAGGCATAATATTTATATTTTTTGTGCTTGCAAATGCAAACTATCAACTCTATCAAAAAATAGAAGGATATAGTTTTATATTCTCATGGGTCATTGGCTATGAGTTTATTGCTGGATTTATACTGCTTATTATTGTCTACAGTGCTTTAACCTATAGAGGAGCTTAATTAAAGCTCCTTTAAAATCGCCTCTACCTTCTCTACTGGATTTTCATCTCTATAGATAGGTCGTCCAATTACTGGAAAATTAACACCCTCTTTTTTCGCTAAATTCAAAGTAGCTACCCGTTGTTGATCCCCTGCATCTTCTCCAAACGGTCGAATACCTGGGCAAAGGGTTAAAAACTTATCCGAAGTAGCATTTTTAATTGCTCGACTCTCAAATGTACTACAGACCACACCATCTAAGCCATTTTCATAACTCATTTTGGCAAATTGTTCTGCTTTTTCATCAATACTCTTCTCATAAATTGCAGAGAAGTTCTCCTCATCAAAAGAGGTCAACGCAGTTACAGCCAAAACCAATGGTCGACTCTCATAGATAGAGAGTCGTTCCATAATAGTTTTCATCGCAATCGCCCCTGCACTAGCGTGAATATTAAACATATCCACACCTAGCTTGGCTATCTCTTCTGAAGCATCAGCCATGGTATTAGGAATATCATAAAGTTTTAAATCCAAAAAAATCTTAAAATTAGGATTAATCTCTTTTAACGCTTCGATAAAAGGCTTTCCATCTCGGATATAGGCTCTAAAGCCTACTTTCAGCCAAACATCATACCCCTTTAGGGACTCTGCTAATGCTAAATTCTCTTTAGCCGATGGTAAATCTAGTGCCACACATAATTCCATAATATAACCTCTTATTTTTTATAGTGCCATTTTAGCAGAATTAGAATAATTGTTAAAAGGAATATCCAAAGTTAATCTCAAATCCATCAGCTTTTGCAGAGGTTAAATAACTGATTCCTAGTTTTAACTCATCTTCGTATTCATAGCTATCCTCTTTTGCAGTAAGATTCATAACCTCTTTATTGAACCCAAATGAGAACCCAATCTCCTCATAATTTTCCATAAATAAATCTGTTCCCACATATTGAGTATCAATTACAAAAAAATCCATGGAGGTATTTTTATAGATATTATCACTAGGGACAGACAACATTAATGCATTTCGAAATACAGTATTTTTGATTTTGGGATCAAAGGCATACTCTCCATCATACATCTTTACAGTACTGTAATACCCTACCATATTACCCAAACTTACAGCATATCTTTTCCCCAAGTCCAAAGTATAACTACTAGTAAGAGACCCCCCTACCATCTGAGCCAAAGTTCCTAAATTTTTGGAACCAACAATACTATATTTAGCACTAGGTGTCACTATCCATTCATCTGTAACAGGAAAAGAGTAAGAAGCACCCAGCCCTGCACTATAACTTTTTGCTCCCTCTACACGTACATAAGAGAGTGGCATAGAGAGAGTTACCATCTCTTTAGGATTATCCCCCACCTCAAAACTATACCCTAGAGGTAGAGCAAAGTGATCACTCTTTTTACCATCAATATCAAACGATTTATAGACAGGAGCGATAATAATAAACTTTTTATCGGTCATCCCCTTCTGTCGTGTTGCAACTTTATGAAAACCTGTTGTAAAATCATCTTCTACCATTGTTGCCATTAGTGAATTGGGGTTACCCGCTATAGGATCAACAGGAGAGACTCTTGCCAACTCCCTCATAATTTTTTCGATATTGCCTTTGTCGTTGTTTTTAAACCAATCTTGTAAAAGTCGTATACTCTCTTCACGAGTTCCACCATCAAAGGTTTCACTAATCTCTATATCAGGAATATCTAACTGTAAAACGGTAGAGTTTTCTGCAAACTGTAGATTCATAGGTAAACCCCTAAAATCTAAATTGGCTGTAATTTGATTGCTATCGGCATAATCAAAATGTGATGATATATTATCTTGATCAATTGTATCTATTGCATTTGTAATATCATTGGTTGAGTGAGTGAACCGATCGCCTGTGGTATCATTTGTAACATCAATACTAAAAATGTCATCTGAAAGAAGAAGAGAAGAGGTAAGAAAAGAGAGAAAAAGTATCTGATTGAGTTTCATGAAAAATCCTTTTTGAAGTGACAATATATTATAATCAATTATAACTCTTTTAGATAAAAAAGGATAATAGTATGCGTAAAAAGATAGCCTCAATTTCACTTATTCTCTATATTTTTATATTTTCATCTTGTTCTAATAAATCAATTAAACCAAAGCCTAGTCCAAATCAACAAAATGAGACAATCAAAGAGAGTTCTCTTGTTGGAAAAATATTAGTAGGTGCATTAACACTTTATGGTACAGGAAATGTTGGCAAAGCGATAAAAAGTTCTAAATTTGCAGGTAATGCCAGTGGATATATTGTAGGAAAAAAGCTCTCTGATATGCAAAAACGGTATCAAGCAAAAGAGGAGGAGCTAATTGAAGATATACTTCTCATCGATCAAGAGTCTATAGACCTTAAAAAGAGAAGCGAACAGCTCTCGACAGAACTTACTTCAATGCAAAGCCAAATAGAAGAGCTTCAAAGCGATAGAGATATAAAAAAGAGTGAAAAAATAATCCAAAAATCTTCAGTAAAAACAAAACTTCTAGCCAAAAAAGAAGAGTTACAATCACTACTTAAAAAGAATAAAGCTGTCTCTAAAAAAATATCTTTCTCTAAAAACAAGGTCAAAGAGTATGAATATAAAAAAGAGGACAGAGCTGAACTTTTAAAAAGTGTCAATATTTTAGCCAAAAGTTCACAAGCTGATAAAGCGAAGATTCTTGAAGAAATCGCTTCAATTGATAGAATAATAGATAAATACTTCCCTCTTTCCCATTTTTAGAGGGAGGAAATAGAGTTTTAATCCATCTTTATTTAAAATTTTTTCCTAATTACAATCTAAAAAACACTCTTTTATTTTATAGTCTGTACTACGGTTAATAACTGTATCTTTAAGAAAAGCTAAACTATTTTTTTAAATTAGCACAGCTTTAAGCCTTTTTCCTTATCATTTTTTTCAAAACAACAAATAGAAGCCAAATTATGACAACTGACCGCATCATTAGCTTTACACCCATTAATTGATAAAATTAACAACCATAATATTATTTTTTTTTCATCGTTTTTCTTTTAATTAATTATTCAATCCACCATCAGTAATACTCCACCCATGTTGATTAATGAGTTCAAATCTTGTACTCTCTGCTTGTTTATTATATTTTGTATCTCCTACACTCAAACTAACATTATCTTGGATATCTCCACTAACCCAAGCTCTCAATAATTTATCATAGTTGGTTGTAGAGAGGTTGCTATTCTCCATAAAATCAATCATATTATCAATATTTGAAAAATTCCAACTACTTAAATCTTGATTGAAAGTATAGGCATCTTTAAACATTTCTTGTAAACTATTTATTTTTGAAATATCCCAAGAGCTTATATCTTGATTAAACTTCTCTGCATCAAAGAAAAGTCCCCCTATCTTTTCAACACTAGATATATCCCAAGAACTTATATCTTGATTGAAACTTTTAGCATAACCAAACATAAATTCCATATTTTTAACTTTTGAAACACTCCAAGAACCTATATCTTGATTAAAATCACTGGCTTTGGTAAACATCCAATACATATTCTTAACAGAAGAGGTATCCCAAGAGCTTATATCTTGATTAAACTTTGATGCATCATGAAACATAAAAGACATATCTTTAACCTTGGATACATTCCATGAATTTATATCTTGATTAAAGTTGCTAGCACCTTCAAACATATGAGACATATCTGTTACATGGGTTAGACTAGGAGTATCTAAAGCCTCTATTTTCATATTTTTACAACCACTAAAAGCCTCTTTCATACTTATCCACTCTGTATCTCCCCACTGTTCAACAGATATTAAATCTGTATAACCCCTACCACAATTCAAATTTACTTTAGGATAAACACCTTTTATACTTATTGTATAAATCTCTGAATTGAGATAGGTATGTTCCTTTTGCTCTGAGGTAATAGTATCCGATGTGCCATCTCCCCAATCAACATCATAGTTAAAGTTATCTCCTCCATAAAGTCTGATTATATGTCTACGATTTGGTTTTATTTTTACAATAAAAGGTGTTGTACTATGAGTAATGGTATTACCATTAGTTGTTGTTTCATCAGTAGATGAATTGTTTGTATTGATACTTCTTTCACTTGTATCTTCTGAGCCACACCCCATAAATATAGCTCCTATTGATAAAACTAAGATTAATTTTACTGTTTTTGATATCATTATTTTTCCTTTTATTTTTTAATTACTACATCTTCTAAAAGCTGTTGATTGAGAAACACCTTTCATTTTATACTCAAACATACATTGCTGTACAGGACTTGCCTCAATATAATGCTTACATACACTATCTGTTCCATCTCCCATATATTTCACAAATTTATCATGACAAGTTTTCATCTCACTCTCTTTTTGAGAGTCTGATTTTTTTGCATTTTTTTCTTCTAATTTTATTTGTGCTAATGTTTTAAATCCATTTTTTGAAGTAATTTCATCACATGCTTTTATTTTTTCTTTTCTAGTTAAACCAGCACTATTAAAAAAGCTTTCCTGCTCTCTTAAACATTGTTCCATTGCTTTTTCCTTATCTTCATCATCTGTTATCCTTTGGTTCAAAGTTGATTTTGTTGATTTTTTTCCCGCCAATCCAGCTTTAATTCCATCAACAACTGCATTACTTAATTGGTTAGCTATATCCGTACATCCACTAAATAAAACTATAGATATTATCAATATCATTTTTTTATACATTCCATTCTCCTACTAATAAACTTTTCATAAAAAGAGTCTCTATTGCCCCACATC
>Ga0256827_10002732_pt1 | contig 11278 bp, 5 predicted proteins | sample CV84metaG_FD_185977 | JGI IMG/M metagenome (GOLD analysis project Ga0256827, IMG submission 185977) | Hydrothermal vent microbial communities from East Pacific Rise, Pacific Ocean - CV84 | ecosystem: Environmental > Aquatic > Marine > Hydrothermal vents | place: Pacific Ocean: East Pacific Rise... | reverse complement strand
CAAGAAGGTGAAATTGACGATTGGGAACGCATGATTGATACCAATATAAAAGGTCTTTTATATATGACTCGTGCTATTTCGCCGTTAATGATTGAACGTAAAAAAGGTCAAATAATCAATATTGGATCTATCGCAGGAAAAGAAGTTTACCCTAACGGAGCCGTTTATTGCTCTACAAAACACGCTGTCGACGCTTTAAACAAAGGTATGCGCATAGATATGGTTCAGCATGGAATTAAAGTTTCTGCTATACATCCGGGAATGGTAGATACTGAATTCTCTACTGTTCGTTTCCATGGAGACAAAGCCAAAGCTGATACTGTTTACGAAGGTTTAACACCATTGTATGCCGAAGATATTGCCGATGCTGTTGAATTTGCAGTAACTCGTCCTGCTCACGTTAACATTAACGATATGGTTATTATGCCTACAGCACAAGCTGCAGCGACAGTTGTTGTAAGAGATTAATCTTGCTTATTTATTTTAAAGCAGCAATAATTCCTGTAACCATTTGGTTATAATCGAAGCTTTTTTTGTCTTTGGTTAAGCCCATTCTTACAATTACTAATTTTTTAGATGGAATAATATAGACACGTTGTCCTTGGTAACCATCGGCAAAATAGATGTCTTTTGGGGCATCTGGTAATTCGCTTCCCGATTTGTTTAACCAAAATTGTGCACCATAATCACCATTCGAATTTGGTGCTGCTGTATGTGTGAATTTCACCCAATCTGGTGTTAAAATGGTATCGCCAAACCAAATGCCTTCGTTCAAGTACAATAAACCAAATCTTGCCCAATCTCTTGTTGTAGCATAAGTATACGACGAACCCACAAAATTGCCCGAAGCATCGGCCTCCATCAAGGTATTGAACATCGATATTTTATAAAATATTTCTTGGTATGGGAATTGCCAATAAGCCTCGTTGTTATTAATCTTACGTTTTACAATTTCGGTTAAAATATTTGAGCTCCCCGAAGAATAATACCAAACAGAATCGGGAGCATAATCTGCCTTTTGGTCTATGGCAAATTGTGCGTGATTGGAACGTTCGTAAAGCATAACAGTTGCTTCAGAAATGTCGCCATAATCTTCTACCCAATGTAAGCCCGAAGTCATATTCAATAGCGAACGAGTTGTAATATTTTTTCTTTCGTCGTTTTGCCATTCCTTTATTGGAGCAGGGTTGTTTATATCGATATGTCCATCGCGAGACAATACTCCGAGCATCGCACTGGCAATACTTTTACTCATAGACCAGCCTAGTATTTTAGTGTCTTTTGTAAAATCATCGGCATATCTTTCGGCAAATGCTAAGGTGTCGTAAGCCACAATTATAGAGCGTGTGTTTCCTGTTTTAAATGATGCCATTAAGGCTTCGTTTAATTTATCTATGTCGAATACTTCCGAAAGATTATTTCTAATTTTTTGTCCTCTTGGCCAATATTCTTGCTTGAACCACTGAGGAGCCTGTGGCAAGATTTGGCCTTGTTTAGCAGCATCGGGATATTTCCCTTTTTCTTCTAAACAAACACCTAAACCTTCTCTATAAATTGCTTTTTGTTTGCCGAAACCATAAAAATCGGAATACACTATTTTATTTTCATAATCGACTGTAGAACTTGCCAAGCCAACTAAAGAAAAATTCAAATCTTCAGATTCCAAACTCTCTTGTGTTCGTTCAGCTACAAATATGCCTGATGCTAAATTTTTAGCGGCATAACCTGTAAATATCATCGATCTATCGACAATGTATTTTCCTGCAAAGCCTAATATCAATACAAATATTCCTAATCCAATAAGTAGTTTCTTCATAATTATCTAAATTAATAAGGTTCAAAGTTAAGTTTTTTGTTTGCAAGACGAACTAATCTTAAATTTAAATTTACTATGTCGTAGGTTCTGATAAGGCGTAAACTTTATTAGCTTTTTGTATTTTACTCTTACATACACAATATTTATAAAAATATAACACGCCTATAATGAGCTATTTAAGTAGTATGTCATTATTTGTCTATATGCAGATATTTGAATCTATTAGAAACAAGTATAAATTGATGAAAATTAAATATTAACTTATTTTCAATGTCTTATGAAAAAAAAATACTTGTTGTTGCTGATATTCTTTAGTACAATATTAAGCATAAACGCTCAGACTTTTGATTTAGCCAGTAATAATTCTACTGTTATTCAGAAACAAGGAAAGATTATTTTTAATGCAGAAAATATTTCGGCTAATAATGAGGGTACTTTCTCAAAAACAGTATACCCTACTAATCCAAATTCATTTATAATCTTCGGAATTACAGGAGCGCTAATAGAAGCTGAAGATATACTTTATATATACGATGGAAAAACCGAGTCGGCTCCTCTAATAGATTCTTTTTCTGGAACAATTATCAAAGAGGTTGTAAAAGCAAGTAATAAATACGGATGTTTACATATTGTTCTTCAGAAAAATTCATCAGGAAATACAAGTCATTTAGAAATTAATTTTTCGAGTTCAACTGTAGCAAGTAATAAAGGGATAAATGTTGTGCCAAACGAACAGGACTGTTTAGGAGCCTTACCTATTTGCAACGATAGTTATTCTAATCCAACTTCGTACTCTGGAACAGGAAATTTTCCAAATGAGATAGACGGTTGCTGTTTAGCAACAGGAGAGAAAAACGATGTCTGGTATGTTTTCACATCGCAAGCTACAGCCGAAATAGGTTTTTCAATTACTCCTAACGTAGATACAGACGATTACGATTGGGCTGTTTTCGATTTAACTAATGCATCTTGTGACGATCTAGATACAAATGCTTATTTATTAAGCCTTTCTTGTAATTTTTCTGCTACACAAGGCCCTACAGGAGCTAGTGCTACTGGTGTTGGTAATGATAATAATGGTGGTGACGGTACGTGGAATGAGCTAATACCAGTCGTTGAAGGAGGTATTTATGTTATTAATGTTAGTAATTATTCTGCAACTCAAGGTGGTTATATTATTGATTTTACTACTTCCGGCTCAACTAGTGCAATGGTAGATACTACCGCTCCCTTCCTCGATCAAATAACATCATCTCCTTCTTGTGGAGAAACAGATATTACTTTTAATTTTACAGAACGTGTTTTGTGTAGTTCTGTGACTGCTGATGATTTCTCAATAACAGGTCCAGGAGGCCCATATACATTAGCATCTATAAATTGTAATTCGGGAGCACTATATAGTCAATCTTTTACCCTATTGTTAACAACACCACTTACCACATCGGGAACATATACACTAAATTTAATTGGACAAGTTGACGATGCTTGTGGCAATTCTGTAAATGGGAATAATCTAGACTTCTCTGTATCTGGTGTAGTTGCTTCCATCTCCATTACACAAAATTTAGATTGTTTTGGAGATAATAATGGAGCAATAACATCATCGGCTACAGGAGGCACATCCCCATATACTTACGAATGGAATACAGGTGCTACCTCTCAAGAAATAACAGGATTAAATGCTCAAACATACACAGTAACAATTACTGATAATTTAGGAGTTTGTAAAGATATCCAAAGTATAACACTAACTCAACCTACAGAATTAAGTATCGATTCTGTAAATTTTGTTTCACCACTATGTTTCAATGATGCAAATGGAACAGCAAATGTCGTAACTGTATCTGGTGGTACATCTTCTTCTGGTGACTACTCTTACTCTTGGAGTACTTCTCCTGTCCAAAATAGCCAAACTGCAACCGGCTTAGCCGCAGGAACATATAATGTTACTATAACTGATGATAATTCATGTGAAACAACAATATCCGTAACAATAACACAACCTTCGTTATTACAAATATCCAGTAGTAAGACCGATGTTCTTTGCTATGGAGAAAATAATGGAACAGCAACTGTAACACCCAATGGAGGAACTACACCATATACTTATAATTGGGAAAACAATACTGGTTCTCAAATTGGAATAGCAGATAATATTACAGATTTAATAGCTGGAACTTATTACATTACTGTAACTGATAATAATTTGTGTACAACAATAGAATCTGTCACAATATTGGAACCAACAGATTTAACAATTACAAATATTTATCTTCATAATATAACTTGTAATGGCGTAAATGATGGTTATGGAATAATTACATGTACAGGTGGGACAGCGCCCTTATCTTACTTATGGAGTAATGGTCAAACAACGGACTCTATAGGAGGACTATCGCTAGGTAATTACAATTTAATAATTACCGATGCTCATAATTGTACTGTTTTAGATACTATTACAGTGACAGAACCTGCTATTCTAACAGCAAGTATTACAGAATCAGATGCTTCTTGTCATGGATTTACAGATGGATTTATCGATCTAACACCTACAGGAGGAACAATACCGTATAATTATTTGTGGTCCAATTTCGAAACAACACAAAATATCTCAGGAGGGATAGGAAATTATACTGTTACAATTACGGATGCTAATGATTGTCATTACACAACAAGTGGGACAATAAATGAACCCGATACAATAACTGTCACTTTTAATACAACGGAATCGGTTTGTGGAGGAGCAACAGGAAGTGCAACAGTTAACCCAATAGGAGGTGACAATAATTTCACATACTTATGGAATTGTATCCCTGAACAAACTACACAAACAGCTATAAATTTAGCATCTGGAGTTTACAACGTTACCGTAACAGACGGTAATAACTGTCAATATATTGAAACTATCAATGTAAATGATTTAGGAGCTGCTGTAATTGCTATTGATACAAGTAATAATATTGATTGTTATGGAGATACAACAGGATTTGCTCATGTAAGTATTTTATCGGGAACAGGTCCTTATTCATATTCATGGATAAACGAATTTAATAATATAATATCAACAAATAATTCAATACAAAATGTCCCTGCTGGTATTTATTCTGTTATTGTACTTGATAACGGCTGTAGTTCAAATGCAACTGTTAATATTACAGAAAATTTGGAATTAGTATCTACCATTTCTGCAATAAATGTTAGCTGTTATGGAGCTCATGATGGACAAGCTATTATTAATACGGAAGGAGGCTACGGAACATATACATATTCTTGGTCTCAAAATGAAATACTTGAAAATTCTTCGGCAAACAATCTAGAGGCAGGAGTGTATTATGTAACTGTAACAGACGCTTTATCGTGTAAAGATTCTGTTCAGTTTTCAATAAGTCAACCTAATATTATTAGTATTGATTTTATAGATTACAACGATGTTAATTGTTATGGAGATAGTACAGGTTCTGCTACAATAAGTGTTTTAGGAGGAACTCCTCCATATACTCAATATATCTGGAATAATGGAGAAACAAGCTCTACAGCAATCCATTTATCGGAAGGATATAATTCTGTAACCGTTATAGATAGTCTTGCTTGTTCGATTACAGATTCTATCATGATTTATCAACCGGAAGATGCAATAAGCTTAACTATTATTACCACAAATTCATATGTGGGAGGTAATATAGGTAGCATCGAAATAAATGTTGTGGGAGGCACAAGTCCCTATACTTTTGAGTGGTCTCACGATAGTTTGCTAAATACTAATATCGCAGGAAATCTTACTGAGGGTAATTATTATTTAACGATTACCGATGCTTTAGCTTGTCAAAAAGACACCTTAGCATCAATCATAAACAATGCATATGATGACCCTTCGGCAACAAATATACCTTCCGAAATAGAACCAATAATTCCTTCGGTTATAACACCAAATTTCGATGGTAAGAACGATTTCTTTAGAATTAAGAATATTAACTCGGTAGAGCAGCTAGACATTAAAATCTTTAATCGTTGGGGCGATATAATTTTTAGTTATACGGGGTCAGGTTTAGAATACTTAGATGTTTCAAAACAATGGGACGGTACATTCAACGGAAAGACTTTACCATTAGGTTCTTATCTTTATATTATCAAATTAAACAATATTGCAGAAACTTATACAGGAACAGTAACAATTGTAAGATAAATAAAACAGCATGAAGAATATATATACATTAATTGCGGTAATCATACTTTCGATATCTTCAAATGCACAGCAAAATTCTTTATATAGTCAATATATGATGAATCGATTTTTAATAAACCCAGCAATAACAGGAAATGTAAATTACATACCTTTTCGTTTAACTGTCCGACAACAATGGGTTGGAATAGATAATGCACCTTCTACTCAAGCAATTTCGGCTCACACTCTTTTAGGAAATAAGAAAATGGGTATTGGTGGATATTTTTTTGCCGATTGCTTTGGACCCGAGACAAAGATTGGTCTTCAAGCTAATTACTCGTATATTTTAAAACTTAATTCGATAGATTCAAAATTATCTTTTGGTGTGTCATTTAAAGTATTTCAATATAAATTAGACTATACAAGTATGACAGTTATTGATGCTGATGATCAAGTTTTAAATAGCACTATAGAAAGCACTTTTGTCCCAGATGCAGATTTTGGGATTTACTTGCAAGGCGAAAAATATTATACTGGATTTTCTATAACTCAACTCTTGGAATTACCTATAGTAATAGCTGACCAAGAAATAGATAAAAATAGTATGATTCGTCATTATTACTTATTGGGAGGATACCGATTTCACCTAAATAATAATTTTGAAATGGAACCTTCTGTTCTACTCAAAGGTACTGAAAAAACACCATTCCAAGCAGATATCAATATAAAAGGAATTTTTCAAAAAAATTATTGGTTAGGATTTTCCTACAGAACATCAAACTCAATAATTGCAATGCTAGGAGTAAATTTCCAAGCTTTTGTATTTGGTTACGCTTACGATTATTCCTTATCAAGTATACAGAATTATCAACATGGTTCTCATGAGATTGTCTTAGGTTACAACTTTGGACGAAATAAAAATAAAGGTTCTAGTTTGTTGTAAATCAATATATCAAAACCTACATTTTATCAAAAAACAAGATTGTAATTTATTCGGTTTTTAAATATATATAGATAAAAAGATAATGAAAAGTTCTTCAAAATCTGTTTTTCTGAATAGAAAACAGTATTTGTTATGACAAACGTTGACAAGTATAATTCTTTAATAGTCAAACTCTTGATTTAACTATTAATCTGAGATAAATTTATAAAGTAAAAATTAGAATATCGAGTTAAAATTTTATTAAAGCTTCTCGATAGTAGAATTAGAATATGAAGAAAAAATATTTAATACTATTAATATTTGCTAATATAATCATTTGGACTAAGGCACAGAATTGTAATTATGCAGTAGAACTAATTGATGATTTTGGCGATGGATGGGGAGTAGGCAATGATATTATCGTAGAAGTGGAAGGTACTCCTGTAGATACTTTTACCTTAGTTAGTGGTGCAGGCCCAGAAGGACACTATATTAGTGTGGCTGATGGTGAGGTAATAGATGTTACTTTTAGGGCTAATGGTTCATATCCTAATGAGTGTAGAGTTGTTATAAAAGACTGTCAAGCAACCGATGAGTATAATGATAATCCGGATGGTGTTGCAATTCCATCTGTAACAGTTAGTTGCACGGGTTGCATGAGTGGAGACTGTGAAAATTCCGAACAAATATGTGATAATACTACAATTAGTTCAAACCCAAATGGTAGTGGATATAATGATGATTTAAATGCAGGAAATTGGGGGACATTAATTAATGGAGAGCATTATGCAAATTGGATGCACTTTCAAGCAGCAGTTGATTGTGAAGTTTGTTTTACAATTTCTAATACAAATAAGGTAGATTATGATTTTGCAGTTTGGAGTGGCATAGAGTGTCCGCCTAGCACACAACCTTTAAGGTGTTCTTATGCAAGGATGGTTACAGGTTTGCCGGATGCAGCGTATAATACAGGAATGCAGAATACAGACCTTTGTACGTGGGAGAAAGCAGGGGTAGATATTTGTGGTAATTCTTCTGATGGATTTACTAGTTGTATTAATGCAATGGCGGGACAAAAATTTACAATGCTTGTTGATAACTGGGATGGTATTTCAACTCCATTTACATTAACGTGGTCATTTAATGTTGCAGATCCGTTGAATTGTGAACCAATAGATTTACCAGTAGAATTAATCGGAATTTCATATAATTGCTCAACACAGATTTTACAATGGCAAACAGCGAGTGAGATAAACAATGATTATTTTGCACTAAAGGTAGGTCGTGAGTATAAAAATGGAAAACTAGTTGCTAATAATGAATATAGAATATATGGAAATGGTAATTCTAATCAATTAGCCAGCTATGAGTACAACTTAGAAATAAATAATAGTTATGTAGAAATTTGGCAGACCGATTACAATGGAACAACAACTCTTTTAAATACAAATTACATAAATTGTAAGGGGAAAAGGAAATCTATATCTATTTCCCCTAATTCCATAACAACATCTTCGTATACACAAATAAATGGTGATTATAAAACAATTCAGGTTTATGATATGCTTGGGAACTCAATTTATCCTCGAATAAATAATAATAGAATATCAGGTTTAAGTTGTGGTATTTATATAATTGTTATCGATAAACAATTTGTAAATAAATTAATTGTAAACTAAGCAATACAACAGCCTAAACAAAAAATTAGATTTTCTTAATATTTTTTTCTACAAGCTTAGCAGTAAGCTATCATTTTAAGTACAAGCTTCGAGAAATTATCAAGAATTAAATTTATTCTACGTAAATCGAGAGTTTTAATACTTCAAACGAGAATAATATGGTTTTTATATTTTATCTCATATACTAGTTTTCTTACATATCAATAAAATAATTTTTATTTAAATAATAAATGCAAAAGTCAATGTTTGTCACATTTAATTAGTTGAAATTCAACGATTGGGAACTTAAATTCGCTCATGTTTTAAAACTTAATATTATGAATATAATTCCTAAATCATTGATTATAGGGCTTGTACTGTTACTGAGCCATATAATTGTGTATTCTCAAGAAAATACTCTGAAGTTCACAAAACAAGAACGTTTTACAGATTATAAGATAGTATATTTTGTACTAGATAGACCTATTACTGATATTGAATTTAAAGATTTTAGATTCAGTATATTATCGAATTCCAAAATATACGAATTTAATATTAATGATAATATTTCGTGTCAAGTAAAATTAGATTTAGACGTTTCCCCAGAAGATATTCAAAAGTATCTACAACAAAAAGGATTAAATTTTTCTTATCAATATGTTCAAAAATCAAATTCTGAAAATGATGTTTCATTTCCTACTCATTATCCCCAAATAATACGAACAGGTAATAAAATGTTGGATCATAAGAAATTTATAGATGCTGAGGCAAAGTGGAAGATAAAGTATCTAGAAGAATGGGCAGAGTATAAATCTAAAAATCTAATTAACTAGTTAAATGTCATGAAAATAAGATTAATAATATTGAGTATTCTGTTTTTGAATATCTCGTACGGACAAGATATAGAGTTAAATTGGACAAATAATGGTCAAACATTTACACAATGTTCAGGTAAACTTTACGATAGCGGAGGACCAAGTGGGAATTATCAAAATAGTGAAGATTATACCTTAACAATTTGTTCTGGTACAGGCGAAAATGTGGAACTTACATTTACAGAATTTAATACAGATAACCTAGATAATTTAGTCATTTATAATGGAGCAGACATAAGTGCACCAGTAATGGTAAGTTTAGGAGGACCTAATGTCTCTTTACCTTTTGTTCTTATATCAAATAATTCATCTCATTGTTTAACTTTGACTTGGAAATCGACGAGTAGTTCTACAGTTGGTCCTGGTTTCGAGGCTGATATTTCCTGTCAAGCTCCATGTCAATTAATACAAGCCGTTTGGGATGGAAGTTCACCTTCCGATAATTCAGGATATATAGATGTTTGCAAAGGTGAAACTATTACTTTTAACGGAAGTGGTTTATACCCTAACAATAATGCAAGTTATAGCCAGTCAGATGCTACTTCTTTATTTACATGGGATTTTGATGATGGTACGACGGCTATCGGACAAACGGTAAGCCATATATTTAACAACGAAGGCGGGTATGATATCGACTTGCAAATAACCGATATTAATAATTGTGTGAGCACAAATGATATAGATATTAGAGTAAGAGTATCTACTACTCCATTTTTTGATGGAACTAATATTAATCCAACAGATATTTGTTTAGGAGATTGTCCAACTTTAACAGGTGTAGTTATTCCTGTAGAAGGGACACATACGGCGAGTCAAGTTATGGCTGGAGAAACCTTTTTGCCTGATGGAACGGGGGTAACTTATACAACTTCAACAACCTGGGATATCTTTGATCCGGGGCAGAACGTCACGAATATCTCCGATATTCAAAATATTTGTATAAATATGGAACACTCCTATATGGGTGATATTTCTATAGAAATTGTTTGTCCCAATGGAAATAGAATGTCATTATTAGCTGTAGGAGGTGGAGGTCAGAATATGGGAGGTGGAACTATTCTGGGAGAGCCTATTGCAGAAGGTTTGCCGGTCGATGACCATACTATTAATACTGATCCTGGAGTTGGCTACGATTATTGTTGGGCACCTGGACAAACTAATGGAAACCTTGATGAAACACAGAATTGGCAAGTTGTTGCACCCTATGTAGATGGGAATGGAAATATTAGTCCTACTGTTAATCAAGTAATTACTGGGACCTATCAAGCTTCTGGTAATTGGAGTAATTTGATAGGTTGTCCTTTAAATGGAGATTGGACTATTGAAGTTACCGATAATTTAGAACAAGATAATGGCTATATTTTTGAGTGGGGAATTGCTTTTGACCCCAATATTTTGCCTCCTTCTTGGTCGTATACTCCAACAGTTGTATCCGAATCGTGGTCGGGAGAAGGTGTTAATACAGGAAACCCAACAACAGCTTGTCCTACATCTGTAGGAAGTAAAGATTATGTTTACTCAATTACCGATGACTTTGGTTGTACTTACGATACAACTATAATTATAAATGTAACAGGTTTAACAGTAATCACAAGTTCAATAGATCCAACTTGTGGATTGCCTAACGGATCTGTTCAAGTGATGAATACAATGGGAGGATCAGGAGGATATTCATATCTCTGGTCAAATGGGGCTACAACATCTAATATTTCTGGATTACCTTCTGGAACATACGATGTGACTGTAACAGATGCTAATGGTTGTAAGGGATATGCTTCTGAAACAATACTTGGACCCAATGCAATGGTTTTAACCCTAACTTCAACCGCAGCAAGCTGTGGTCAA
>Ga0256827_10002731_pt1 | contig 11280 bp, 7 predicted proteins | sample CV84metaG_FD_185977 | JGI IMG/M metagenome (GOLD analysis project Ga0256827, IMG submission 185977) | Hydrothermal vent microbial communities from East Pacific Rise, Pacific Ocean - CV84 | ecosystem: Environmental > Aquatic > Marine > Hydrothermal vents | place: Pacific Ocean: East Pacific Rise... | reverse complement strand
ATTTCTAAAGGTAATTTTACCAATTAGAGGCAACTCAATCCGTGGGTCATAAAAATCAGTATAGGCTTTGTAACCTCGCTCGGAAATTTTTAGTCCTGCTTTAAATTCACGTAAATTACCAAAAAAATTATGGTCAATATACTTCACACCCCCTCTTGCACCCTCTTCGGTATCATACCCAATATTAGAAGCAAACTCTTTAGTTTTTCCCTGCTCTAGCAGAAGGTGAATGGGAGCCAACCCCTCAGAGTTGTTAAAGTCCCCCTCCATTTTTATCTTTTCAAATACCCCTAAACGATAGATATTTTCATAACTCTCTTCAAGCTTTAAAACGTTATAGAGTTCCCCCTCTTCATAGATTATCTCATCAAGTATCAACTCAGTATCAACCTCTGAGCTGTTATTAATATCGGTCTTAGAGAAAAAACGTTTTTCACCTTTATCTACATCTATTTTCACATCCACTTTATACTCATCCACATCGACAAATGCTTTGGCATTCATGGTGTAAGTAGGGTATCCATTCTCTTCTAAGTAACTCACTATCTTCTTTTTGGTTTGTGTAAAATCAGTTGTTCTAAAACGTTTTCCCTGAACCAATGGCGTAAATTTAGTAAACTCCTCTGCTAACGCAATCGAGGCTATTTTGATAGGTTCATTTTTAGTAATATTCAAATAGATAGTATTTTCATCCGTTGTGGCATTCACCTCTGAATTATAGTATCCCATACTGTGCGTATAGTTTATCAAGTTTTTCACATAAACTTCAATCTCATCACTCTCAAAAGTAGGGTCAGACTTCCAAAATTTATAGATAGCAGGATACTCAATATGACAAATTTTCAACAGGGTACTTCGGTCAAATTCACCAGAGAGGGTATCAATGTCTCCTTGAAACTTGATAGTGGTAAAGGTTTGTGCCTCGGTCAACAGCGTAACCAGCAAGAGTAGATAGAGATATTTTTTCATACTCTATTTTAACATAGAAGTGTGAAGAGATAAAGTTAGTCAGTAGAATTTAACTCAAAAACGTAAATTATTCAAATAATCTTCTACATAATAGAATATAGAAAAATAACCATAAAACTTCTTAGATTAACTCTTCATGTGAAATTACTAGCGTTCCAGCTACATTAACATATAAAGATAATTTTGGATTATATTTATAGAGAGCTTTTTTCAATATTTCAAATATTTTACTATTTATTTTACTACTATCAAAACAATAGGTATTCTCTTCATTAAAATAATTGTTTACATAAATTACTTGGGAGTCCATCAATTTAAAAGATAGTTTATTTTCTTGCAAATACTCAAAACTTTTAATGGTTTTATATAATATATCTTCAGCAAACCAATTTTTTTTTATTTTTAAATTTGATAATCGTACTGTTCCATTTGCACTTGCTAAAATTTTCTTTTCCATATCAATTAAATCGATAGATTTTAATATATTATCTTCATTAATGTTATCAAATAGATGACAATATTTTTCAATATTTTTCATTTTACTACTATTTCGTTTTTTGATTAAAGCTTCAAAGTTCATAATATCTCCCTTTATTTTCTAAATAACTGTAATTTTTTAATGGTAGCTTTAAATAAATATAAAAAACTACTAAAATAAATCTCAGACATTGTTTAGTATTGTGATTGATTAAAATGTTAACATTATTTTCTACATTAAAAAATAAATTCCAATAAATAACTATTTTCATAAAGTAATCATTAATAATAAAGTTAGAAAAATGGTGATCACTATTGGACTCGAACCAACGACTTCTTCCATGTCAAGGAAGTACTCTACCAACTGAGTTAAGCGATCATTTTGTTGAAAGTGTGGAATTATATTTTTTTTTGACTTAGATAAAGGTTATAAAAGTTCTCTATCTCCCATTCTTTTTAGAAACCTGTGAAAACTTTATGCGTTGGGCATGGGTTATGGCGATTGCCATCGCATCTGTAATGTCCAACGGTTTAATCTCTTTTTTGATTCTTAATAACCTCTTAACCATGAAAGCTACTTGCTCTTTGGTCGCTTTCCCATTCCCTGTTATCGCTTTTTTAACTTGCAGAGGGGTGTATTCGTGGTAGTCACCGACGGATGTTAAGACTTTGAGACAGATTGCCCCTCGAAATTGTGCCAATTTCAAAACCGTCTGTGGATTGTGGGCATAAAAAATATCTTCAATCGCCACCTCATCCACACTGTGGGCATTCAAAATGGTATCTAACCCATCTACCAACTCTAAAATTTGCTCTTTTAAGATATTTTTTTTAAATTTAAGTATACCTGCTTCAACCAGTTGATACTTTTCACATCCTAAATTTAGTATGCAGTAACCTAAAACTCGGGTTCCTGGGTCAATTCCTAATATTTTCATTCACACCTTTGTTCACAGTGTGAATAGTTTTATCACACCCTCTTTTAAACCCGTATTTTAGCCAATTTTTGCTAATATTGAAAGAATTATTCACATTAAGAATTGGAATGTAATGAACATAGGAAATATAGTACTAAAAAAACTTAAGCAAGAGATAAGTAACAGAGAGTGGGAGCGATATATTAAGTCGTTAAACTATGATGAAGCAGCCTCACGGTCAAATTTGGCACAATTTTATGCCCCCAATATGCTTTTAGCAAAATGGATTAAAACAAAATATCAAGATAAGATAGCCCATCTCTTTGAAGTGGAGTCAGATGTTCGTCCTCAGGTGATTATCTCAGTGGGAAAAGCGAAGATGCAACAGATGACCCAGCAGAAACAGCACACTGAGTCTGAACAGAAAAATCAGAGTAAAAGTACCATTTTGAACCCCTCATTTACCTTTGAGAGCTTTATTATTGGGGATTCTAATCAGTTTGCCTACACCACAGCCAAGTCGGTTGCTGAAAAACCAGGGGCTGTCTACAACCCTCTGTTCCTCTATGGTGGGGTAGGGTTAGGAAAAACCCACCTTATTCAAGCAATTGGAAATCACCAAATCTCTATGGGAAAAAAAGTTATCTACACCACCTTTGAGCAATTTATGAACAAATTTACCTCACACCTTCGCTCACAAACCATGGACAGATTCCGTGACCACTTTAGAGAGTGTGATGTGCTACTCATTGATGATATTCAGTTCTTAAGCCGAAAAGAGCAGACCCAAGAGGAGTTTTTTCACACCTTTAATGAACTGCACCAAGCCAAAAAGCAGATTGTCATTACTTCCGATAGACAACCCAATAAAATTGCAGGATTGGTTGATCGTCTACGAAGCCGTTTTGAGTGGGGACTTATGGCCGACATTCAACCCCCTGGGCTAGAGACCAAAATTGCCATTATTCAGAAGAAATGTGAAATAGATGGAATCAGTCTTAACCAAGATATTATTAACTTTATCGCTTCAAACATGGGTGACAACATCCGAGAGATAGAGGGGGCAATTATTAAACTCAACGCCTATGCTGGGCTTATGAACCAAAAACTAACCCTCGACTTTGCACAAAATGTGATTAAAGACCAACTGGCAGAAAAACAGGCAAACATCACCATTGATGATATTGTTAAGATGATTTCCAAAGAGCTTAACATCAAACTCTCTGACATTAAATCAAAAAAACGAACCAAAGATATTGTTAATGCCCGTCGTATCACCATCTACTTAACACGAACCCTCACAGGAAACTCCATGCCACAGATTGCTGTCTACTTTGGAATGAAAGACCACACAGCCGTGAGTCACGCCATGAAGAAGGTCAATGAGTTGATTGAAGAGAACGAAAACTTCAAAGTTTTACTCGAAGAGTTCTCCAATAAAATTTCTGTAAACCAAGAAAATTAGATTAATCTAAAGATATACTAAAAAAAGATATAATTCAATACGTGAACAAATGTGAAACATTGAACCAAAAAAGCTTAAAAGTAAACCCCCATACTTTCAAGCTTTAAACTGGTTATTCACATATTCAATGAGAACTACTACTACCACTACTTATTAAAGAAAATAAGAAAAATTTTTAGGGAGATAAAATGCAAATTCGTGTTAATAAACAATTGATAGAATCAATACTTATCAATCTACAACCTTTTTTAGAAAAAAAAGATGCTAGCCAAATCACATCTCATGTCTATTTTGAAGCATTAAATGATGTAGTAACCGTAAAAGCAACCGACGGTGAAATCGGATTAGTTGTTACCAGTACCAACATAACTATAGAAGCTGAGGGAACTTTCACAGCTAATGGAAAAAAACTTCTTGATATTATTCGTATTTTAAAAAACGATAATATTTCATTAGAGGTAATAGAGAACAATTTAACCATCAAACAAGATAAGTCAAAATTTAAACTACCTACTTTTAATCCTAAAAACTATCCCTCTTTCCCATTAATTGAAAATAAACCTCAAATTTCATTAGATTCTATTAATTTAATTAAAAGTTTAAAGAAAATTTCATCAGCTATTGATAACAACAACCCTAAATTTGAACTCAATGGTGCATTATTGGATATTAAAAATAGTGAAACCAAATTAGTAGGAACAGATACTAGAAGACTCTCAATTGCTTCGATTACTACTCACAATGAGCAAGAATTTTCACTAATTATTCCTAAAAAAGCCATTTTAGAGATTCAAAAACTCTTTATTGACCAAATTAACATCTACTATGATGAGACTAACCTAATAATTAAAAATGAAAACTACTACTTCTTCTCACGATTAATTAATGGAAAATACCCTGATTATGCTCGTATTATTCCAAATAATAGTAAAATACAAATTACATTGCCTAAAAAAGAGATGATAGATGCTATAAAAATGATTACTACTATCTCTCAAGAGATTAAAATTGTATTTACTCCTGATAGAATTTTATTTAACTCTTTAACAGCTGATGCTATTGAGGCTAAAACAGAAGTGATGTTACCTACAGGTTTAAATGAACATTTTGAATTAAATGTAAATAGCCGTTATCTACTCGATTTTATTGCCCAAGTCGATAACGATGTATTTCAAATCTTATTAAATGAAACAACCCTACCATTTGTCTTAAAAGACAACGAATTTATTACAGTCATTATGCCAATTATTGCATAAACAGAGGAAACTTATTGATGTCAACCAAATATATTTTTGTGACAGGTGGGGTACTTAGCTCACTTGGAAAAGGAATTACAGCTGCGAGTATTGGTACTCTTTTAAAACATTCAGGATTTAGAGTCGGTGTCTTAAAACTTGACCCCTACATCAACGTAGACCCTGGTACCATGTCACCGTTAGAGCATGGTGAAGTATTTGTTACTAAAGATGGGGCAGAAACTGACCTTGACTTAGGACACTATGAGCGTTTTTTAGACACTTCACTGACTCAAAACAATAACTTTACCACAGGTAGAATCTACAAATCGGTCATTGAAAATGAACGTTTGGGAAAATATTTGGGAAAAACCATCCAAATTGTCCCTCACATTACCAATGAGATTAAAGAGCGTATCATCAAAGCTGGAGAGCCTAAAGATATTCTTATTGTCGAGTTGGGTGGAACAACGGGAGACATGGAAGGGATGCCTTTCCTAGAGACCATTCGCCAAATGAAACATGAATTGGGAGGTGAAAATGTGATGAACATTCACGTGACACTCTTACCCTATATCCGTACAGCAGGAGAGATTAAAACCAAACCGACCCAGCACTCTGTACAAGAGTTACGACGGATAGGAATTACCCCTCAAATGTTGATTTTACGAAGTGAGACACGTGTTCCAACGGAGATTAAACGTAAAATTGCCTATACTTGTGATGTTGATGAAAAATCAGTTATTGAAGCGATTGATGCTCCTACCATCTACGAAGTGCCTCTTAATTTTATGGCACAAGATATTTTAGACCCAATTGCTAAAAAGTTAAATCTTGGAGAGTTAAAACCTGATATGCAACTCTGGTCAGACTTAGTACATCGTATTATTCAACCAACTAAAAAGACCACTATTGCTTTTGTCGGTAAATATTTAGACCTTAAAGAGTCTTATAAATCATTAACCGAAGCCCTTATTCATGCTGGAGCAAATCTTGACACTGAGGTTGAGATAAAATGGGTTGACTCAGAGAAGATTGAAAACAATGGAGCGAATAAATACCTCATTGATTGTGACGGTATCTTAGTTGCTGGTGGTTTTGGTGAGCGTGGTGTCGAAGGAAAAATTCAAGCAATTCAGTATGCCCGTGAAGAGAAGATTCCTTTCTTAGGTATCTGTTTGGGAATGCAACTTGCTATGGTTGAGTTTGCACGAAATGTTCTTGGGTTAGAAGATGCGACCTCTATTGAGTTTGACAGCGAAGCTAAAAACCCACTTATTTTCTTGATTGATGAGTTTATTGATTCATCTGGTTCACGACAGATTAGAACCTCAACATCACCAATGGGTGGAACCATGCGTTTAGGTGAATATGAATGTGATACAAAAGAGGGTTCAAACCTTCGTGAAGCGTATGGTGCCTCAACTATTTTTGAACGTCACCGACACCGATATGAAGCCAATCCAAAGTACCGTAAAGCATTAGAAGCTAAGGGGATGGAGATTACAGGTGAATCAAACGGACTTATTGAAGCTGTAGAAATTGCTGAGCATCCTTGGTTCTTGGGGGTACAGTTTCACCCTGAATTTACTTCTCGTTTACAAAATCCAAACCCTGCTATTTTGGCGTTTGTTAAAAATGCGTTAGAAAAATAAAAATAACCTATTGCGTAGGCTCGATTTATCGACCATATATTAAGCTAATTATTGGTCGGTGAACCGACCCTACGCGTACTCTATAAGGACGCTTATGCCCTACCCCAAAATCTCCCCTCAACAAATAGAACAGCAACTACAACGACGTTTTTTAAAAGATGGTCACCTTACCCTAAAAGATTTACCCAAACCCTCAGAGTTTAAAGATATGGAGAGAGCTACAGCAAGAATAGTTAAAGCCATACACACAGGTGAAAAGATACTGCTCATTGGAGACTATGATGTTGATGGAGTAACCTCTACCACACTTATTAAGATATTTTTTGAAGAGATAGGGGTTGATTTGGAGTGGATTATTCCCAATCGTTTTAAAGATGGTTATGGACTTTCTCCCAATTTAATGCCAAGAGTAAAAGGTTTTGACTTGCTGTTTACGGTGGACAACGGTATTGCTGCAGTAGAAGCTGCCAGACAGTGTAAAGAGCTAGGAATTGACCTTATTATTACTGACCACCACATTGTGCCTGAGACTACTCCTGAGGCGTATGCTATTGTTGACCAAAAACAAGAGGATTGCTCTTTTCCCTATGAAGAAGTGTGTGGAGCACAAATCGCATGGTATCTCATAGCATCACTTAACAAGGCTTTAAACACTCAAGTAGACATCAAGCCATACCTAGGCTTGGTGAGCATTGCAATTATCGCTGATATGATGCCTCTGCAACATATTAATCGTGCTATGGTGAAAGCTGGATTGCAACTCCTGAACCGTTCTGAACTGCCTGCCATAAAAGTCTTTTTGCAACGGTTAGATAAAGTGGCACTCAATGCCGAAGATATTGGATTTCAAATCGCCCCTGTACTCAACTCATCAGGACGAATGGACGATGCCAAGTGGTCGGTGGAGTTTCTATTAAGTAGTAATATTTATGATGCCCGTGTCCGTTTGGAACGCTTGGTAGACTTTAACGAGAGTCGAAAAGCGATGGAGCAGAAAATCACCGATGAGGCGATTCAACAAGTAGATATTAACGATGATATTTTGGTCGTCACAGGTGAAAATTGGCACGAAGGGGTAGTTGGCATTGTCGCTGCACGTGTAGGACGACGTTTTGAGAAGCCCTGTATTGTCTTAACCAAAGGAGAAAATGGTGAATTGAAAGGGTCAGGACGAAGTTTTCACGTCTGTAACCTCTTTAAAGTCACCTCTCTTTGTCGTCCTTTATTGAAAAAATTTGGAGGACATGAAGCTGCCATTGGGCTAAGTCTTGAAGCCTCTAATTTAGAAACTTTCAAAAAAGAGCTACAACACCACTACCAAGCCCAAAACTACACCATACAACGCATCGATCCCGACATCTTAGGGGAGCTGAGTTTTTCACATATCAACTTTCAATTAGTGAATATCTTAAAAGCCTTTGAGCCATACGGTCAAGGCAATGCCCGTGCAAAGTTTATTAGCAGAAATGTCCTCATCGAAGATGTGAATGAGATGGGTAAAGAGAAAGAACATCGACGATTTACCTTTTCTCAAAACGGCGTAACCCAACAAGCTGTACTTTTTAAAACCAAAGAGGTGTTTCATATTGGGCAAGTGATTTCAGTGATTTATGGGATTAATGAGAACCATTTTAACAACAGGGTAACGTTGCAGTTAATGGTGGAGAAGATTTTTTAGAAGAGTTGTAGTTAATAAAAGAAAAAATAGAGTAGAAGACTATCCATAAAATATGGATAGTCTAGTATGTTATTGGAAAGTTGTATTAAGGTCGTAAGTTGGAATAGCTCTATCACTATAACCTTTTACGCGTAAATAGTATCTTCCCGTAGTAAGAGAGCTTGTTATTCTGAAGTTACTATTTGCTCCAGAATCATCATTACTTGTGAGGGTACTTAGATTTTCATCAAGAAGATATGCATAAGTATCTACAGATGAAATAGAAGTAACATCCAATGTACCACTACTATTTAAATCTATTGTATAGAGTTGACTCTTATTTGCCAATACTGGGATACCCTGAGTGATGCCATTAAGCGTTAAGAGAGGATAGTCATTAACTGTAATTGATATAGTTGATGATACCCCATTTTGTTCTACTAAAATATCAGCTTGTCCTGCTCCTGCACCTACAGGTAACCCATTATTAATAGCAACCACATTACTATTAGAACTTGTAACATTAAAGTCACTAAGAGGTTTAATTGCTGATGAGTTATCTTCAAGCATCGCCAAAACATTAATATCAATTGAAGAATCAATATAGAATGTTGAGTTTGCATCGATGCTTAAAAGAATACCTGTTACCGATGCAAATCTTCTGTATGAATAGGCTACAGAGATATTATCTCCTTCATTCGGAACAGCTGTACCATGGAAAAGAATGGTATTTGTTCCACTATGATAACTCCAACCATTTGTTTCATCTTTGGTTACAATAGAACCATTTACTGTAACATTTATTGATGCTGCATTAATGAATCTATCATCAGTAAGATGATAACCATTTGATAGTGCACCAGCACTCTGTGCAATACCCGTCATCATTTCGTCAAATGTAGTAGTATCAGAGATTGAAGTATATGTTCCATGTGTACTATCAGTTAAATCAATATATTGCCCATCAGCATTTAAACTAATAATACTATAAACAGTATATCCTCTATCAATAAATAGGTTGTTTGCAGGGTCAAATGTACCATTTGCACGACTAGTGTATTGACTTCGTTCATCACTTAAAATAATGACTGATAGAGTAGATCCTGCTCTAGGATACCCAGCAGTTGTTACACTTCCATCAGCAGAATCTCCAAGTGTTGTTGAAGCTAAAGCTTGTTCTGCTTCATAGATACCTGTTTCGGTACCACTACCATTTGTACCAACAATAATACGACTTTCAAACTCTGTGATATTGTTGTCTATAAAGTCTCCACCAACAAGAGAACTATTGTCTGTAGTAATAATTCCTAGGTTGTAGTTTAAGTTACTTCCTGATAAAGCATTTCCAAAACTACGAGCAGCTGCTCTAACGGCTGATTGATAAGAGGACATACTTCCTGAATTATCTACTACAAATAAGAAGTCTGCATAGTTGACACTGTTTGCAGGATTTGCTGTAAATGTTTCAACATCAGTCTCTATAATCATACCTGTCACACTTGCACTTCCTGAATCGATTATATCACTAATAGTTCCTTCGAATTGTGTGTAATCATTATTACTACTAAAAGCTAAACGAACTAAAACATGACTTTGGTCTGTATATTGAATGGTAATACCCATTCGATAGTTCTCTGTACTTACAGAAGAAGCTAAGGCTGTTAAAGATGTTGTTATTGTTCCCCCTTGAACATTAGAACCAATTAAAGTAACAATGTCATTAATCAATTCTACAGGTTTTTTAGGTGCAGTTAAGTTAATGTCATAATATGCAGTTACACCTGAACTAAACGCTGGGTTACTACTATGATTTCGTGTTGAGATATTACCAAAATGTACACCAGATGATTGTAAACGAGTTGATAAGGTATTCACAGTAGAACTTAGCATATCTTGAGCAGTTTGTTCTCCATTAAATGCAGGTTTCATAAAAATTGTTCCTGCTAGTTCCTGATTTGAACCACTCACAAGAAGTGTTCCATCTATATCTCCAGCTACAGTTTCAACTGTAACATTTGTAGGTATTGTAATACTTACAGAATTATTAGCATCCGAACCAACAGTTACATCGGTTGTATTTGTAATTGTAGTTGATGAATTGCCCTCTATAACATCTATTGTGGTAAAGCCTGTAATGGTATTATTATCATCATCAATTGCTGTAAAAGAGTATATATATGAACCTTTAACTGATGGGGCAGTTGTTGTTGTCATTTTTGTTGTTGCAATCTCAATCCCATTATAATCTTTCCAAATATATTGAAGTGCTCCATTATCAGGATCTGTAACTACAGCACCTAGATTAAAAGTATTACCAGCATATAAAACAGATGGTGAAGCGTGTAGGGTGTGAATAATAGGAGAAGTTTGTGCATTAACTCCATTAACTCCATTACAAATATAACGTGTTGATGTTGTTTCATTTGCATCTAAAATATTATCTCTATCCATATCTAATCCAAAAAGAATTTCAACACCTCCATTAGGACAATTACTATCACCAATAGAAATAGGATTATTGGCAATTAATGCAGTATGACCATCTACCCCATCTGTTCCATCTGTTCCATCTGTTCCATTACATATTGGATAGTTTCCTGTTATTTCACTGCTATCTAAAATGTTATTTCTATTACTATCTAGTCCAGTATGGATTTCAATTCCTCCATTTGAACAGAGACTACTCCCTACACTTAATGGAGTTTGTGTAATTAAAGTGGTATTTCCGTCAGCTCCATTTGTACCATCAGTTCCATCTGTACCATTTGTACCGTTAGTTCCATCTGTACCATCTGTACCATTTGTACCGTTAGTTCCATCTGTACCATTTGTACCGTCAGCTCCATCTGTACCATCAATTCCATTACAAACGATTTCAGAGTTTTGACGTTCAGCTACTTGTAGT
>Ga0256827_10002730_pt1 | contig 11291 bp, 15 predicted proteins | sample CV84metaG_FD_185977 | JGI IMG/M metagenome (GOLD analysis project Ga0256827, IMG submission 185977) | Hydrothermal vent microbial communities from East Pacific Rise, Pacific Ocean - CV84 | ecosystem: Environmental > Aquatic > Marine > Hydrothermal vents | place: Pacific Ocean: East Pacific Rise... | reverse complement strand
GAATCAAATCTTGAAGATATGTATTTGAATAATGTACTTGAATCAGGTATAGAACATTTAAAAAGAGAGAATGCAAAAGTTGAATCTGAATTTTACTTTGTTCTCCCTACTTCTGTAAAAGATATAAAGTTTACCTATTTCAACACAATTAAAAAACAGTATGTCTATCTAAAAACACATATTGAACTTGCAAATGCAACTCTAGTGACTCATTCAGATTTAAATCCAAAAGAGGATAGTTTTGAACTACTAAAAAAATATTCACTTATGTTTTTTCTTGCTTTCTTCTCTTTAATGTTTTTGGTTAAAAGAGATTTCTTTTATTTGGTATTGGCTGTAGTCTCCCTTATAACACTACTTACACTCTATATTCCGCATAAACAAATATGTGTGAAACAGGGGGCTCCACTTTTTATTTTGCCAACAGCAACAAGTACTATGAGTACAAAAATAGATAATGAACTAACCACTGTACTTTTAGGGGAACATGGTAACTATAAAAAAGTTGAGTATAAAAAAGGGGTAATTGGATGGATAAAAAATGAAGATATTTGCGAAAATTAGATTTTACTGGGGTGCTACTGTTATCTCTTTGAATACAGCAGTTCTTATGATACCTGCACTTATGCTCTTCAACGAACATAAGAGTACAATTGTTCATCATATAAATCGTTTGACACTTTTTATGATGGGTGGAAAACTATCTCAGGAAGGTGCTATGGATCCACAAGCCGATATGATTGTTATGAATCATCAAGGTATTGTAGATATAGTAGCAATGGAAGCTCTACAAAACAATCACCTTCGTTGGGTAGCTAAAAAAGAGCTTTTTGATGCTTTATGGTTTGGCAATCTTTTACGTCATGGAGAGATGATTTCACTTAACAGAAGTTCAAAAGCTGGTCTTATTAAACTCATAAAAGATGTTAAGGAGTCTAGAGAGATTTTACATAGACCTGTAGCCATTTTTCCTGAAGGGACAAGAGCTAAAGAACAATCTCTTTTACCTTTTAAGCAGGGAACAAAGATGATAGCCAATAAATTAGGTTTAAAGGTGCAGCCTGTAGTTATTATAGGGAGTAAATGGGTACTAAATGAGCATGAACGAACAGGACACAGTGGAACAGTAAAGTACAAATATTTACCTACAATAGATGTTAGTACAGCGGAAGATGACTGGTTTGAAAAGTTACATGAAAATATGCAAAAGGTTATAGACGATGAATATGCTAACAATCATCTCAGTCGCTAGTGGTGGTGCCATTGGTGCAACATTTAGACTTCTGATTAACAGCACGGTAAACAAACATGTTGAGCATACCCTTCCCTTTGGGACATTGACCGTAAATTTACTGGGTTCTTTGATTATTGGTATGCTGTTTGCATATTTTCATCTAAATGATCATCTTTCACCCCATTTAAAAACATTCATGATTACAGGAATTTTAGGTGCATTAACAACCTACTCTACTTTTGCCATAGAGAGTTTTTTTCTGCTTGAATCTGGAGAATATATGCATGCCTTTTTAAACATGGCACTCAATGTTTTTGGTACCATACTCTTGGCAGGAGTCGGATACCTTTTAATACTGAATTTTACAAAATAAATATATAGGATATACATTGTCAACATTAAATCAAGAGATAGAAAAACACATTAAAAAACTGGTTAATCCACTAAAAGAGCCTGAAGAGTTACTTGCTGTACTTAAAGTAAAACTTACAAAAAAAGAGTTGAAACTACTTAAGTCATGGGCAGAAGAAGTTCCAGCAAAAGAGACACAGACAAATCTTAATTTAAACGAAGAAGATTATGGGAACCTCTCAAGTAAGCTCATTAAAAAGCTCAACCAAGAGAAGATAAAACAGGCTATATCTATTTAAATTTTGGCTATTGTATAGCATAAATAAAAAAATGTTATATCTTTTATAAAATTAAGATATTATATCAGTATGAAGAAAATTACATCACTACTTATACATACATTTTTATTTGCTGCTGTGCCAGATGCCAGTCTAAAACACTACCAAGAGCAATACAGCCTCTGTAAGGGTAAAACAGACTATCAAATTTCTCAATGCCTACTAAATGGAAATTTAAACTACTCTAACTTCAGAGGCGATAGATTCTCTTATACAAAAGTTCCAAACAGAGAGATAAAAAAAGCTGCAAACAGTGGTAATAGTTATGACTATACTATGAGCAAACTCCCACATACAAAAAGATATACAGCTCTAGTTGAGTATATAGACTACCTCTATACCATTAAACCACAATATATAGTTCCAGAATTTAAAGGAGATGAAGAGGAAGATATTATAAGAATTAAAAAAATATTTAATCTCTTAGATTCTGCTAATTTAGATGAGAATTTTGAACGTACAGCTGAGTTTGAAGAGGCACTGCTTGAGTACCAAAGAAGGCATGGTCTTACTGTAGATGGTGATATTGGTCCAAGAACAAAAAGAGAGTTACAGCAATCTATAGACCATATTATTAAAAAAATTAAAAAGAATTTAACTATAGAGAGAATTTCAAGCCCAAAAAGTTCTAACTATGTTTTAATAAATATTCCAGAATTTAAAATGCACTATTATGATCATAATGCATCTGTTTTAGATATGAAAATTGTTGTTGGTAAAACTAAAATGAGAACACCTATTTTCAATAGAAAAATGCAATATATAGTTAAAAATCCAAGATGGAATGTGCCACCTTCTATTTACAAGAAAGAGTATGCTCATAAGTCAGAAAGTCAATTACGGAAATTAGGACTTAGATATAACTCAGAGGGCAAGCTTTATCAGCCTTCTGGTAGAAGAAATGCTTTGGGTGTAGTAAAATTTATATTTCCAAACAAATTTAATGTCTATATGCATGATACCCCTTCAAAATATATCTTTGAAAGAACTACAAGAGCTTACTCTCATGGTTGTATTCGTTTGGAGAAACCTATAAAACTTTTAAACAAGTTGGGTTATCAATATAATTCTAAAAAAAATAAATGGATTACACTTAAAAATAGAATACCTGTATATGTAGAATATCATACTGTATGGGCAGATGATGATGGTATTGTTCAGTTTAGAAATGATATTTACGGTTATGAAAAAAAGCTATTTAATAGGGCAAAATATAGACCTTCTTCAAAAAAAGTAGTTAAAAAAAGAGGTTTTGAAAAACATGCAGGAGCTGAGCTTTTTTAAAGGACAGAAACCTAAACTTATTTTGGGTTCCATTCCAGTAAAATATTTTTTAATTCATCAACAGAGCGTACTGCTTTGCTATGATCTGTAAATCCCCAGTCAACCATAACGTATGGAATATTTGCATTTTTACTTGCCATCTCATCACGTGAACCATCTCCAATAAATATGGACATCTCATTACTGTAATTCAACTCTTCAAGAATTTTATGAAGCATATCAGGGTATGGTTTCCCCTTTTTAACATCATCGTAACAGGCAATAGCATCGAAAAGATCATAAACATCAAGATGAGTTAGAGACTCTATAGTTGAACCTCTATAAGCATTTGTAGCTACAGCTAGTGTATGCCCCTCCTCTTTTAAACTTTTTAACATCTCTTTAATTCCCTCATATAATACAAGTTCATTTTCATGATTTTTTGAGTAGTACTCCGAGAACCATCTCTCATGATCTGAATCAAAAGCTTCCGCATGATAAAAAGTTTTTGCAGGATTTAGAGTATGATCATTAACCATTCTTAAAATAGACTCCTGCTCCATAGCTTCAAAACCTAAATTTTTTCGTACATAGTTAATGGCATTTGCAATAGTTAGAGATGAATTTACGAGAGTACCATCCATATCGAATATAATTAATTTTTTACTCACTTTTTATCACCTTTTGTTGCTTTAATATAAATAGAAAGCCCTATAATCAGTGCAGTAACTGCAGCTATCAGATAAACCGCATATAGTAGTTTACTAGGATCTGTTAAGGCAAATTTGAAGACAAGCATTAATGACTCAATAGAGAGGGCAATAATAATGGAACCTAAAAAACGCACCATAGTTTGATGGGAATCCCCTGCTCCATGTTTTTTCTCTTGTCCTAAAACTTCTTCCTCAAAAATAGCTTTAACTAAATCCATTATTGCTAGTGAAAGTGTAAGTAAAATAGTAGATTTAAACATTTGGTTAATATCTATTCCTGAAAGATCTAACCCAAAATGAAGAAAACTTGTTACACCTTTAATAAAAAGTAGTAGTGCTACAAAAAATAGTGCAAAAGAGAATGCAGCATAAATTACTCTGCTTACAGTTCCAAATGTAGAGTCAACAGAACTTGGATGTAGCATTTTTAGTATGTTTGTAAGTGTGATATCTATGCAAATTATGGCTAAAACATTATTATCATTATCGTACAAAGGAAATGTTGCAGTAACAACAAGTTTATTACTTACCAGCGAAGGGTATGGATCGGTAAGCATACAGCGGTGTTCTTGAATGGTTTTATAGTAGTATGCTCTGTCAGATCTATTATCACCTTTACCAAAACCATTTAGTTTTGAACTGCTTGATATATTATTTACCATTTGAGTACCACTACCATCAACAGCATAGATTACTTCACTTTGAGGTAGAACATCTTTCAAATCTCTAATTCTGGAAATAACACTATCAAGTGTATTGTCATCCATGTTTTGAGATATATTACGACTCATTATATAGCAGAGATATGCTCTAGCCTTCGTACGTATTTGTGAATACTCCTGTATCTCTTTAACAACCAACATATTTATCTCCTCTTAACAAACTTGCCCTAAAATATCTGCAAATTTTGTTTTTTGATTAATAGAAACTTCAGGAACAATGCTTCCTTTTTCTGAAAAAGTTAAAATAGTTGATCCCATCTCAAACCAACCAAACATTTCACCTCTCTCCAACCAGAGATTAGTATATGAGTAATGTTTTGCTTCTCTTATTTCTGAATTTGTATTTATACTCTCTTCAAATGTAACTATCATTTTACCTACATTTAATGCTCCGACAAGTACTAGAAGTTGCGTTCTTCCTTTTCTGTCTTCACACTCTATAACAACTCTCTCATTTTCAATAAAAAGATCTTTTTTATTACGTAAAAGAGGAAAATTAACAGGATATAATTTTCCAGGGATATGTGTTAAAGAGAGTATTTTAAGATCCATAGGCATATGATAACGATGGTAATCTTTAGGAGATAGATAAAAGTTAATAAACTCCCCTCCTTCTACCTTAGCCACTGACTCTTTATGATTTTGTCCAAAAAGTTCTTCAATCGAGTAAGACATGCCTTTAATTTGATATGCTTTCCCTTCTCTGATAGTCCCCGCATCAGTAATGAGTGCATCAACACCACAAAGCAATTTTGTTTTATCGGTAGAGATATCTCTTGGAGTTTCAAAAGCTCTAGTGAAAAGTTTGTTTAGTGTTTTGTATGTACTAGGCTCTCGAAACTCAGACATATCAAGACCCATTAACTTTACATACGTTGCATTAATAGTATGCTGAACTATAGATGGAAATTCTTTAGAAGCAAATTTGCCAAAAGCATTTGAAATAACAGAAGTATAATGTTTACCCATTATTGCTCTTTTCAAAGTGTTTCAGAGCATCTTCCATAAGTGAAATATGGTAATTCTCCTGATGGTTAATAAAGTCAAAGAATTTTTCCAACTCAGGACTATCTTTAGATACAGCATCTGCAAGTTTTTTACACTCCTCTTTTGCTGCCAACTCCTCGTCTATGCCATCTTTAAGAAATTGTACAACATCCTCAACTTGATACATCTCTTTCATAATAAGACGTGGTACTGCCAATATTCCCATTTTTGCAGCCATATCTCCAAAACTTTTCAAGTGAAAGAAACTCTCATCTATAAGTATTTGAAAAATTCTATTTAAGTAAGCATCTGAGCTATGTGCTTTAAGATAATTATATATCATAATCAACTCATACTCTTTGTATGTCTCTTCAAAAAGAAAAAGAGTAAGTGCATCAGTCGCCTCTACAGTTAAGTCAATACCAGGAAATTTACGATCCATGTTAAATGCTGTAACATTTTCATCATCTAAATTTGCTATAACATCTCTCATATATTTTATATCGGTAGATATACGATTATTTAAGTGTTCATCTTCTGAGCATAAAAGCTGTAAATCTATTTCAGCTAATCTTTTTTCAACATCTTTAAGCATATCTGAGAGTTTTTCAACCTTAATAGGAATAGCATCTCTATCGTAAGAGTATGGTTCATCCATTATTATTAACTCATTTTCAAGCCAAGTAAAATGTCTAAAAAGTATATCTGAAAAATCAAACAGAACTTGTTTGCTTTGAGTCTTGCTCATAAAACCTGCCATGAGTGTTGCTAGCCATGCCTCATGTGTTTTTATCATTAATGTCTTCATGTTAATTACCTCCATTTAAATTGTTTTCTTTGCTGTTTTCATCTTTTACTACACATGAGTTTACAATTTTATATGTGATTACAGGAAACTCTGGATCACTCTCTCTTTCCTCATAAGTATCAACTGCTGCTTTTATTGCCAATGCTACCATTTCAGAACAAGCTGCATCTTCAGAAGGAAGCCTATCAAGCAATTTCATAGTTGCTTCTACCAAATTCTGGACTCCGTTAAAGTTAAGCCCTTTAGCCTCTTCTGTTAACATAGATCCTGCTACAACAGTAGTTGTACACCCTATGGCTTGAAATCGTATATCATCTACATATAATTCATCTTCATCTTTTCCAACTTTCATGTATATAGCAACTTTCTCACCATTTTCAGGATTTTTGCCTATACCTTGAGTATTGGAATCCTCTAAAGTGCCATAATTTTTTGGGTTCATCATGTGTTCTATAAGTTGTGTATCCATAGTCATATATACTCCTATTTGTTACTTTTTATAGTAATTTAAAATTTAAAGTTATTATAGCCATTTGTTATTAAGGCTTAAACCATTAGGCGAAACTATAGAAAAAAACGGTACTATTTCTTACTTATTTATCACATTTTCAAAGGAAAACTATTGGCTACTTATGTACTATTTGACACGGAAACGACAGGAAATCAAGAGCAAGACCGCATTATTCAGGTTGGAGCTATGATTGTGCACTCGAAAGATAATATAGAAACTTTCAATGAATTATGTTCTGCACCTCTCCCTATTAGTATAGAGGCAATGGAAGTACACAATATTACTCCTGATGTTATAGAGAATCAACCTCCATACAGTGAGACTGCTTTTTCTAAGAAAGTTGTAGAGTTAAATAAAAAAGAGAATTACCTTATAGCACACAATATAGCTTTTGACTTGGGGATGATAGAGAAAGAGGGTTTTAAAAACAACTACACACTCATAGATACTGTTCGTTGTGCAAAACACTTACTACCAGACAGCCCTTACCATAGACTTCAGTACTTACGATACTCTCTTGAACTCTATAAAACTGAGCAGGCTGAGGCTGCGAAACTTGGAATTACTATAAAGGCTCATGATGCCATTGGAGATGTTCTTGTTATGAAACTTCTACTCTCAAAACTTGTTAAGCTTACTCAAGAGAACTTTCCAGGACAAAACCCTATGCAAAAGATGGCTGAACTTACTCAAACACCTGTTATGATGAAAACATTTAAATTTGGAAAATATAAAGGTAGAGAAATCGAAGAGATATCACATGAAGATATGGGTTATATGAAATGGATGAGAAACAATCTTGACCTTGATGAAGATATGACTTTTACTTTAGATTCATATTTAGGGTAAGTAGTTGTATAATAGAATAATTTACAATAGGAGTAGTTAACAATGAATACTGATACTAAAAAACAATTTGAAATAGATGGTAGTATGGTCTCCCTTGATGAACTCATTGAGAGTTATAGTAAGTCAAAAAGTGAAAAGAGTAGTGACAATAAAGCCATAACTAAAAGACGACATGAACAGAAACTAAAAGCGTATCAAGCTGAGCTTATTAAACTTCAAAAACATATTGAAGAGACAAATCAAAAAATGATTATTCTTTTTGAGGGACGAGATGCAGCTGGTAAGGGTGGAACTATAAGAAGAATTACAAGATATATGAATGAAAAACATTATCGTATTGTTGCATTAGGTAAACCAACTGAAGAGCAAAAAAGCCAATGGTTCTACCAAAAATATGTTTCATACTTTCCAAGAGGTGGAGAAATAGTTTTATTTGATAGAAGTTGGTACAACAGAGCCATGGTAGAGTCAGTATTTGGATTTTGTTCACAAAAAGAGTATGACGACTTTATGAAAGGTGTAAAAGGTTTTGAGAAAGATCTTACCAGACAAGGTACTATTTTAATAAAGCTCTATTTCTCTGTAACCAAAGATGAGCAGGCTAGAAGATTTGAGAGAAGAAAGACAGACCCTCTCAGACAATGGAAGCTAAGTGAAATAGATGTTCAAGCACAAGATAGATGGGATGATTTTACAGAAACCAAATACAATATGCTCAAGCGTACTCACTCACATAACGCTCCGTGGACTGTCATTAGATCAAATGACAAACAAGATGCAAGATTTGAAGCATTAAAAGTCATATTAAATTCCATAGATTACAATGGACGAGATGAAACTCTTGACTTCTCACTAAATCCTGATATTGTTATTTCAGGTGCAAGAGAAATAGAGATTATGGATGCCCAAAGAAGTAAAAGTGGTAAATTTATAGGTTAATTTATAAGTGAAGTATTGTAGGGAACTGTTAAAAGTTCCCAAATTTGTGAGATGATATATTTCTATATACCATCTACTCTAAGAAGTTTTGTTTTTCCTACCATAAGGTCTATAGACATTTTTATACGTTTAAATACAGACTCTTGTCTATACTCAAGATTATGCTTTTTACAAATATCTTTTACAATAGGCTGCATTTTTTGATAGTAGCTATGTGGCATATTTGGAAAGAGATGATGCTCTATCTGATAGTTCAAGAAACCATGTGCAAAATCTTTAAAGTCTGAACCTGTATTATAGTTTACAGAACCCATGATTTGTCTAAGATAAAACTCACCTGTACTCTTATGTGGCTCAGAGAACATGTAAATGTCTTCAGCTGAGTGATTTGGTACAATAACCAAAAATGAGTGTAGGTTAGCAAAAAATTCTGCCATTAGAATGATGATGAAAGCATTAAATATTGCTTCTGTTCCAAATGGGAAAAAGAGTAATGGAAATACAATGAACTTGATAATAGCATAAGGAAGATAGTACTCCATCCAAAGTTCTAAACCATTTTTAGTACGAGGATCCAACTCATAATCAGTTACTTCCAATTTTTGCTGATCTCTATTTTTCTTATTTTCAAGTATTCTAAGTGTATTAGGTGCATAGTAAAGAAATTTCCACATTCCTGCAAAAGCATAAATGATTATGTAACGAATAAACATTGGTGTTTTAGACTGTATAAGCCACTGAAGGTTTCTCTCAACATTATCTGGATCATCAGCCTCACCTAAATGGTAGTGGTGCATAATATTATGCTCATACTCCCAAGCTTGAGGTTTAATCCAATCTAACCAATCTACATAACGTCTTGCACCTTTGGCAAATACTTTTTTAGTATATTTTTCAGGTATATTTGGTACTTTATCGTAAGCTCCATGCAGTACAGGGTGAGTAACATCTGCCCATCTTGCTACATTACCTGTGGAGATAAGAAGTGCAGCTACAATGGCTACAGCCCAAAATACAAAACCACTCAATCCCCCAGAAAGCAGTTCAACAAGACTCAGCAGTGCAATAAGACCATAACCTGAAAAAGTGAACATTCTACCCCAACGTTCAAGTTTTAAAAGGTGCTGAAAATCTGCTTCACCTACTGGATCCATAGTCTCTTTTATAGCATCTATATCTTTCTCTAATTGATCTTTATCAACATCCTCATAACGTGCATATTTATGCTCATTACCCTCATTATTGGATTTTTCTTCCATATTTCCTCCTAAATTTATTAAGGGAACCTCTTGTTAGAGGTTCCCTTATAATAGTTATAATTATATAGAAACTTAATTAATGTAAGATTTGAGTTAAAATTCGGGTATAATTGCAAAAATCAATATAAAGAACTACTCATGTGTGACTTCAATAACTTAACAGAAGAAGAGAAAATTCTTCATCATAAAAAACTATTAGACTGTGCCAATGCTTTTGGTGGAAAAAATTTCTTTTTACAACTACTTGAAGCTATTCGAGAGACAAAACCTCACCCTCTCATAGCTGCTAACTCTGAATTTAACATTGAGTTAGGAACTATTGGTTGGAACAAAGTCATTTTTAATGACAAGCTTCAACTTCTTCTTAAAGCCCGTGTGAACGAAGGTAAGCAAGACAATCTTTTGCCTGAAAAAGATGAAAAAAACTTTAAAAAAGTTCTCAATGTTGTACGTACTCTTAAACCTATTGTTTTTCATGTAAAACCTGCCAACAAAGAGGATGGCTCTGGATTCTTCTTCCAACCTTTTGATATTGTAGATGAAAACAAAACAAAACTAAATCCTATTTTTGATGCTCTCTTCTTTTGCTCGGTAAATACTGTTAAGAAAGTTTTGAACTATGAGCCAAAATAATCCTACAAAAGATGGTAAAAAAAGAACTAACATTAAGTATGGTTTAGATGTTGGTGTGGTTTTAAAAGAGGATCAAGGAACTGATTACATAACTTATGGAAAAGTCCAAAAAATTCTTACTAACTCCCCTACTCACCCTCATGGTATAAAAGTACGTCTAAACAGTGGTGAAGTTGGACGAGTAAAAGAGATACTTTGACACTTTTTATTGATGGTGATGCTTTTCCAAATCTTCTGAAACCTATTGTTTTAAGAAGCATTGAACGTCTTCAAATCCCTACAAAAGTCATAGCAAACAAAAAAATCAACGTTGGTAAGTCAAAACATATAGAGTATATTATTGTTAATCAAGGTGCAGATGAGGCTGATCATCGCATTGTAGAGTTATGCAAAGAAGGTGATCTTGTCATTACTGCTGACATTCCTCTTGCAGATAGAGTCATTTCTAAAAATGCCCATGCACTTGATCACAGAGGAGAACTCTACTCTGTAGATAATATAAAACAGTACTTGGCTATGCGTAACCTCATGGAGAGCATAAGAGATAGTGGAGAGATAACTGGAGGTCCAAAAGCATTTGGACAGAAAGATGCACATGCCTTTGCAAATCAGTTAAATGCTTTTTTAACAAAATTTTATTAGAAGGAACCCTAAACTTGTTTAGGGAAAACCATGCCTAAAGTA
>Ga0256827_10002729_pt1 | contig 11291 bp, 10 predicted proteins | sample CV84metaG_FD_185977 | JGI IMG/M metagenome (GOLD analysis project Ga0256827, IMG submission 185977) | Hydrothermal vent microbial communities from East Pacific Rise, Pacific Ocean - CV84 | ecosystem: Environmental > Aquatic > Marine > Hydrothermal vents | place: Pacific Ocean: East Pacific Rise... | reverse complement strand
GGCTATTTTACATACCATCATGGTATGACTCCAACAATCACCCTCTATGTGATATGGATTAGTATCGGTATCATCAAAATTGTGATGAGAGTTTTGTAAATCTTTTTTGAGTTTGGGATAGTTGGCTTGAAACCAATTTAGAAATTGAATCATTGTTATAACCTATTTTTTATTTATATGAATTATAACGCAAATAGAAGACAAATAATGTCTATTAATCCTAAAAAAATGGTTTATAATATTAAAAAATAATCTTTTTTATTAAATATTATTATATTTTAAAACTACTCTAACCATTTTACTGTTAAAATTAGTTACAAACAATTAAGTATAGAGGGGTTTAAAGATGATTATAGATAAAATTATTGTCTCCGAAGAGAGCTTTAGAAGTAATAACCACTATGATATAGTATACTCAAATGTAGAGTATGTTGACAATCTTCTTAATGATGGGATTACTACAGATAATATCTCAGAATCAGCTCTAAAAAGCTATTATGTATATATATATTTTATAGAGGTAAACAGAGGTGGATTTTCTCAATTAGATAAAAGAGTTGAAGAGGAGACAACTATTCTATACTATATACAAGATGGGCTTGAAGCTATTAGAGCAACAAAAAATATAAATCTATTTAATCAATATTTAGGAGCAAAAGAGAAACAAGATAAGCAAAACTATAAAATATTTGATAAACTCTTTGTATATATTAACAAACAGGAGGATATATTACAACTAAATGCAAACTGGCTAAAGAGTAATAGAAAATTATCTATTACTAATAGCCATAGCTTTAGTAAAAAATATATTGAAAATAGTATTGATATTCAAACTATAAAGAAGCTCTGTAAACTAGCAAATGAAGAGTATGTCCGTATAACCTCATATGACCACAATAATCTCTATAATAACTCTTATCATTTTAAGACAATAAACTCATATTTTTATATGATAAAAGAGGAGAAAAGATATGTAATGTACAATAGCTTTACAAAAAAAGAGGTATCTAGTATATTGATTAAAAAAGAGCAGAAAAAAGGTAAGTTTTTTTCTACTTTATGGAGTAGTATAAAGGGAAGGTCATAAATGACCTATCCCTCAATATAGTTTTTGAGCTTACGCCCTACTCTTGGATGTTTTAACTTTTTGATAGCAGAAGACTCTATCTGTCTTACACGCTCTCTAGTTACAGAAAGCTCTTTTCCTATCTCTTCAAGTGTTCTGTCACTCTCATCGTTAAGAAGACCAAAACGCATTCTGATAACTGCTTTTTCTCTCTCATTTAATTGGTCAAGAACCTCGTCAATCTGATTGTTTAAATCATCTCTTAGAACAGCATCTGATGGACTCATGGTTGTTTTATCTTCGATAAAGTCACCAAATCGTCCATCATCCTCATCACCTACAGGAGTCTCTAAGCTCACAGGCTCTTTTGTAATTTTGATAACATTTTTTACCTTGTCAACAGTCAATCCAACCTCTCTAGCGATAGTATCCAAATCTGGCTCTTTTCCTGTCTCTTGAAGGTTTTTACGAATAATCTTATTGATTCGGTTAATAGTTTCAATCATATGGATAGGGATTCGTATGGTACGGGCTTGGTCTGCAATAGCACGAGAGATAGCTTGACGTATCCACCATGTTGCATAGGTTGAGAATTTGTAACCCTTTTGGTACTCAAACTTATCAACTGCTTTCATTAAGCCGATATTTCCCTCTTGGATAAGGTCAAGAAAAGGCAATCCACGGTTTGTATAACGCTTGGCAATAGAGACAACTAGACGCAAGTTTGACTTTGCCATTCTTGTTTTTGCCTTTTCACTCTTTTTCTTACCACGGCGTATCTGATTTAGGATTTGAGCCAACTTCTCAGGGTCAAGGTCAAAACTATCTTTACTAGCCTCTCTTGTCTCATAAAGTTTTTTTATCTCAACATAGGTGCTAACCATTGTAGTCTCTGGTACAGAATCAGTAATATCCTCTTTATCCATATCTAAAATATTACTTAAGATTTTATGGTGATTATCTTTTAAGGAGTCATTAAATAGAGGAAGTTTATACTCTAATCTCTTTAGCTCTTTATCAAAACCATCATCACTTCTTAGTGCTGTCTCCATAGCCTTAACAAGCTCATTGATAAGCTTAGATGTAGGGCCTAAATCTATTAATGATAACTTAAGAAGTTGTTTTTTAAATGCAACTTTCATATGCTCATGTAAGATTTTTTCCTTATCATCTTCTGAAGACAATAGAAGTTCATCCAAATCATCTTGACAACTTAACCAATCTCTTTTTGCTTTTTCAAGTACCTTAAAACTATCAACAACCTGCTTAACACGTTTATCTACACCTTTTTTAACAGGTTTTGCTTTGACACCTTCAGTCTCTTCATCACCTGAATCACTAGTGGCATCATCTTTTGTATCATCCTCTGTCTCTTTTTCATCCTCAAAACTTTTGAAAAGCTCTTTTACTCTTCTCTCACGATTAAGCAGAGGCTCTTTATAGTTAAGAATATACTCAATAAGATATGGAACAGAACAGATAGCATCTAAAATAATATCCTCTCCACCCTCTATCTCACGACTTAAGAAAATCTCCTCCTCTTTAGTAAGAAGTGGAATTTTACCCATCTCACGAAGATACATTCGCACTGGGCTATCTGAACGACTCCACTCCAAAAGCTCTTTCTCTTTTAGGTAATCAAACTCCTCACCATCACCTTGAGCACCTCTTTTTAGTATCGCTTCAATACGTTTTTTCTCTAATTCAAAAAGATGCTTGGAGTACTCAGAAGATGTTAAAAGAGCAATTTTATGTTTTTCTGAGAGCTTTAGAATTTTTCTTGTTTGCACAAGTGTTGGTTGTCTTTCGAACTCTTTTGCAAGGTCTTCATAGGTAACAACATCACCTTTTTTACATGACGTAAAAATCTCTTCTAAGTTTTTATTGATATCTTTGGTAGCCAAAAGTACGACTCCTTGTTAATTGTTAAGTTATGTTTAGGTAAGAATTTAGATTTAATTTAAAAATGGATTATACCGAAATTTTTATTTTATTTATATTATTTTTGTCAAAAAAGATATTTTATGCGATTTTATGTAACACTTTTTTCCTCTTTTTTATCTAGTAACAGTACCAAATCATTTGGTTGACGCAGTTTTAATGTTTTATTGTGTTCAAGATTTAAATATAATCCACGCAAAGCCCGATTAATCATCTCATGGGCTATCACAACTACCATATCTTCATTTTTAACCTCATCTAACCACAACTTAAGACGATTGGTAACTATCTCATAAGATTCACCACCCTCTATCTGATAAAACCACTTATTAGCCTCTCTTGCTTCAAACTCTAGCTTATACTCTGTTTGACAAAATGATTTTAGCTCCCCCTCAAAAATACCATAATCAAACTCCTCTATACGCTTATCAAAAATTATTTTATCTCTAGTGATACCAAGCTCATCACAGATAATAAAAGCTGTATCTTCTGCACGTCCTAGAGGTGAAGCAAAGATTTTTACCTCATCCAGATTGGATATCTCTGCTTTTAACTTAAGTGCATTTACTCTAGCCTGTTCTTTGCCTTTTGTGGTTAGTGGAGAATCTTTTTTTCCTTGATAACGCCCCTCTACATTCCACTGTGTCTCTCCATGTCTTACCAAAATTATTTTAGGATAATTCAATTTTTTCTCTTTGTAAAATGCTCCATAGCATACCACAGAGAAGCGATTATAGAGAAAAGAACTAAAAGTGGTATCCATGGATACTCTTTGAAATACTCAAATAGTAGTTTAATAGTACCACCTGCATAAAAAGCACTCAACATAATTACTACTACAAAAAAAGGTGAGGCAAAAAGATTATAAAATCCAAACTTCTTAAAGTCATATCGAGATAGAGCCATTGAGATAGGGATAAGCGTCTTAATTCCATAAAGAAACTTCTGTATAAATATCGCCAAAACTCCATATTTTCGCAAAATAAGTGTAGATAGTGCAATTTTACGTTTATGTTTTTCAAAATATGGCTTAATATCTTCAGTATGATAACGTCCTAGATAAAACAGAAACATATCTCCTATATAGTTAAAAACTGTCGCAATAACGAGAGATATGATAAGGTTCATCTCACCCATATAGGATAATACTCCTGCTGCTGCTACTACTACCAATGAACCACCAAAAGAGAAAAATGCTAATGCTAAATATCCCCATGTACTAAGATTTGTTAATGTATCTTCCAAAAAATTCCTTTTTAATCTACTTTAATTTTAAAAATGATTATAGTATCATTTCTTTAAAAATCAGGCTTTATATCATGTTTGAAACTCTATTATCTATTATCTTTGTCTATGTTTTTATACTTTTAGGTTATATCGCCAAACGTATTTTCAAAGATGAGATGAACAGTAAAACTCTTACACTATTTTCTGTCTATTTTCTTCAAGCTTTTGTTACAGTATGGGGATTTTCAACTGCTAAACTCTCTACAGAGCATCTTTTAGTTCCTATATACTATCTTGGTATTATTGCTATTTTATTTGTGCCTATGATGATTTTTGCAAAAAAAATATTTCCAAATCCAAAAGAGAGAGCCATCTTTTCTATTGCAGGATTTGTAGGAAATACTGGAAATATTGGTATTCCGTTAGGCATTGCACTATTTGGAGCAGAGTCTATTATCTACACAACACTAATCAATATTGCCAATGTCTTTGTAGTATATATTTTAGGAGTCTATATCTACTCAAGAGGTTCATTCTCTATAAAAAAGTCTCTATTTAATATTGTCAAAATTCCTATTATTCCTGCTTCGATTATAGCTATAACACTCAATATCAATGATATAGCCATACATCCAAAAATTCAAGAGTTTTTCAAAATGGGTGCATATGCAGGAATTGTTCTTCAACTATTTCTATTAGGAACTTTTCTTTATGGTATCAAAATTGCAGATACCACAAAATCTCTTCTGATTGGAGTTCTCTCTCAAAAGTTTATTATTATCCCCATAGCTACTGCTTTTATACTAAGTTTCAGTGACTTTTCACCCTATATAAAGGGGATTATCTTTATGGAGATGACAGTTCCACTAGCTGTTGCAAATATCAATTTAGCTTCACTTTATGACTGCCATCCACAAAAAGTAACCTCTTTAATACTAGTAAGCACTATACTTTTTATTCCTATTTTGTTTATACTCTCTTCTATTATTAAAAATTTCTATGTTTAAACTTCTAATTTATACATAGGTATCCCAACAATAACAGGACATGAAGCAACCAAAGCTCTAACACCAACACAGATATTAGAACCATATTTCCTTAACAGAGCTTTAACTTCACCTTTTGTGTATCCCCCAACATAATAGAGCTTTTCATGACAACCATTACAGAAACGACCATCTTTAACCTCTCTCATATCCTCCCACTTCATATCTTTAGGACACTTTACAGTTATATCATTACTTGTAAATAAGTTATTGTTATCTTCTAAATCTTTCACTTAAGTTCCTTTCTATTTTTAAATATTATTAATTATTATAGCATTAAGAAAGTTTTCTACGTCTTAAGTCACAGCAAAAAAAAGAAAAAGATATATAACAAGAACTTATGGGATAACTATTTTCTCTACAACATTCAATCCAAAGCCAGAGAGACCTACAAACTCGGTATCTATATTTTCAGTTAAAAGTTTAATATGCTCTATACCTAAATCTTTTAATATTTGAGCTCCTACACCAAACTCTTTTGCTTGTTCTTTAGAGATTGTTTTAGTATCCAAAAAGATAAGCACACCACTATCCTCTTTTAAATATTTCAATGATTTTTGCATATTTTCAAAACGTTTTGAGTCTATAATCAAATTAACATCTAGCCCTACATTATGAAACTTTACATTTGCTGTACTAGAGATATCTCCAAATATCAGAACCTTATGAACTCTATCTAAGTGGTCAGAATAATTACGTTTCATAACCTCTTCTCCCAATATCTCTATTCTCTTCTCTGCCACGCACTCAACTAGCTGTTCATTTGCTAAACGATACTCTACCAAGTCTGCAATATAAACTATAGGCATATTGTGCTTCTCTGAAAAAATCTCTAAATCATCATGTCTTGCCATAGTACCATCATCTTTTATAATCTCACATATAACACCTACAGGTGCAACTCCTGCAAGTTTACATATATCCACTGACCCCTCTGTGTGTCCTGTTCTCACCAACACACCACCATCTTTGGCAATAAGAGGAAATATATGACCTGGACGAACAAAATCATCAGCAGAGGTAATAGGATTTGCAAGTTTAGAGATACAATCATCTCTCTCAGCAGAAGATATACCTGTCTCAGCAGTAGTTGAATCTATAGAGACAGTAAATGCTGTCTCATGGTTTGAAATATTATTACTAACCATTGGTAAAAGATGTAATTTTTTTGCAATCGCCTTAGTTAAAGGTGTACAGATAAGCCCTCTAGCCTCTTTTGCCATAAAATTAACCATCTCTGGAGTTGAAAATGTAGCAGCATAAACTAAATCTCCCTCATTCTCTCTATCCTCATCATCCATCATGATAATCATACGACCTTTTTTTATCTCATTAATCGCAATTTCTACTCTCTCTAGTGCTTTATTTAGCATAAATGTTCCCTTATATTCTATAAATAACTGTCATTATACTATTTTTTTAATATAAACCCTTGACATTCTTTCAAAATTTCTCTATAATGCCGTCCACACAACGAATGTGTAACAGTATGTTGGGGTATCGCCAAGCGGTAAGGCACTAGTTTTTGGTACTGGTATTCGGGGGTTCGAATCCCTCTACCCCATCCATACAAAAAAGCATAGAGATATGTTTTAAATATCGCGAGATAGAGCAGTTTGGTAGCTCGTCGGGCTCATAACCCGAAGGTCGGTGGTTCAAATCCGCCTCTCGCAACCAAAAAATATAAATGTTAAGTAATAAAATAAATTAATATATCTATTGGGGTATCGCCAAGCGGTAAGGCACTAGTTTTTGGTACTGGTATTCGGGGGTTCGAATCCCTCTACCCCATCCATAATAGATAATAAATTTTATAATTTGATTAATTATATTAAAAATATCGCGAGATAGAGCAGTTTGGTAGCTCGTCGGGCTCATAACCCGAAGGTCGGTGGTTCAAATCCGCCTCTCGCAACCAATGCAAAAAATTAGCCGTGCGGGAATAGCTCAGTTGGCTAGAGCGTCAGCCTTCCAAGCTGAGGGTCGCGAGTTCGAGTCTCGTTTCCCGCTCCACTTTCAAATACTACAAATTTCAAATTTTTTACCATACTTTTTTCAGTATAATACTGTATAAACTTAAAGAGATTGTTTCACGAACATCCTAAGTCTAAATGAATATGCTATTATCTTGTAATAACATATCATAACATTATTGTAGAAAAATACAATAAATCAAAAAATAAAAATGAAACGAGATGGAATTTTATAGATGAATAGAGTTAAAATAATTGATTTATTTGCAGGAATGGGTGGAATAAGACTTGGGTTTGAACAAGCTTTTATTGAAAAAGAAGTTGATGTTCAGTGTGTTTTGACATCTGAAATAAAACCAAGTGCAATAAAAGCATTAAATCATAACTTCAAGCATCAAAAAATGGTAGGAGATATTACAAAAATAGATATAAAAGATATTCCTGATTTTGATTTTTTATTAGGAGGTTTTCCTTGTCAAGCTTTTAGTTCAGCAGGTAATAGAGATGGCTTTTGTGATACAAGGGGAACACTTTTTTTTGACCTAGAGAAAATACTAAAAGCAAAAAAACCACAAGGGTTTTTATTAGAGAATGTAGATGGATTAGTTACTCATGACAAAGGAAAAACACTTAAAACTATTTTGAACTCTTTGGAACAAATGAACTATAAAGTCTCTTGGAAAGTAATTGATTCAAAAGAGTTCTCTTTAGCACAATCGAGAGAGAGAATTTATATTATAGGGTTTTTAGATGAAAAATTTGACTTTTCAAAACTGAAAAAAATATCTCAAAAAAGATTTAAAGATATACAAGAGTATGGATTAGATATTGTAGATTCAAATTTTACAAAGAGACTACTATCTCACTTTACGATAGAAGAGTTACGAGGAAAAGCGATAAAAGATAAACGAGGTGGTGCAAATAATATTAATAGTTGGGACTTTGGACTCAAAGGTGAAATTTCAGATAGACAAAAAGAGCTTTTAAGACTACTATTTAAAAAAAGAAGATTGAAAAAATGGGCTGTGGAGATAGGTATTGAGTGGATGGATGGAATGCCATTAACTACAGAGCAGATTAGAACTTTTTTTGATGATAAAAACCTTGAAAGTATGTTAAGTGATTTAGAAAAGAAAGGATATTTAAAACTTGAACACCCAAAAGAAAAAGTAAAAATAGAAAAAAATGGAAAGATTGTCAGTCGTAGAGAGTATGCCACAGATAAACCAAAAGGTTATAATATTGTTACTGGTAAATTGAGTTTTGAGTTTTCAAAAATCTTAGACCCCAATGGATTAGCTCCTACTTTGGTTGCTACAGATGTTGAGAAGTTAGGCGTTATCGATGGAGATGGAATTAGAAAACTATCTTTAAGAGAAGGACTTAGACTATTTGGTTATCCTGAAAATTATTCACTAGATATTTTTAATACAAATGTATCAGACAGAAGAAAAGCATTTGATTTATTGGGAAATACAGTTGCCGTTCCTGTTATATATGCTATTGCTAAAGAGATGGCTTCTATTTATCAAAAAAGAGCTATGCTTGTAACTTCATAATATTTTTTTGCAAATATATTAAGCCAATCTTTATGACTATTTTCTGTTTTTTGATACTGATTTAATACATTTTGAATAGCAGATAAAAAATCTTGTTTAGTCTCAAAAGGTTGGGCTATATTTGTTCTTTTAGAAATAAAATTTACAGGTCGAATATTGTAAATAGTTCCCTGTTTTTGTTGAATTTTTAATGCCCAATCTTTAGAGTTTGTAGATAATTCCCATATTTTTTTTAGCCATAGACCTTTAATCTCTATTTTCCCATCTATTAAAGAATAACCAAAAATAAGATAACTTGCATCTAATTTTTTAGGGCTTTCGAGCAGAGACCGTACATAGGTTTCAAAATTTGCTATATCAAAATTGGGACTTGCATTAAAATCAAAAGATTTTATCTCCAATAAGTTATCTTCATTTGAATTAGTTAAGTAAAAATCAGGAAACTCTTGTGTTGATGGATTAGCTCGAAGATAGATATTGTTTTTACTTGCCCATGCCTCTACCCAATCTTGAAGCATATGACCGATAGAGTCTTTTGTATTAATTGTAACAGGAATTCCATTTAGCTCAAAGATAATCTGTCCTGTTTTTCCTACTACTTCATTATATATTTTATTATAAAACTCTTGTGCATTAAAATGTATCATATTTTTCCCAAAATTAAAATTTCTGAATTATAGCTATTAAGATTTATTATCAGCTTATCATATCCACACTATCATTAACTTCCTCTATAATCGAGCCTACACCCTTATTATGATAAAATTTCAAAAAATTTTACAAAGGAATTTTATTGTTCAATCTTCAAAATTACTCTACTCAAAATATCAAAAATGATATTTTATCTGGTGCAGTTGTTGCTGTTGCCTTAATCCCTGAAGCTATTGCTTTCTCGTTTATTGCAGGGGTTAGTCCTGTAGTTGGTCTCTATGCTGCTTTTATTATAGGTCTTATCACATCTATTCTTGGAGGAAAACCTGGAATGATTTCAGGGGCTACTGGAGCTGTTGCTATTGTATTTGTTTCATTAGGTGTTGGAGTTGCACAGCTACACCCAGATTTAGACAAAGAGGCACTCTCTATGCTTATTTTGCACTATATTCTCATTACCTCTATCTTTGCAGGTATTTTTCAGATAATTGTAGGTTTTTTAAAAATGGGTAAATTTATCCGACTTGTTCCTCAACCTGCTATGTTTGGATTTGTAAATGGACTAGCAATAGTTATTGCATCAGCACAAATTAAATTTTTTGCTCCAAGTAATATAGATGAGTTAAATGGGTGGAGTGAATTTTTTAAGGCTAGTCTGTCAGAAAACTATCTGATGTATATTATTGTAGCTATCACTATGGCTATTATGCATATTTTACCAAAATATACAAAAGCCATTCCATCTGGATTAGTTGCTATTATAGCATTAACTATTCTTGTATTTATCACAGGATTAGATACAAAACTTGTTGGTGATTTAGCAGATTTATCAAATACTAAATTTCCAACTTTTGTAATGCCAGACACCTCTCTTCTATTCTCCTTTGATGCAATGTATATTATCATACCGTCTGCAATATTAGTAGGTCTTGTTGGTCTTATAGAGTCACTTCTTACACTATCGGTACTTGATGAGATGAGTGGAACAAGAGGTTCTGGAAACCGTGAGTGTGTAGCACAAGGTATTGGAAATATCTGTTCAGGTTCATTTGGAGGAATGGCAGGATGTGCTATGATTGGTCAGAGTATTATCAACTATACATCAGGTGGTCTTGGTCGGCTCTCTTCGTTTACTGCATCTGTTCTTCTTATTACTCTTGTTGTATCATTTTCAAATATTATAGCCATTATTCCTGTAGCTGTCTTGGTTGGAATTATGTTTATGGTAAGTATTGGAACATTTGAGTTTTCAAGTTTAAGACGAATAAAACATATGCCAAAAGCAGATGCCTTTGTACTGATAGCTGTTACTGTTATTACTGTTTTTGAAGATTTAGCTATTGCTGTTATTGCAGGTATTATCATATCAGCATTAGTATTTGCATGGGAACACGCAAAGATACAATCACGTACTATAATAGAAGATGATGGGAAAAAAGTATACTGTCTAAATGGTCCTCTATTCTTTGCCTCTGTTACCTCTTTTGGTGAGCAGTTTGATGTAGAGAATGACCCAAGTGAAGTAGTTATTGATTTTGCAGGTGCAAGAGTGATGGATAGCTCAGGAGCAGAAGCTATTGATGCCATTACAGAGAAATATAACCAAGCAGGAAAAAAATTAACCATTAAACACCTCTCAAAAGATTGCCGAAAAGTACTTAAAACTGCTGGTCCTTTTTGTACATATGAGGAGGATGACCCTACTTATAAAGTTGCGTATAACGCCTAATATTTATTTTAGGAGAGTTTTTGTTTATTAACAACATTTGCAAACTTTCTTAGCAGAGAATCCTTTGTCGCCAAAGTATTCTCTTCAAACTCAATAGTT
>Ga0256827_10002728_pt1 | contig 11292 bp, 15 predicted proteins | sample CV84metaG_FD_185977 | JGI IMG/M metagenome (GOLD analysis project Ga0256827, IMG submission 185977) | Hydrothermal vent microbial communities from East Pacific Rise, Pacific Ocean - CV84 | ecosystem: Environmental > Aquatic > Marine > Hydrothermal vents | place: Pacific Ocean: East Pacific Rise... | reverse complement strand
ATAAAAAAACCTATACCTGCACGAAGAGATATATATTGAAAAAGATTGATGTCAAAAAGTTCATAAAGAGAGTAGAGCATGTAGTTGTAATCCTAATTTTAGAGTCGATTAAGTAAACAAGTGATATTTTACTTTAATTTTTTTAAAAATGACCATAAAATAGAGGAGAGTAGGAATGATTCAAAAAACACTATTGATTATCACGGATGGAATAGGGTGTAAACCCGATAGCAGTTGTAATGCATTTAAAGATGCTACAAAACCAACTTATGACAGACTTTTAACAGATGTACCTAAAACGTTAATCTCTACACACGGTTTAAGTGTAGGTTTACCCGAGGGGCAGATGGGAAATTCTGAAGTGGGTCACATGAGTATTGGTTCAGGTAGAATTTTATATCAAGATTTAGTTAAGGTTTCACTGGCATTAGAGGATGGTTCGATTGAAGAGAATGAAGCTCTTAATAGTACCTTAGCAAAGAGTAACCGTTTTCATATTATCGGACTGCTTAGTGATGGAGGGGTTCATTCTCATATTGAACATATTATGGGAATTGCACAACTGGCAGAAAAAAGAGGCAAAGAGGTCTTTTTACATCTTATCACGGATGGTCGGGATGTTTCGCCAAGTTCTGCTCAAAGTTACATTGAACAAATAGAGAATATCTGTTCTGTAAATATTAAAATTGCTACTATTGGTGGTCGTTTTTATACAATGGATAGAGACAATCGATGGGAGAGAGTAGAGAAGGGTTATAGAGCTATTGTCACTGCAGAGAGCTCAACGACTTTAGATGCAAAAGCGTATATAGCACAGAGTTATACAGATAAAGTTTATGATGAGTTTATTGAGCCTATAGCACTTAATGGTTATGAAGGTATGAGAGAAGGGGATAGCGTGCTTATTGCCAATTTCCGTTCTGATAGAGTACGTGAAATAACTACTGCTTTGGGAAATCCTATTTTTGATGGATTTAAAAGAGAGTTTTTATCTCTAAATATTACAACAATGACACGTTATGATGCTTCGTTTACTTTTCCTATAATGTTTACCAAAGAGGTTCCTAAAAATACTCTGGCAGAGGTTGTCTCTAATGCAAAATTAACACAGCTTCATACTGCAGAGACAGAGAAATATGCACATGTAACTTTTTTCTTTAATGGAGGAGTTGAGGAGCCAATGATTGGAGAGAGTCGTGTATTGATTCCTAGTCCTAATGTAAAAACATATGATATGCAACCCGAGATGTCTGCTCCTGAGGTGGGAGAAGCTGTACGTAATGGAATGAGTGAAGCATATGATTTAATTGTTGTCAATTTTGCAAATGGAGATATGGTTGGACATACAGGAAATTATGAGGCTGCATGTCAGGCAGTAACAGCAGTAGATAAAGAGATTGGTCTTATTCTAGAGAAGGCTAAAGAGGAAAATTATGCCATTGTTTTAACTTCTGATCATGGTAATTGTGAAGAGATGAGAGATGCTAATGGAGACATATTGACCAACCATACAGTAGGAGAAGTTTGGTGTTATGTTATAGCAAAAGGGGTAACTCAACTTCAAGAGGGAGGAGGTCTAAATAATGTAGCACCCACAGTATTAAACATAATGGGGCTTCCAATTCCTGAAGAGATGGACAAATCTTTAATCTAAATAGAGATTAAAATTTATTTTTATGAAATATTATGCTGATATTTGATAATATATAAAAATGTTATTTTTTATGTAAAAAATAAAATAATTTTTTACAAGCTTCAATATAGGGATGGGCTAGATGGATAAGATGATAAAGGAGTCAGTGGCAACACTGTTTTGTCATGCTATTAAATTAGATGATAAAGATTTAAAGGTAGAGAGACCTCTCTTCTGCCGTTTTATGGGAGATAACTTTGACTGTAGTAGCAAAGAGGCAGATGAGATTTTAGATAAGGTTATGGATGAAGATTGTGAGAATATAGATACACATATCTCTATAGTGAGTAATGCTCTATATAATGAACCTTATTGGAAAATGCATATTTTAAAGCAGTTGAATCACATTATTTTTAAAAGTAAAATTAGAGATGATGATTATGAGTTTTTTGATAAGGTAAAAAACTCATTTTTTGCAAGATAGTTAGCATATGATGCTAACTATCTGAGGCTACAAATTTTTTATACTTCATATCTTCGTTTAATACATGTTGCACCAGCCATGTTGTTACAAATTCTCCAATATCTTTAATATGAGACTCTTTGTTTATTCCTAATGCTAACTTTTTTAATTTATCTGAAAATTTTAGATGTTGCTGAATATGCTCTTTTAACTGAGGAAAACCTTTCTGTTGCATATACATCTCTTCATAGATAAAATGTTCTACAGAGTAGTCATTAAGTGTAATAAAAAGCTCTCTAAAGTGTTCTCTATCATCAACACCAGCCTCTATGAGGTCATAGATTTCATTAGAGAGTTTAAAAAGCCCTTTATGTTGTTCATCAATCGTATTTTCTCCCATAGAGTATGCGTCTTTCCATTTTAGTAGTTCCATTATTTTTCTCCAAATTTATATTAACAAGAGAGGAGGATATCATATTTAATATAAAAAAGTATATTTCCACATAACTTAAAAAATATTAAATGTGAGGAATATTATAACATTTTAGTTGAAAAATCTAAAAAAGTTGTTGAATTTTATGTTTATTTGGCTAGTATATATTATAGATTTTAAATAAAAGGAGACAATATAATGGACGCAATGATCAAAGAATCGGTGGCAGCACTCTTCTGTCATGTTATTAAACTAGATGATAAAGATATAGATATAGAGCGTCCGTTATTTTGTCGCTTTATGAGACAAGATTTCCCTAATATGACAGAAGAGGAAGCTCGCAACTTATTGACTGAGGTAATGGGCAAAGAGTACAATATTGATACACAAATTTCCATTATTGCAAATGCTTTACATAATGAAGTGTATACAAAAATGTCTGTATTGAAGCAGTTAAACCATATTATTGTCAAAAATAAACTGAATGATGATGATTATGATTTATTTGATAAGGTAAAAGAGGCATTTCTATTAAGTTAGAAACAGTTACTCTTTAGAGTTAAATCGAAATTGTATCTTTTTCAAATCTATGATTAGTGATACTCTGATAATAATCAAAAATTAACAACCAATAGACTACAATAAGCCAATTTTTTATAGAAGGTAAACAATGAAATTTACAGGTAAAAATGTACTCGTAACGGGTTCTAGTCGAGGTATTGGTGCAGAGATTGCTAAAAGTTTAGCAGGGTTTGGATTGAAAGTATGGGTCAATTATAGAAGTGGCGAAGCTGAAGCAAAAGCTGTTCAGTCTGCGATTATTGATGCAGGTGGCGAAGCTGAAGTTATTGGTTTTGATGTGAGTGATGAGTCTGCATTTGTTGGTGCTATAAAACAGATTGTTGCTACAGATGGTGAAATTGCCTATTTGGTTAATAATGCAGGAATTACCAATGATAAACTTGCAATTCGTATGAAAGCAGATGATTTTATGAGTGTGATTGATGCCAATCTAAAATCTACTTTTATTGGGTGTCGTGAGGGGCTTAAAGCTATGAGTAAAAAACGTTTTGGAGCTGTTGTAAATATTGCTTCTATTGTAGGAGAGACAGGAAATGCAGGTCAAACCAACTACTCAGCAAGTAAAGGTGGAACGATTGCTATGACAAAATCGTTTGCTATGGAGGGAGCTGTTAGAGGTATCCGATTTAATAATATAACACCAGGCTTTATTGCTACAGAGATGACAGATGTATTAAAGGATGAGGTTAAAGATGCATTTACTGCAAAGATTCCTTTGGCTCGTTTTGGTAAACCTAGTGAAGTGGCCGAAGCTACAGCATTTTTACTTTGTGATCATGCCTCGTATATTACAGGAGAGACGCTAAAAGTTAATGGTGGAATGTTGATGTAGATAAATCTACATCGTTCAATAATAGATGAAAATACTTGTACTCGAAGATGATAAACTTTTTAACGATACACTAGAAGATTTTCTTGAAGAGGAGGGGTTTATTGTTAAGACCGCACTGGATCCTTACTCTGCTTTAGAGATTACTTATGAGCAGAAGTTTGATCTCTATCTATTTGATGTAAATCTTCCCTATGAGAATGGGTTTGATTTACTTCGACGACTTCGTGATGCTAATGACTCTACCCCTACTATCTTTTTAACTTCTAGAAATGATAAAGCTTCTCTCGCAGAAGGTTTTGGTGCAGGAGGAGATGACTATATGAAAAAACCTATAGATTTAGATGAGCTTCTACTTCGTATCTATGCTCTACTTCGTCGACAACTCCGTAGCGAGAATGTGAAGCTAGGAGAGTATACACTAGATGCTAGAGGAAAACAGCTCTATCTCGCAGATAGATTAATCCCTCTTTCCATAAAATCCATAGAACTACTAACACTATTAGTAATAGCAAAAGGTAAAGTTGTTACCATTGATGAGATTACTTCTAGGCTATGGCACACTAATGAAGAGATTAGTTTAGGCTCAATTCGTGTCTACATAGCCTCTTTAAAAAAGTATTTCCCTTTAGCTATTGAAAATATTAGAGGGGTAGGGTATCGATTTTTACTAACTAAACCATCATGAAAAGAGAGACGGTAATTGCAACACTTCTTTATGGCTTGCTTATATTTCTTTTACTCTTTGGATTCTATCTTTTTTTAAGACAATATGGATTTAGTGAAAAAAATTTTTTAATAGGAGGAGGATTACTTCTTCTGCTAAGTATACTTTTTGCATATATTTTGAGTGATTATATTCTGAGTAAAAAATTTAAGGTTGATGATAGACTCCTTCATATAACAAAAGAGATTCTGCATGAACTCAATATGCCTCTTGCTACTATTTACGCAAATAGTAACTTATTAAAAAAGTCACTCAAAGAGAAACCTCGAAATCTAAAACGCTTAAATCGAATAGAGGCTTCTGCTACACGCCTTTATCGTCTATATAGTGAGCTGGTTTATAGTATAAAAAAAGAGATACTTCCTATAGAAAAAGAGATGATTCAATTAGATAAACTAATTGAAGAGCGTATTGATGCAATGAAGCTTTTAGAGAGAAACAGTTTTGTATTAGAGCTTGATTCTCTAACTATTTTTGTTGATAAAATTGGTTTTGAGAAGATGTTTGATAATATTATCACAAATGCCATGAAATATTCGGAAAAAAGTAGCTCTATCATTATTAGATTAAAAGAGAATATTTTAGAAATTCAAGATTATGGTATTGGAATGGATGAGACGGAACTGCTCTCTATTTATGAACGCTATTATCAATTAGATCATCATATTTATGGAGAAGGTATAGGATTGGCATTGGTAAAAGCTTTTTGTGAGGAATCCTTGATTAAGATGTGGATTGATTCAAAAAAAAATAGTGGAACATCTATTTTTTTTAATTTAGAGAAAGTAATTGTAATAGATAAAATATAAATTATGTTATAATCTGTTTAAAAAAGGATACTTCATGAAAAAGTATGGTTTATTACTTAGCGTCTTGCTCTTTGTAGCATGTGAAACTGGAACAAAATATGAGAAAAATACAACAAAAGAGTCCCCTAAAACCCCTCAAGTAACAACCCATGTAATTAACAATGATGATATCCTTGCACTTATTGATAATGAAGAGAGTGAACCTGATGCCGTTGAGCAGACTTACATAGAAGATGAAACTCTTGAGACCACGGTAGCAGAGAATCAATCTTTTTCAGGAGGGAAAAAAAGTGATGGGCTTGATATAAAATCAATTCGTAAAGCATACCATGGAAACTATGAACGATTGGTTTTGGATAGTTACTATTGGTCACAAGCAGGAGCAAAAGCTGGAGAACCTGCTGATAATGTTGGACACTATCGTATTAATTATGATAAAGATAAGGGTGTTATCTCGGTTGTTATCGAAGGGTATCGCTCTTTTTCTGCTAAATTTCCTACTTTTGAGAAAAAAAGTGTAATTGAGAAGGTCTATTTTGATAAATACTTAGATGATAGTGGATATAAATTTAATATAAAATTAAAAGATAGTGTAAAAATTAGAGTTATGGCTTTAGGTAAGCCTGCACGATTGGTTATTGATATTAAAAAATTATAAAATTTAAGGAGAGTATAGATGAGTGAAGTGACCATATGGCACAACCCAAGATGTTCAAAGTCGAGAGACTCTTTTAAGCTTTTAGAAGAGCAGGGGATTGATGCGAAAGTGGTAAAATATCTAGAGGAGGTTCCCTTAAAAGAGGAGCTTGAGAATATTTTAAATATGTTAAGTATGAGTAGTGCAAGAGAGCTTATGCGTACCAAAGAGAGTATCTATGTAGAGTTGAACTTAAAAGATGAGACATCAGAAGAGAAGCTTATTGAAGCTATGTTGGCTTATCCAAAACTAATAGAACGACCTATTATTATCAAAGGCAATAGAGCTGTGATTGGTCGTCCTATAGAGAGAGTTGTTGAGCTTTTGGCTTAATTAGATTGAGTCAAATCCCATATCCTCAGTTGGGGCTTGACGATTTTTCATATCGCCTTGTGGTTTTCCACTTGGAGCTGGAGCTAGTGTTTGAGGCTCATCTGTCTCAGGGTATCTATTATGTCTAGCTCCACGCTCATGTAAAAAGAGAACCATCTTCTTCTGACCTAACTTTTTTGCATAATCCTTGGCACTCATTCCATTACTATCTTTTGAATTAATCTCTGCACCATACTTTAGCAACTGTTCTACAATTGAGGTATTATTAAAACACGAAGCCAGTACAATAGGTGTAATACCACTAGGTCGATGTGTCTCATTCACATCCATCCCCTGTTGAACACAAAAATCAATAATATCTTCACGTTTAAATTTAATGGCTATATCGATACTACTTAAACCATCCTCATCTATCTCTCTTATATCACATCCATACTCTAGTAGAACTTCAATTAACTCAATTGAGGCATATTTACGGATGGCATAAAATAGTACAGGCATATTATCAGGGTCTTCTAACCCATACTCTAGCCCTGCATCAATAGGAGCAGTAAGGTCTGCTCCTCCTTTACATAAGGCTCTTACTTTTACAATACTATCATTATCAATAGCTTCAGCTAACTCTTCCATTAATTAAGACCTTTTTTATCTGATTTATTTTAAGTTATAGCATAAAAGGATAAAACTCTCTCTTAATTAGAAAACTATTGGTGTTTATTTTTTATCTCCTGTAGATACTTTAGCTCTTGTTTTGCAATTTTATCATTTGGGTTTATCTGTAAAATCTCGAGATAAACTTTTTCTGCTTCTGCAAGATGTTTCATCTCGACTAAACTATATCCAATACCCCGTTTTGCACGAAGTAACTCTTTTTGTTTCTCTGATTGTGGAGAGAAGAAAAGTGCAGATTTTTCAGCAGATTTATAAACCTGTAGTGCTTGATTCCAATTTTTTTCAATATGTAAAATATGACCCATTTCCGAGAGATATTTTGAGTTAGAAGGAGAGAGTTTAAGTGCTTGTGTGAGTACATTTTTTGCCAAAGCAGTATTTTTTAGCTCTTGTAGGGCATAGGCTTTTAGAAAATAAGCTTTTGACCAAGTTTCTGAAAGAACATGTGCCAATTTTCCCTCTTTTTGAGCATTCATCATATAAAAATCATACTCTTTTTGTGTTCGAGCATTATAGAGACGTTTTGGGCTATTTTTATAGGTGTTCTGATAGTCTCGAATAATAGGATTAAAGTATTGGTCAATAGCAAGTTTAGCTTTTTTATTGGCTAAAACAGCCTCCCCCTCCTTTAACATTTTTCTATGTTTTGCATCCATATTTACAGGAACTTGAGGTGTATTTATATCCGCTTGTGTTTGATGAGGATAGCTATTGACCTGAACTGTTTGAGGAACTGTTTTATTTGGCATGGGTGTACATGCTGAAAGTAGAAATAGTGAACTAATGAGTAATAGATTTTTCATAAAATACCTTTTTTTTGATTTACTATTATATAATAATAAAAATAAAAAAATATGAGGTATCAATGATTATCGTTAATTCTATAGAGAAGCTTTTTGAAGCGACCAAATCTTTAGATGGTACTGTTGGGTTTGTACCTACCATGGGAGCATTGCATGAAGGACATCTTAGTCTTATTCGTCAGGCACGAAAAGAGAATAGTACTGTAGTGACCTCTATCTTTGTAAACCCTACACAGTTTTTAGAGGGCGAAGACTTGGATGCTTATCCAAGAAGAGATAAAGCTGATGCAAAAATATGTGAACTTGCAGGAGTTGATATTCTCTTTATGCCTAATATTGAGATGATGTATGAGTTTGATGAGTTAAGTATTTTGGCTCCCTCTATCCGTGGATTTATATTAGAAGGAACTAAAAGAGCAGGGCATTTTGATGGAATGTTACAGGTGGTTATGAAACTTTTAAATCTTATTGCTTACAATAAGCCAAAAGCTTTTCGAGCTTATTTTGGAAAGAAAGATGCTCAACAGTTAGTCCTGATTCAGCAGATGGTTAGAAACTATTTTATTAATGTGGAGATTGTTCCTTGTGATATTGTCCGAGATAGTGACGGATTGGCATTGAGTAGTCGAAATATTTATCTAAGTAAAGAGGAGAAAAAACGAGCATTAGCTCTCTCTCGCTCACTAAAAAAAGCAACAGATATGGTTATTCAGAAAGAGTTTAATGTGAAAAAGATAGAAGCAGAGATGAGAAAAGTTTTATCTGATATCGAAGTGGAGTATATCGCTTTGGTTAATAGGGAATTTCAAGCATTAGATGAGATAGAGGTAGGAAATACTATTGTCTTGGTTGCGGGAAAAGTTGGAGAGACACGTTTGATTGATAATCTTTGGCTTTAAATGAGATATAGAGATTACTCTATATCTTTTTTTTCACTTTTATTTTTATGCTTTTTATTTTGTAGCTTTTTACTAATAAAAGATGTTAATGCAATAGCTCCATAGAAGACAATAAAAAAAAGAGTAACTTTAATAATAATATCGTTAATAGTCATTAAAACTCCTCTAGAAGTTGATTTTCTAACTTATATTTTTTACTACAAAGTCGAGCCATCTCTTCATCATGTGTAACTAAAATCATACCTGCATTATTAATTTTAATATACTCTAAAAGGACATCCATTACTAGGGTTGCTGTCTCTTTATCTAAATTTCCTGTTGGTTCATCTGCAAAAATAAGAATAGGTTTTTTACTTAATACCCTAGCAATCGAGACTCGTTGTTGTTGTCCTCCTGATAACTCTCCAATTTTTTGCTCCATTAGCTCTTTAATCTCTAACTTTTCTAAAAGTTTATCCTCTATAGTTTCATTTGCAAGGAGAGTCGCAATCTCTAAATTTTCAATTGCTTTCATCCCTTTAAAAAGGTAGTGAGCTTGAAAAACAATTCCTAAATCATTTCGTCGAATCTCTTCAATATCATTTGTATCTAAAGAGTATAAATCTTTGTCTAAAAGGGTAACTGTTCCACTATTGGGTTCTATAAATGATGAGAATATGTGTAAGAGGGTAGATTTTCCTGAACCACTACGACCAAGAATTGCAATGCTCTCTTGTTCTTGAATCTTAAATGCAATATCTGAAAATAGGGGATAGTCAAAGGCATGAGCTATGTGGCTAGCTTCTAAAAGTGTTTTTGGCATATATCTTCTTTTTAATAAATTAAAAGATTATATAGAAAAATTAGTTAGAGCAGGGTGTATCTGATAACACCCTACAGGTTAAAGAGTCTAAGCCATCTGTTTTGCAACTTCAGCTGCAAAATCTTCTTCAGCTACTTCGATACCTTCTCCAACTTCTAGTCTGATAAAGTGAGTAATTGTTGCTTTACCACCAGAGATTTTTTCGATATGTTGTGCTACAGTTACAGAATCATCCATAACATACTTTTGATCTAAAAGAGCAAGCTCTTGGTCAAGAAGTGTATTGTCTGAGATAAATCTTTCTAATTTACCTGGAACAATTCTGTCCCAAATTTTTTCAGGTTTACCTTCTGATGCTAATTCTGCTTCGATAGCTTTTTTAGCTTCAGCAAGAATTTCATCTGTAAGTTGTTGTCTACTTACATAAGTAGGAACATTTTTAAGAGGTTTTTTAAGTCTTACTAACTCTTCATTCTCTTTTTTTACTTTTTCAATTCTACCATTGGTCTCATCTGCTACAAAACTTGCATCAAAATCTTTGTAAGATAGTGTGCTTGGACTCATTGCTGCTGCATGCATAGCAACATTTTTAAGTTCAGCTCTTACTTTATCAGCAGTTGCTTTGTCTTCACATTTAGCACCAAGAAGTACAGCTACTCTTGAGTTTGCATGAACATAACCATTGATAGCAACAGTTTCATCATCCGATGCAATCATTCCTGCTCTTCTTACTACAAGGTTTTCTCCAATTGTAGCAATTTGAAGAGATAGATGGTCACTAAATGGTTGCCCATTGATTTCTGAAGCATTGATAGCCTCAGCATCAGCCAAGTTATTATCAAATGCATGAGCTGTAATTTCAGCAACAACAGCTTTAAATGTGTCATTTTGAGCAACAAAGTCTGTTTGAGAGTTAATCTCAACAATTACAGCTTTGTTATCAGAAACTTGAACAGAAACAACACCTTCTGCCGCAACTTTACCAGCTTTTTTAGCCGCCGCTCCAAGACCTTTTTCTCTTAGCCATGCAACAGCAGCATCAAAGTCTCCCTCTGATGCTGCTAGAGCTTTTTTACAATCCATCATCCCTGCATTGGTAGCTTCTCTAAGTTTTTTAATATCTTTTGGTCCAAAGTTTGCCATCGATTATGCTCCTGCCAATTCTTTAGCTTCTGCAATAGCTTCAGCTTTAACTTTTGCTGTTGTTGCCTCTTCTTCAGTCATCGCTGCAACTTGTGCAAATGTTGTAATTCCTGATGCATAAAGGTTATCTTGACCTACTTTACCGATACCTGTAAGTTTAGTAAGTTCATCCTTATCATTTTCTCCTTCTGCAACAGCTTCCGCTACAATCTCTTTCACTTCAGCATCAGAAGGAACCGCTGTTGCTGCTACTACTTCTGGATCCTCTTTTTGAGCCATCATCGCTTCTGCAAGCTCTGCATCTGCACCAGCAACATCTTCAACAACACTACCCTCTTTCTCTGCTAGTTCAGCTTTACCTTCGATAATTGCTTCTGCCATCTCTTTACAGAAAAGGTTAATTGAACGGATAGCATCATCGTTTCCTGGGATTGGGTAATCAACAACATCTGGGTCACAGTTTGTAT
>Ga0256827_10002727_pt1 | contig 11294 bp, 6 predicted proteins | sample CV84metaG_FD_185977 | JGI IMG/M metagenome (GOLD analysis project Ga0256827, IMG submission 185977) | Hydrothermal vent microbial communities from East Pacific Rise, Pacific Ocean - CV84 | ecosystem: Environmental > Aquatic > Marine > Hydrothermal vents | place: Pacific Ocean: East Pacific Rise... | reverse complement strand
TCAATTCGTTCCGAAAGGTCTTTGTTTTCGACACAAATATCGCAAATACCACAGTTGGAAACCTTTTCTTCTCCAAAATAATTGAGTATTATTGCTGAGCGACAAGTTTCTTTTGATTGAACAAAATTAATCATGGCTTCGACTCTATGTTGCATTTCTTCTTTGCGTTGACTGTAGTTTTCTTTCGAGATATGAATGTATTTTTCGTCCATTCGCTCGTGTAGAAATTGAATGAACCCAGAATTTTTTCGAGGATAATAGGTTAAAATATTTTGGTCTTGAAGAATTTTAAGATATTTCCTTACTAAATCGACAGAAATATTGGCCTTCTTTGCCAAATGAAATTCGTTAATATTAACAAATGAACTAAATAAGCCTTGGTAATTTCTAAGGATTAAACGAATAAAAGTTTCAAAATCGGGATTGCTAATATAAAAACGATATAAGTCGTTGTTATCTACTAAAAAGAAGATTCTAGAAGGTGTTTCAAAAGCATCAATTATTTTAATCCAACCTTCTTTTTCTATTAGTTTTAGAGCACTGTAGGCTGTAATAAACGAAAATTGATAATTAGAAGCAAATTTTGTTAAATCAAACTCAAATTCTTCATCTTTTCCAGCCCCAATAGGTATCTGAAAAAAGTTTCCAAGAGCTCCATAAACTCGTTTTACTTCAGAAATAGGAGGAAAGCTGAGTTCGACACTTTCTCTTAATTTGATAATATCTTCTTCGTTGTAAATAACTCCTGCATACGCAATAGCTCCATCTCGTCCTCCACGACCAGCTTCTTGATAGTAAGCTTCCAAAGAGTCGGGTAAATCCATATGTATAACAAAGCGAACATCGGGCTTGTCAATACCCATGCCAAAAGCATTGGTCGAAACGATTACTCTTAAATGGTTGTTTTGCCAATCATTTTGCTTTCGTTTTTTATCGTCTTGTGAAATACCTGCATGATAGTAATCTGCGAAAATTCCATTATCATATAAAAATTTTGCTATTTCGTAAGTTTGTTTACGGTTACGAACGTAGACAATTCCTGAACCTGGAATTTTATTAATAATTTGAAGTAAGTAATGGAATTTATCTTCAATTTTTCTAGAAATGTAAATTAGGTTATCTCTAAAAAAACTTTTGCTAAAAACATTTTCTTTTTCAAACTTTAGTTTTTCTTGAATATCTTTAACAACCTTGGGGGTAGCAGAAGCTGTTAATGCTAATATAGGAGTGTCGGGAAGTAAATTTCTTATTTCTGATATTTCTAAATAAGCTGGACGGAAATCGTAACCCCATTGTGAAATACAATGTGCTTCGTCGACAGCTATTAAATTAACATTTATACCTTTAATTTGATGAATAAATAGTTCTGTTTTTAATCGTTCAGGACTTAGGTATAAAAATTTAATTTGATTGGCTGCAGCTTTATTAAAAACCAATTCAATTTCTCTTTGGGTCATTCCTGAATAAATGGCTTCAGCAGAAATACCTTTTTGTCGTAAATTGTTAACTTGATCCATCATAAGAGCAATTAATGGTGTAATAACTAAGCATAAGCCATCTTTTGCCATAGTTGGAACTTGAAAAGTAATCGATTTTCCACCTCCTGTGGGTAATAACCCAAGTGTGTCTTTGTTATCGAAAATAGATTCGATAATGTCGAGTTGCAAAGGTCGAAAAGTCTCGTAACCCCAATATTTCTTTAATATTTCTTCGAACCGATTCATAACGATAAATAGAAAGATAAAGATACAATTTAGATAGATTATTTTTCAAAAAAATAGAATAAGAATATTTATAAAGGGATAGAGAAGTTTTGGAGCGTTAAAAAGTCTTAAAAAGTCCGTTATTTACAAGCTTTTTATGTACTTTAGCACAATTTTAATTTCGAATCAAAATATATATTATGTCATTGATATCCAACAAAATAACATCTGAAGGTCTTACTTTCGACGATGTATTGTTAGTACCAGCCTATTCTGAAGTTTTACCAAGAAATGTAAAAACAGAAACTTATTTTTCTAGGAATATAAAATTAAACTCGCCTATTGTATCGGCAGCAATGGATACTGTTACCGAGTCAGAATTAGCTATGGCTATTGCTCGTGAGGGAGGAATTGGTGTTATTCATAAAAATATGAGCATTGAGGCTCAAGCTAAAGAAGTAAAGAAAGTAAAACGTGCAGAGAATGGCATGATTTACGAGCCAATTACTATTTTAAAGAATCAGACGGTTGGTGATGCATTAGCTTTAATGAAGGAGTTTAAAATTGGAGGAATACCAGTTGTTGATGAAAATAAACTTTTAGTTGGAATTGTTACTAATAGAGACTTGAGATTTGAGGTGAAAGAAAACAAAAGCATTGCAGAGGTGATGACACATGAAAATGTGGTTACAACAACTCAATCAACCAATTTAGAAAAAGCAGCAGACATTCTTCAGCGACATAAAATTGAAAAATTACCTGTTGTTGATGATAATAATAAATTAATTGGTCTATTAACTTATAAAGATATCACAAAGGCCAAAGATAGACCTAATGCTTGTAAAGATGAAAAAGGTCGATTAAGAGTAGCCGCAGGTGTAGGGGTTACATTTGATACGGTAGAGCGAACAGATGCTTTAGTGAAGGCAGGTGTTGATGCTATTGTAATTGATACTGCACATGGACATACAAAAGGCGTTGTGGATATGCTTAAACAATTAAAAGCAGCACATCCTCAAATCGATTTTGTAGTAGGTAATATAGCAACAGGAGCAGCTGCTAAATATTTAGTAGAAGCAGGAGCCGATGCTGTAAAAGTGGGTATTGGACCAGGTTCTATCTGTACAACTCGAATTATTGCTGGTGTAGGATATCCTCAATTATCGGCAGTTTATGAGGTTGCTGAAGCTATTAAAGGGACAGGAGTTCCTGTAATTGCAGATGGTGGAATTCGTTATTCTGGAGATATTGTAAAAGCAATTGCTGCAGGAGGCGATACGGTAATGATTGGTTCTCTTATTGCCGGTGTTGAAGAATCTCCAGGCGAAACCATTATTTATCAAGGTAGAAAATTTAAATCGTATAGAGGAATGGGATCTATTGAGGCAATGCAAAAAGGATCTAAGGATCGATATTTCCAAGATGTAGAAGATGATATTCAAAAATTAGTACCAGAAGGAATAGCAGCAAGAGTGCCATATAAAGGAACTTTATCGGAAGTTGTTTATCAATTGATTGGAGGCTTGCGTGCTGGTATGGGATATTGTGGAGCCGATTCAATCACGAAATTACAAAACGCGAAATTTGTTCAAATTACCAATTCGGGAATGCAAGAAAGTCATCCTCACGATGTTACTATAACGCGTGAAGCTCCTAATTATAGTCGATAATCATATTAGTTTAATAAAATATTTGATAAAAATAAAATAATATAAAAATGAAGAAATTAGCTATTTACATAAGTCTTTTTTTATTAGCCGTTCAAGGCTTCTCACAAGATGATACGTTACTAACAATAAATAATAAACCAATTTCTGAAGGAGAATTTTTAAGAATTTATCAAAAGAATAATACAACAGGTAATGTTATTGATAAGAAATCGGTAGAAGAATATTTAGACTTGTTTATTAATTTTAAATTAAAAGTTGCTGAAGCAGAATCTAGAGGTATGGATACTTTAGATAAATTTAAAAGAGAATTAAGAGGGTATAAAAAGCAACTAGAGAAACCTTATTTTACAGATAAAAAAGTAGATGAAAGATTGGTTAAGGAAGCTTTCGAAAGACAACAATACGATGTTAGAGCATCTCATATATTAATTATGGTTGCAAAAGATGCAAGCCCAGCAGATACTTTGGCAGCTTATAATAAAATTAAAGCTATTAGAAAGCAGATTGTTGAAGAGAAAAAAGATTTTACACTTATTGCAAAACAAAAATCTGAGGATCCATCAGCAAAACAAAATGGTGGAGATTTAGGATATTTTACCGTTTTTCAGATGGTTTATCCTTTTGAGAATGCAGCTTATAATACAACAGTTGGTGAAGTTTCAGAAATTGTTAGATCACGTTATGGTTATCATATTCTAAAAGTTGTTGATAAAAGAAAGTCTAAAGGAGAGATTCAAGTTGCTCATATTATGATTGCATTGCCAAAAGATGCAGATAGTACAAAGAATAAACTTGCCCAAGATAAGATAAATATGATTTATGGGAAATTGCAGAAAGGAGAGAAGTTTAAAGAATTAGCACAGTTATACTCAGATGATAAGGGGTCTGCTAAAAGTGGAGGTGTATTGCAATGGGTAACAGCTGGTAAAATGCCTCCAGAATTCGATAAAGCTGCTTTCTCATTAGAGAAGATAGGAGATTACTCTAAGCCAATACAAACTAGTTTTGGATGGCATATTGTTATCTTGTTGAATAAAAAAGAGCCTAGAAGATACGCAGAAAGCGAAAAAGAACTTCGTGATCGTATTAATAACGATATGAGATCTAATACAAGTAAAGTTGCTGTTTATAATAGATTGAAGAAAGAGTATAACTATAAACTTTATACTAAAAGATTATCTGATTTTTATCGCGTAATCGATGAAAGTATTTTTGCTGGAGATTGGGATAAAACAAAAGCAAAGAGTTTAAAGAAAACATTATTTATGTTAAATGATTCTGCATATAATCAGCAAAGATTTGTAGATTATTTAGCAGAGAATACTAAAACTAGACGTGCAGAAAAATCGGTAAGAGGATTTATTGATAAAATGTTTAGAATGTATATCGAAAATGAGTTGAAAAAAATTGAAAGAATACATTTGGCAGAGAAATATCCAGAATATAGATATTTATTACAAGAATATCATGATGGAATTTTACTTTTTGATTTAACAGATGAGGAGGTTTGGTCTAAGGCAATTAAAGATTCTGTTGGGCTTCATCAATTTTATGAAAAGAATAAAGCTAATTATATGTGGGGACAGCGTGTAGAATCGCAGATTTATTCTGTTAAAGATGCTAAAACAATGTCTAAATTAAAGAAGTTATTGACTAAGAAAATTGCTAAGGGATATACTAATGAGTATATACTAATGACTTTGAATAAGAAAGATTCATCAGCAGTGGAATTAGTGAATGAGAATATTTATTCAAAAGGTGATTATACAATTGTTGATGAGGCAAACGAAGAGCTTAATTTCTTTGCTACAGAAGCATTAAAAACACCATTGTTTTTCGAAAAAGATTCTAAGTTGGTTTATGTTTCTAAGATTATTCCAAAAACAAATAAGAAATTAGACGAGGCTAAAGGACAAATTACAGCTGATTATCAAGATTATTTAGAACAAGAATGGGTGAAGGTTTTAAGAAAGAAATATCCTGTAACAATTAATCAAGATGTTTGGGAAAAGGTAAAAAACCAGAAAGAATAGTAGTGTTTTATGAAGTATAAAGTTCAATTTCTGATAGTAAGTTTATTTTTTCTTATTTCTTGTAGTATTTCTACAGAAAATGAGTCAGAAGATTCGGTGTTGAGCTATAATGAACATAACTTGAATTTAAAAGAATTGTTGAATTATTTGCCTAAAGATTTGTCTGTAGACGATAGTTTAAAATGGGTTAAACAATTTGAGAAAACATGGTTAAGAAATCAAATAATAATTCAGAAATCGGAAAAAGAATTACCAAAAAAAGAGTTGGATATAGAGTTAGAGTTATTACAGTATAAATCGGATTTGTTACTTTATAAGTACGAGAATTTTTATATTAAAAATAAAATAAATACTCAAGTATCTAATTCTGAGATTGAAAACTTTTATAAAGAAAATAAATCGGTATTGCTTTCTTTAAATCCATTAGTTAAAGCAACTTATATTGTAATACCAAATACAGTACGAGATAAATATAAGGTAAGACAGTGGCTTGTTTCTAGTAGAGAAAAAGATGCCGATAGACTGAAACTTTATTGTTTTCATAATGCTAAAGTTTTTGATGATTTTGATGGAGAATGGATTGCTTTGGAGAAACTTCGTTTAATGAGTGCTTCTGATAAGCTTCGTGTAAATAGAGGTATAGAGAATCGGGTAATAGAGCAGAAGAATGATAGTGTAACACACTATATATTTATAGATGAGCTTGTGAAAAAAGGAGAAGTAATGCCTTTAGATTATGCCAGAGATGAGATTGTGAAGATTATTATCAATAAAAGAAAAAACATTCTTGAAAATGAGCTTAATCAGAAGTTAGATGAGCAAGTAGAGAAGGTATATAGTAAATAAAGTTTCAATTATAAGAATAAGATATTTTATAAAAATAATAATGACCTTTTTTAGGTCTGAAAAGAAGATAAATGAGAGTTAGATTAATAGTATTATTATTGCTTGCCAGTCAGTGGGTGATGTCGCAAACAGAGGGCGTGATTATAGATAAGGTTGTTGCTGTTGTGGGGAAGAATGTTATTTTAAAGTCCGATGTTGAGAATCAATATGCTCAATTAAAAGCACAAGGAGGGGCTACCGATAATTCTAAATGTGAAGTTTTTGAGGAGCTATTATATCAGAAAATACTTTTAGATCAAGCACAAAAAGACAGTATTGAAGTTACAGAAGCTGAAATAGAAGATAATTTGGATAGGAGAATAAGGTATTTTGTTGGACAGATTGGCTCCGAAAAGAAATTGGAAGAATTTTATGGTAAAAGTATCACTGAAATAAAAGATGAGTTTAGAGAAGTTATAGCTAAACAAATGTTGTCCGAAAGAATGCAAGGGCAGCTGACTCAGAATATTAAAGTAACTCCAACAGAAATATTAAAATTTTATAAGAAAATACCTAAGGATAGTTTACCTAAAATAAACAAACAAATAATATTAGAGCAGATTGTTAAGTATCCTCCAATTAATGAAAAAGAAAAACTCGTTATTAAAGAAAAATTAAGAGGATATAGAGATAGGGTTCTTAAAGGAGAGAAATTTTCGACACTTGCGGTATTGTATTCCGAAGATTTAGGTTCGGCTAGAAAAGGTGGTGAATTAGGTTTTGTTGGACGTTCCGATCTTGTTCCTGAATTTGCGGCAGTTGCTTTTAAATTGAAAGAGCCAGGTGATATATCACGGATAGTAGAAACGGAGTTTGGTTTCCATATTATTCAATTAATTGAGAAAAGAGGAGAGTTAATGAATCTTAGACATATTTTGTTAAAACCAAAAATATCACCAATGGATATGTATAAAGCTAAAACCTATATTGATAGTGTAAGAAATCTTGTTGCTATTGATTCGATTAGTTTTGAAGATGCGGCTACAAAATTTTCTGAAGATAAAGAAACCAATAAGAATGAAGGATTAATGATTAATCCTATGACAGGAAATTCTATTTTCGAGAATGAACAATTGCCTCCAGCAATAGCATATGCTTTAAGCAATACGAAAGAGGGTGAAATGACAAAGGCTTTTAAAACACAAGATAATAGAGGTAAAGATGTGTATAAGATAATTAAAATAAAAAAGATTATTCAACCTCATACAGCATCTATAGAGCAAGATTATCAATTAATTCAAGATATTTGTTTAGCCGATAAAAAACAAAAGTATATAGATTCGTGGATTAAGAAAAAGCAAAAAAACACCTATATTAGGTTAGAAGATGATTATAAGAATTGTTCTTTCAAACATCCAGGATGGGTTAAGTAATTTAAGAATAAGTAGAAAAAAGTAAGAAGCAAGATAATTATCTTGCTTTTTTTATGGGGTAACATTTGTGAAAAATATACGTAATATATGGTACATGAAAATACTTAAAACTAAATGTTATGAAAAGGATACTTTTACTTACAGATTTTTCCGAGAATGCACGGAAAGCTACGACAACAGCACTTAGATTGTATGGAAATGACAATCGATATTTCTTAATGAACATATATTATATGCCAATGTTTGGAGCCTCTAGAGGAGATATGTCTCATTGGTTAGAAGAAGATTCTGTTAAGAAATTAGAAGATGAATTAAAATTAATTTCTGAAAACTTTGAGATAGATGATTACCAAATAGATCTGATTTCGGAAAAAGGTTTTGACGATGGAGTTGTTTTACATTTTATTCGGTCGAAAGGAATAGATATTGTTGTTCTAGGCAAAGGAAATGTGAATAATTTAATTGGTAGCTTTACGGCAAGTATAGCTCAGAATTCTCCCGTCGGAGTTCTAATTATTCCAGAAGATTATGAATGCAATGAAATTAATAAGATTGTATTTGCAACAGATTTAATGGGGATAAACAAAAAAATGTTAATCACTCTTATCGATTTTGTAAAGCATAATGATTCTGAACTTCTTATATTAAATGTTTATAAAGGAGATAAGCCAGACTCAAAAGAATATGAGGAACAAATAAATGGTTATTTATATGGAATTAAACATCAGTTCTATTATGTTCAGAATAGAAATATTGTTGAAGGTATAACTCAGTTTGCAGAGGAGAATAAAGTAGATCAATTAGCCATTTTGAATCGAAAAGATAGTTTAATTGAAAGATTGTTTCATACAAGTATGACTCAAAAATTAACTACTCATTCTAAAAGACCAATAATGGTTTTACACGATTAGTATAGTGTATTATTAAAGAAAGGCTAGGTTCCTAGCCTTTTATTTTGTTAATTAATTGGCATATTTCAGCCAACCTTCTTCAACTTTCTTATTTTGATATTTTTGATCTATCTTTTTAAGATAGTTATTGATAAGATTGAAAAATAAATAATCATCAGGAGAAACGGCTGCCCCTATAAATTCTTGTTTATTAGAGGGACTAATCTTACGGAAGCTATAGTCTCCATTGTTTTGATCGCTAAAAAATAAGTTTTCACATAACTCGTAATCGCCAATATAACCATCTGCTTTTCCAGAAAATAATACTTCTTTACAGAATTCGATGGATTCTCCCGTAATAATATTTGCTTCAGGATAATTAGCTTTTGCAAATTCTAAGCTAGAAGAATTATTAATAACGATGAGTGTTATTTCTTTTTTATTAATGAACTTTTTATTTCCAGATTTAATTTCAGGAATTCTAGTTAAAATAGCTTTCCCTGTTTTGTAATAAGCATCTGTAAACAGTATTTGAGTGTTTCTTTTGCTTGTAATAGAGAATCCTGATAATATAATATCTATTTTATGATTTATTAGGGCAGGGATTAGTTGATCGATTTCTAATTCGATAAATTTAACATTAACTCCAATTTCTAAAGCAAAATCTTTTGCAAGTTCAATATCTACACCTTGTAAATTCCCTTCTTCATCTTTGAAAGAAAAAGGGAATTGATTGCCGCTAGTTCCTATTCTTATAAATCCATTATTTTGTATTTCTTTAATTATTTTTTGAGCAAATAACTGACTAGTAAAGATAAAAACTAAACTTAATGTAATAAATATAATCTTTTTCATGTTTGTTTTTTTAGTTAGGGCAAGATATAAATTATTAGAGAATAATTTTATAATTACTTATTAGAAAATATTTGTTTTAATTTCTGTTCTAAACGAGCTTTCTTTTCAAGCAAATTATTCTGAGCATAAAAGTTAAGTAAATTGGCATAATTCTGATTAGATGCTTCTTTTTCTATCGCTTTTAAAAGATACTTTTCGGCTTTGTTTTTATCCTTAAAGAAATCATAGAGCATAGCAGTATTATAATCTACTCGACTATTTAGTGGCAATAATTCACTTGCTTTTATTAAATATTCAAGTGATTGTTCGTATTTCTTATTTTCTGATAAAATAAGTCCATAATTGTAAACTGCACTTCCATTCTTTGGATTTTCTTTTACAAAATCAGAAAGTACTTTCTCTGCTTCTGCAGGTTTTCCAATTGCACTGTAAAGATTAGCTAAATTTAATTTTGCAATATTCAATTCTCTATCTTGTTTTATGGCATTTAAGTAGTACTTTTCTGCTTTATTGTATTCTTTTTTACTGTAATAATAGTTAGCAAAGTTGTATTTACCAATAGGGAAATCGGCGTTATATTCTAGCACTTTAAATTTCTCGTTAAGTACAGTATTATAAACTTCTTTATACCTTTTGGGGATATAATTGCTATCAATATTTGCCAAACGCTTTACTACCTCTAAACGCACCGCTTTTGTTTCGTCGTAAAGCAATGGCAGAATTAATTCTAAGTCTTTTTCCGAACTAATGTTTAGTTTATTTATTGCAGCTAAGCGAATTGATGGCTCGCTATTATTCAATGATTTTTTAACTAAATCATTATTACCTGATAAATAACTAATTGCAGCACTTCTTATATTTGCAGGATATAAATTATCAGCAATAATATTATGCAATTTCTGATTATCAGAATTAAAAAATGCTTCGCCGTACTGATATGGTCTGCTTTGCCCAAACCATTTTGTAATATAATCGGCAGCCCATTTATTGCTTTTATCTTTATGACACTGATTACAAGCATTTGGCGTTCCGTTTTTCTCCGATAAATCAGGTCGAGGAATTCTAAAACTATGGTCGCGACGATAATCTACACCCATAAAATTTTGTCCATGCATATGGCAGTTTATACATTCTGTTCCTGAACCAACTTCAAATTTCACACCAGCCTCCGATATAACAGTTTGCCCTTGCTCTTCATATCCTTTATGGAAAGTATGATTTGGCGTATCGTAATCGTCGCCTTTATGACACTGCAAACAAAGTGCATTCCCCTCTAAAACTAATTTTCCTGAATGCACATTATGACAATCGTTGCATTTTACATCGTTCATAAACATTCGACTTTGTGTAAACGATGCATAAACATAATCTTCCTCTTTTATTTGCCCATCTATGTACCAATTTGGCTCGGTTGGCGACGATGGTAAAATATGATTATAAATGCTGTGCGAATGTGGGTTGTAATCGCTAAAAGCTGTATGGCGCGAATGACAACGAGCACAATTATCAACATATTGATGATTATCTATTCCGCTTGTTTTTACAGGCAAACCAAAGTTTACAAAATCTTTACGAGCATAATCGGCCAATTTTGCCCACTCTAAATGTTTTGATGCTGGTCCGTGACAAGCTTCGCAACTTACATCAATTTCCGACCAAGTTGTGTTGTAAGTATCGGTATGTGGGTTATAATTTTTTTGCAAATTTGTACTGTGACAATCGGCACACATCGAGTTCCAATTTTGTGCCTGATTTGTCCAATGTAACCAATTGGTATGCGTTACCGACATAGTTTGATAAACACTATCGGCCATATAATACCAATTCTTGTTTTTACTGTTCCAAGTCAGAGCCAAAGTTTGCAAACGCCCACCGGGAAACTCTA
>Ga0256827_10002726_pt1 | contig 11295 bp, 12 predicted proteins | sample CV84metaG_FD_185977 | JGI IMG/M metagenome (GOLD analysis project Ga0256827, IMG submission 185977) | Hydrothermal vent microbial communities from East Pacific Rise, Pacific Ocean - CV84 | ecosystem: Environmental > Aquatic > Marine > Hydrothermal vents | place: Pacific Ocean: East Pacific Rise... | reverse complement strand
TACAACGCTTTTGAAGAGAATAATCTATACTTGTTTTTAATTGTTTTCTAGGGGCTCGCTTTTGTATTTCATCTAATAAATGCGGCGCTAAGTTGGGAAGATGATTTACTTTTTGAGGAAGTTCCTCCTCAATGGAAAGTTCATATGTAAGTGAATCGATAATGTTTTCTTCAAGCAACCTCTTAAGCAAACGATTACGTTTAGCTCCTAGCTTCTCCGTATTTTTTCCAGGATAAATAAGGGATGGTGCATTGGGCAAAACGGCTAAACATGCCGACTCAGCCCAGGAAAGTTCTGAGGGACTTCTACCAAAAAAACGCCACGATGCCGCTTCCAAACCAACCACATTGCTCCCAAAAGGAGCATTGGAAGCGTAAAGGCGAAGAATATCATCCTTACTATAACGTAATTCTAGGCGAGTGGCCAAAATAATTTCCTTGACTTTTTGATAAATGTTCCGCGCAGGATTATCATAAGCCATGCGAATACATTGCATACTAATAGTGCTACCGCCACTTACAATCTTCCCTGCTTTAATATCTTGATACGCAGCACGAAAAAGGGAAGCAATATTTACCCCTGGATGATAATAAAACTGACGATCTTCGAAATTAATAATGCAATTCTTGAATTTTGAAGGAACACTATCTATTTCAGGGAAACGCCATTGTCCATCATTGGCAATCCGAGCACCCAATAATTTTCCTTCACTACTTTGAATAACAATGGAGGTGGGTTTAACAAATAATTTTTGTGGTAATGAAAACCAATAAACGACAAAGAGTATTGCTGCAAATATTCCCAAATAGTACCGTCTTTTTACTCTTTGATATTTCTTCATCAATATATAGGTAAAACAAAGCTTTGAATTAACTCAATAGGATATTGATTCCTGTAGCAGGACTTATTGTAATGGATTTTCTGATTGCGGCCATTTACGACTAAACTCTTCCTTAGAGATGCCTGAAAAAATCAAATTTTCATTCAGAATAAATGCACCAATCTTCTCTAATGGAAGCGTTAAAACATGACTCTTTGTTGTTGCAGCAGGAATATAATTGCGTCGATACTGCGGATTTAACTTCTCCAATAAACTCACATCAACATCCAGCCAATCCGACAATTGATTAAAACTAATCTCATTTCGAACATAAACTGTATCCGTTTGAAAATAGCTCATGCTTGGCTGTTGCCTAGCCTCTATATTATGTGCATCTGCATATTTCATAAAATAATTTATGGCAATAAAGGCAGGTACATATGCTCTTGTTTCACGTGGTAAATATTGACGAATCGACCAATAATCAGTAGGCCCACCTGCACGACGAATGGCTTTATTCACATTTCCAGGTCCAGCATTATAAGCCGCTAAAACTAAATTCCAATCTTGGTATATTTCATACAAATCAACAAAATGCTGACAAGCTGCTTCTGTAGCTTTATAAGGATTCATTCGATCATCAATTCGAGAATTGCTATGCAGACCATATAAGCGACCTGTGGCAGGCATAAACTGCCATAAACCCATCGCTCCAGCACGCGATTTTGCCCGAGGATTAAGGGCTGATTCAACAATTGCCAAATATTTTAACTCCACAGGAAGTTGATATTTATCCAACATTTCTTCGAAAAGAGGGAAATATAAATCCTTTGTTGCCAATGCACGAGAAATCATTCCAGGACGACGTTCTGCATAAAAATAAATCATTTTACGCACATCTTCATTGTATCGAAAGCTAAATGGAGATTGCGTATCCATATAAGTAATCCGCTCACGATAAGTTGTGTCAAGATAGTTTGGAATGGAATCTGAGCCAAAATCATAATAACTGAGCCAAGGTTTAGGCTCATTATTTAGTTGCATGTTTGATGCGCAAACACTATCACAATGCTTTAAGAAAGGGCTGTCGTATGTAATTGAATATGTATTGCTTGAGTCTTTTGTAGAAGTTTTCTTTTCGTTGACAGGTTTTTGGTCAGCAAAAGCACCAACGCTTAATAACAACATACAGAAAAGAAAAAAATGCTTCATAAAAAAATAAAATCGATTACTTAATTTCTTTTTTTTCATCATCATCCTTAAGATCAGCATCATCAACACCTTTCTTAAACTCCTTCACACCTTTGCCAAGACCCTTCATTAATTCTGGGATTTTACGTCCACCAAAAAACAATACAACTATTGCCAAAATCAAGACAATTTGCCAAGGACCAATAATTCCCAATAATATATTACTAATCATCTAACGCTATTTTTAAATTCTCTACAAATGTACATATTTTTTATTCAGATTATCGACTTAGTACAAGCATTATGATAAAGAATAGATTTATTTACTAGCAATCGCAAATCTTTGAACAATCAAATATTGTAAAAAAATAATTTTGCATCAAAATCAAAACGAAAAAAACAATAATTTTGATTTTTAATAAAATGGTAATCCTTGTTTAAGCAATAATTGAATATGGGCAAAAAATTACTTCTTGAATATGAGGATGAAAGCCCCTATTATTACTTAGGAATCAGTAGTAATATCCGAGACTATCAAATGGTTTTTTATCTAATAAAAAATCTCAATCTCCAATTCCGACATGTTGAGGCTTTTCAATATAGCAGGGCAAAACAAGACTATGTTTACTCCTTATACCTTTATATCGACTATGAAAACATGGTAAATTATTACCTAATTTCAAATAAATTTAATGCAACACGTTTAAACCCTGAGTTCAAACACCTCGACTTCTTTTTAATTCTTGAAGGAGAGGTTGATAGTATTTATATTTCTGAATTGGCAAAGAAAATAAAACAAATACCAAATGTTTTATTCGCAACTGCTTTGGACGAATCCAAATTTGATAAAATACAGAACTTACGCTATGAGTTTGATTTACATTTAGAAAAAGTTTTAAAAACAATTTAATCATACTGTGTATTTAGTAAAATCACCATATATCATTACTGAATTTTCCAAAAAATCATTAACCTGGAAAATAAAAGGCGAGCCTAATAAATTGTTTATCACTTTCGATGACGGACCAATTCCTGAGGTTACACCAGCTATCTTGGATTTGCTTTCTAAATATAATGCAAAAGCCACATTTTTTATGGTAGGTGAAAATGTTCAACGCTATCCTGAAATTGTAAAACAAGTAAAAACGCTAGGCCATGAGATAGGGAACCACACTTTCAAGCACGAAAACGGAACCAAAGTGAGCGATCGCGAATACTATAAGAGCATTCTGCAAGCAGATGAATATATTAATAGTAAATTATTTCGCCCTCCATATGGGCGGATACGTCCACGTCAAATATTAGAAATTAAGAAGAATTATCAAATTGTTCTTTGGTCGGTTTTAAGTGGCGATTTTGATAAGAAAACAAGTCCTAAAAAATGTTTAAATAATGTAATTAAACATGCTAAAAGTGGCTCGATAATTGTTTTTCACGACAGCTTAAAAGCAAAAGAGAATGTACTCTATGCACTTGAGGGAACGCTAAAGCATTTTGCTAATCTTGGCTATGAATTTCTAGCTATTAATCAAAACAACGAATAATGTTATATCGATTTTTTGTTTTTTCATTTATACTTTTTCTTAGCATAATGACTTATGCACAGAGCCCAAGTGAAAAACAAAATTTCGCACTAATAAAAGCGGCTGAAGAAGGAAAGACTGAACAGCTTATCAAAATTCTCAAAAACAAACCCGATATAGATTCTCGTGATGACAATGGAGGTACCGCACTTTTTTATGCAACTCAAAATCATCATTTAGATATTGTAAAAATATTAGTTTATAATGGTGCTAATCCAGATTTATCACTTTATGATGGTTTTACTCCATTGATGAGTGCTTGCGTTACCGGAGATTTTGATATTGCCGAATATCTTGCTGCTAGTGGGGCTAAACTTGATGAATATAATAAATATGGGGCTACAGCGCTTCATTTTGCAGTGGCAATGGGAGACTATTACATATCTGATATGCTGCTCTTCTATGGTGCTGATGCGAATAAATTAACCTATGAAAAAACAAGCCCGCTTTTAGTTGCTGCTCTATATAACGACACGGCAATAGCACGAATTCTATTAAAAAAAGATGCAAATGCGAATACTGCAAATAAAGCTGGATTTAGCGCCTTTTCCGTTGCTATTAATAATAATGACACCTCTCTTTTTGATTTGCTCTTTGCAAATGGTGCAGATCCCAAATTATTAAATAAAGCACCTTACAAAGCAGCAGCATGGGCTCTGAAAAACCACAATGAGTACGCATTTAAAAAGCTTAAACCTTCCCAACTTGGGGCCGAGGCTTTTCAAAACCGTCGGTACAACCCCCTGATAATTGCTTATGCAAATAATAATATGAAACTGGTCAAATCATTGAAGAAAGAAGGCTATAGCAGTGGTTTATTACCCTTCTACAGCGCCCTACTAAATCAAGCCTCTTTTTCATTCAATACAAATGATCTATTCTTCAATTTTGGAATTGGTTTTCAAGATGTTAAATATAAATCTATCATCTGGATAAATTATGGAACCCGATTCAAACAAAAGGCTGTATTATTAAAAGATGGTGAAAAAAGTTTTACTCAGCTTTGGGAGCACCGAAGGTATTTTGAACTTGGGCTACAAAAATATTTTGTAATTCCCTTAGATAATATTGAACTCAAACCTTTTCTAGGCCTTGGAGCACAATTCATGATGGGTCATTACGACGGGCTTAATCAGAAACTTGATACAAGATTTGCCTTAGTTCCTAAACTTGGGTTTTATATTAGTATAGACCCGCTATTCTTCTCTTTTTCGTATGAATATACACCCTATGGATTATACGACATTTCGCCACACAAGATTAATTTAGGAATTGGATATAAAATTAATTTTACAAACAAACCTAAACCATATAAGTTGTTATGGCTTTAAATAATAAAACATATTTGGCAATTCTGATGCTTATCATCACAACTCATTTATTCTCATGTAAAGAGTCGAATGTTGATTTACCTAATGTGGAAGACTGTGAGAATTACTACTATGAAGATTGTAATACGATTGAGCCTATAGAAGGAAGCGTACGATTAACCTTTAGCATTAATAAACAAATCCATATGATAGTATTTGATGTGTATAAAGGCTATGTGGATGATGAAAATTTGTTTTTCAGTGATACTTCATGGGATTCAAGTTTGGAATATATTATGCCTATCAATCAGTATTATAGTGTAAAAGCAAAATATATTGTTAATGGAATAAGCCTAAAAGTAATTGATGGAGGAGAACTAAAAAACTATAGCAAGCAAGTGTGTGATTCAACATGCTGGGCAGCTGATGAATTAACATTGGATCTATCAATACATCAATAATGCAACAAATCATTTCAGAAATACAAAAAGCTTTGGCAGGAGAGAAAGGTGGAATTGAAGCCCAATTATTGATGGCTCCTGAATTTCGAAAAGAAGAGATTCAGCAACGGCCCGAAGGTTTTGTTGCCCGCAAAAGTGCCGTTTTACTACTTCTTAATCCTTTCTCTGAAGATTTAAGTTTGGTGTTTACAAAACGATCGTCAAAACTAAAAGTTCATCGTGGGCAAGTATCATTTCCTGGAGGAAAAATAGATAAAGAAGATAAAAATCTTCAAGAAACTGCGCTACGTGAGACTTGTGAAGAAATTGGAATCTGTGGAAATACTGTGAAGATTTTGGGTGAGCTAAGCAATTTGTTTATTCCCCCAAGTAACTTTGATGTTTACTGCCTTTTGGGCGTTTTACAAAAAGAGATCCCTTATACCATAAATACAAATGAGGAAGAAAGTGTTGTGGAAGTTCCTTTGAAAATGTTGCTTGACACAAAAAATATAAAGCAGAAAGTTTTTACATCATCTAGTAGTAGGGAGCAACGTTCAGCACCTTATTTCGATGTAATGGAATTGGAAATATGGGGAGCAACTGCAATGATTGTTAGCGAATTGCTGGTGCTAATTCGAAAAAATATTATTAAAGTTTAAGTTTCAAGCCAGTTTAAATCTGACTTGAAACTTAAATCAAAAGAGATTAACCCTCAATAATAATTTCATGCGACATCTCGGCTACTTTATCTAGCATAGCTGTTACACCACAATAGCGATCTTGTGATAGATTAATCGCTTTTTCCAATTTATCCATTGGTAAATCTTTTCCTTTAAAAGTATAAATTATATGGATTTTATGAAAATATTTAGGGTGTTCGTCAGTTAATTCACCACTAACACTTACATTAAAACCATCCAAATTTACACGCATTTTAGTCAAAATAGAAACTACATCCATTCCTGTACAACCACCCAATGAAACCAATGTCAAAGGTTTTGGTCGTGCACCATAATCCTCGCCGCCAACACGTTCATCCGCATCCAAAGGGATAATATGTCCGTTTACTTCGGCATCGAATGCCATTTTACTTTTCCAATTTAATTCAATTTTTGTTGTTGCCATTATCTATATTTTAATTGTTTATATTCTTGTTATCAGTATATTACAAAGCCAATCTTTATGATTTTCTCAATAAATCGCGGCAAAGATACCAAATATGACTTAAATGAAATTCTGGCTAAGGCTAACGCACTCGAAGACGTTGACCAATACGAATAATACTTGTGGCATGAATGCCATTCAAATAGCAAAGCTTGTTCACGCTTGTGTGATAACGTCGTGCAATACGACCCAAATTATCACCTTTTTGAACCGTATGATATTTTGCATTCTTGTCATATTTCAGTCTATGTAAATAGTGAAAATTTGATTCATCAAGATAAACCGTATCGCTAATTAGTTTAAAGCTTTCGAAATCAATAATTGATTCTGGATTAATTGCCGCACCTAAATAGCGTATCTCAAAATGCAGATGACTGCCAGTAGAACGACCTGTATTTCCACCAAGACCAAGTACATCACCCGCTTTTACAATCTGATTTGTATCAACCAAAGGACGTAATAAATGTGCGTAAACCGTTTCTAAGCCATTATCGTTTCGTACAACAACAACGTTTCCATAACCTTTATCATAAAGCACCACGCGCACCATCCCATCAAAAGCATTGATTACCTGATCTCCTGTCACCAAATCAATATCAATCCCATAATGGAAGCGATAACGTCGGTATCCGAAACGCGAAGTAATGACCCCTTTGAATGGGTGATAATAATACTTTGATGCATCGCGATTTTGTAAAACAATCATTTGAGAATCCAACTTAAAATCTTCACCATCCATTCGATAACGAATTTGATGTGTGTTCCAATTATGATAAATATAATTTGCAGGATATCGAAGCTTCGTTAAGGAATCATAGATGTCGTAAAAATTAGCTGACAAATCCATACTGTCATTTTTACTTTCAAAAACCTCGTATTGCGACGTATCAAGCTGAGCTTGTAAACGCATGAAAGCACCTGAAAGCAAAAGAAACAATATAATAATAAGGCTATTTTTCATAAGCGGCAAATGTATAAAAAAACCCCGTCTGAAGACGGGGTTAAAATGATATATTATATGAATCTATATTCTAGATACTATTGCTTAATGAGCTTCTTAATAGCTATTCCATTATCAGACTCTATTTTAAGATAATACACGCCTTTTGGTAGATTTGAAATAGAAATTCTGCTTAAATCTCCTTGAGTATTCGATTGAATTAATTGCCCGTCGATACTGAGAACATCAACTTTTCTCAAAATAGCTGAAGTAGAAACTTCAATATTTACAACATTCAAAGCAGGATTAGGATAAATTTTTAGACTTTGACTAAATACAATATCTTCAATTCCTGTACAATCAGCAAAAAGAACCAATGTTGAATCTTTGGTCGTACAACCACCATCAGTAACAGCTACTGAAATCCATTTTCCTCCAAAACCAATTCCGCTAGAGTCAATTGTAATAGTTTGGTTTGTGGTTCCATTATACCAAAGATAACTATCGAAACCTGCACCAGGATCTAAAACAACCGTTTTACCTCCACAAACTGTAGTATCAATTGGTAAAGATGTAATAGGATAAGGATTGATTGTTGCCATCATTGAGGCTGTATCATTACTATGATTTGCATCGTCTTGCATATTAAACCAACAACGCAACTTATAGGTTCCTGTAACCGTTGCATTCAGCTTTGCAGTGAAAGTATAAGTAATAGAGGCTCCAGGAGCAAGATTCTGTATATTTTTCAACTCTGTAATAATAGAACTAGCCGAAGCTATCTGATACTTCACAGGTAAGTTTTTTGAAATAGGAGCTGTACCATTATTCTTAATGGTCATTGCAACAGAATACTGTTTGCCATGACACATTGGACTTGCAACCTGTGCATTAGTAACCATTAAATCTTTAATACTAAACTCATCGGCTCCAATATCAGGAGTTGTTGTACTTCGGGTTTGTCCATCAATATCAATCGTAACCGAAGGAGTATTAAGGGCTGTTGTTCCTTGTTGTGCAACACCTGAAGAAGTGATATGTAAGTCTGTAGCGCTAGTAAAGTTAGGATTCGTATTCAAAGAATTTGCGTCTTTTCCAGTAGCTGATTGCCATGCACTTAGGCTAGAATAATTTGTTGAAGTTTTATATTTTCCCATGCTACCACCTGGAAAATAATAATCATTATAGTCTAAAGCCAAAAATGGATTTCCTGTATTGGTAATCTCCATACACATCGAACTACTTCCTACTTGAATAATATTATTTGCATAGCGTATAGCCGTAGATTGATTTCCAGTAAGGTAAAAACCAACAGAACCTGATCCTCCCATTCGAATACTGTTATAATAAACATTGTGATGACCTGAATTACTATAGAAAAAAGCCTTGGAAGAAGACCCTGAAATACTAATAAAGTTATTTGTAATTAAACCCGTAGTAGTAGTATTAGAGGTAGATTGTTGTAGATAAAGCCCTACCCCTTTAGCAAGCGAAATTTTATTTCGTTGAATACGTAAGGCATTTTTACAATAATTTGTGTTAATCGCATGATAACTTGGTATATTAGCAGTCGCACTTATTTGATTATCATTAATAATTGGACTATTCTGATATTGAAGGTAAATAGCATATTTTCCTTGATTTGTAAATACATTATGCTTAACCTCAATTCCTGAACCCAAATTATTTGCATCTGTACCAAAATCATAAATTGCAACACCTCCTTTAATAAACTTATTATATGAGTACTTATAATACGAGTTAATATTTCCTGTGCCATTCGGCACATAAACTAAAGAGGCATAAGAAACCGCAGAACTTGAGGTATCATTTTTAATAATGTTTCCAATAAATGAAACGTGGGTGCTATTACCCACTACATTAAATACAACTGAGTATGAACTTAATCCAGTACGATGAAAAGTAATATTCTTAAATGTAATATAGTCAGTTCCATTAAGCTTAACTACAAAGTTATTTGTTGCCGTTGTAGATGAAGCATGCTTCAAAGTAACAGCTGTGCTATCATTATTACTTGATTTGAAAGTAATCGTATTAGTTGAACTAGCTCCAGTAATATTATTAATGGTAATTTGTTCGGGATAAATACCTGGGGCAACATTAAATACCACAGGACCGTTAACACCTGATGAGTTTAGTGCGCTAACAGCTGCCGCAAAAGTTGCATAATCAGGGTTTGTACCACCAATAGTTTTGGTACCACTGAGAGGCAGAGCAAATATAAAACCTGGAATTAACATTCCAATAAGCAAACCTGTAAAGAATAGTTTTTTAGTCATCGTGTAAAATTTTGATTGTGTGTTAATTTAATAATTCGAAAAAACAAAAGTAAATAAAAAAGTGCTTCTGCTTATCTTGGAAATATTGTTATGATTTCATTTTCGATAATTTTTGCTTCCCAAAATAAATTTGTTCTAAAATATTTACAAAGTTTAGATTTCTTTTTTCATAAAGGTTGTATGTATAAAATATTTGAAAAGATATTAACGCAAGACATAAGTCGTAATAGTCTATTTGAGTGCCTATTACACCTGTTGCGACAAAGTATCTTATTGTATTAGTATTAGCTAATCAGAAAAACATGTAACTAAAATTACAATTTATAGTATAAAATCTGATGATAGAAGGAATAATAAATTGTAGATTGAAAAATTTTTGTAGTTTTACATTCGCTTTTCCAATTTGGGATAAGATATCGATTATATGAAAATAAGAAGAAATCCGTTACGCAAGTGGTATTTGCTCATCATAGTTCTCCTGATAGGAGGTATGACTACGATGAATTCGTGTCGTCGAGCCCGTTATCGTCGTATGATAAAGATGCGCAGAGCAGGGATGAAACATCAGAAACGCCATAAAGGAGCCTACCAACGAAAGTTGCGTAAAAAAGCTGTGCATACAAGTTCAACCTATTATATCAAACAAAAACGAAATTATCGACGTCGTCCTTGGTATTCTCACTAAGATTGAAACTTTTTTAAGAAATTTTCTAAAGCTCCAAATCAGATTGATTTTGGAGCTTTTTTATGCAATTTTGTTAATAAAATGCGATTCTTTCTACTGAAAAGAAAACACTCCTCCCATGCTAATTTATTATCTTTGCTTCCAATTATTAAGATTAAAAATAAACAACAACAAATCATGGCAGGAATCAATAAAGTAATCTTAGTTGGGAATCTAGGCAGAGACCCAGAAATTAGAGCATTAGAATCAGGAGTAAAAGTAGCCCAATTTAGTATGGCTACTACTGAAAGTTATAAAGACAATAGCGGTAATTGGCAGGACCAAACCGAGTGGCATAATATCGTTATGTGGCGCTTCCTAGCTGAAAGAGCAGAAAAGCAACTTCATAAAGGATCACAAATTTATTTGGAAGGTAAAATTAGAACTCGTCAATGGACGGATAAGGAAAATAACACTCGTTATACTACCGAAATTGTTGCCGATAAATTTATGATGCTTGGCAAGCGCGAAGGACAAGGCGGAAATTATCCTCCACCACCATCAGCTGATGATGCTCCATCTAATCAAACTTCAGAAGCGAAAACATCTACATCTAACGTAAATGAGCCAGAAATTACTTCTAAAACTGAAGCAGAGGATGATTTACCATTCTAAAAATATTTGAGCATTTTTAAGAACGTCGTAATTCATTTTGCGACGTTTTTTTATGCCATAAAATTCCAACAAGAATAAAAATAAGTCCAATAAAAGTAGTAAAATGAATTGATTCATGTAAAATCATCGCAATAAAAAGCAATGATAAAAATGGAGATAAATAAATTAGTTGACTCACCTGATCAGTACGCTCAGCATTTTTTAG
>Ga0256827_10002725_pt1 | contig 11300 bp, 8 predicted proteins | sample CV84metaG_FD_185977 | JGI IMG/M metagenome (GOLD analysis project Ga0256827, IMG submission 185977) | Hydrothermal vent microbial communities from East Pacific Rise, Pacific Ocean - CV84 | ecosystem: Environmental > Aquatic > Marine > Hydrothermal vents | place: Pacific Ocean: East Pacific Rise... | reverse complement strand
TGTTGATCCTTTATTTTCTTCACTTACAAGAGAAAGATTCCCATCCATAAGAACAGCTAATTTTGCAGAGATGGAAAGCCCAAGACCTGTACCACCATATTTTCTAGTAGTAGAACCATCAGCCTGTTCAAAAGCTGAAAAAACTTTTTTTTGATGTTCTTTAGATATTCCTATACCAGTATCTTGAACACTCATTATCAATTGATTGTTTTGTATCACTATTTTAACTTTTATCTCACCATCATTTGGAGTAAATTTTATAGCATTACTAAGTATATTTGAAAGTATTTGTTTTACTCTAACCTCATCCATTTTTACTTTTCTTGGCATATTTGGATCTATATAAACAGAGTATATTATATTTTTTTCATACGCTTTAGATGCAAAAAGAAGAACAGCATTACTAAACTCTTCTATAGGAGATACTTCTCTTTGAGAGATAACAAACTTTCCACTTTGAATCTTTGAAAAGTCAAGTATATCGTTTATGATAGTTAAAAGAGATTGACCACTCGCATCTATTATATTTAGATATTTTATATTTTTTTCATCTTTTATCTGTTTTTTCAGTATAGTCACAAATCCAAGAATAGCATTAAGTGGTGTTCTTATCTCATGTGACATATTTGCTAAAAATTCATCTTTTGCTATCTCTGCTTGAACTGCTTTATCTCTTGCTACAGTAAGCTCTTGAACTTTACCTCTTAACTGATTTGTTTGATGTTCTACTTTTTCTTCTAATGAATCGTTAAGTTTTTCAAGTGAATTAGTTTGTTCTTTTATCTTATGAGTGATAAGGTCTATCAACTCATTTAAAACATTTTTTAATTCAGTTAAGTATGGATTATTTGGTTCATAATAAACTCTTTCACTAAAATCACCATCTCTCATCAACTTGACAACTTGAGTTGCTTCATTTATAAAATCTTTATCATTTTCTAAATTACTTCTGATGATACTTATCTGTTTGTTTATATCATCTGCCATCTCTTTTATCTCATCATTTGATCTGATACGAATCTCTTTTATATCATCTCTTTGAAAATTCAAAAATTCAAAAAAATCACTAAGTCCATTTTTTAAGTCCATTATATTGGTTTTTATTCTATTTGCTATTTTATAACCTGCTATAAGTAAAAACACAATAACAAATATGGTAAATAATACTTGGGATAAAAGAGAATTTTCCAGTTTCTTTTGATCTTTTACTATGTCATCTTTAATCTCTTTAAATAACATATCCTCCAATATTTTAAAATCGTCTATCCTTTTAGAACTTGCTTCAAACCACTTTATAGGGCTAATACTCAGATGTTGTTGATCTAAATATTTATACAACATAAACACATTCATAGGGTCAAAATTTTTATTTGGATTTGCAGTTATCTCATCAAAAGCATGAGAAAGTTCTAAAGCAGTTTTATACTCTTTAGAGTTATCTCTACACAAAGAAAGATATAGCCTTATCTTCTCATCAAACTTTGGTTTTAACTCTAACATTTTATTATAGTAAATCTTATTTTTTGTTTCCTTGTAGAGTTTAAGATTATGTATCATTCCACCGTAACCTATAAGTTTAAATATCTGATTTATAAGTAGTTTTTTCTCCTCATAATGTGCTATATTTACTCTGGTATCACTTATAAATGACTTTTCATACTTTTTATGTATCTCTGTAAGTTTTTTTAAAATTAAACCATTCGTTTCTAATATATTTACAAGATTTTTATACTCTTTTTCTTGCATAGAGACCAATGTATATGATTTTTTCAAATCTTTATTTGAGATATCAAACTTATAAACCAAATTTTCAACCAACGCCCTTTCTTGTCCAGCATATTCTTTCAATACAATAAGTTTTTGTAGTGCAAATATAGTATTGTCTATCTGTGCATTATTTGATCGTATCTCAAACATATTTGCAAATTCTAAAAGATAGTTATTAATCTTAGTATAGTAGTCAAAAGTATCAGCTTTTTTAATCTTTGAATTTATAACTGTTTCTCTTATCTTATCTATACTTTTGAGCAAAGAAGTAGCTTCTTTTATAGTTACATAACTAACATTTGATATCTTTTTAGAATTTAGCTCTTTTATACAAGTTTTAAATTTTTTGATATCTTTATCTGTATTTTTAAACTGTTTCAAAAGTTTTTGTTTAAAATAGCTTGCATCCACTTTATTAAGATATGATACAGAAAATCCACGCTCAAGTTGTATCTCGTGTATCAAACTACTAACAGAATGCATAACTTCAGAGTATGAAAATTGTGTTTTATGTATCTCAATATTTGAGTATTTTTCTTGCAAATGATTTATAGAAAAAAGCAACAAGGCTATGATAGGTACGATAGACATTAAAAAAAGTTTTGTAATTATAGTTAGCTTCACTAATATATCTCCTATAAATTTCAAAGTTTTTAAATTATATCATAACAATTTTGTTAAAATTGCATGATAGGAAAAGATTATGAATGATAAAGTATTTACAAAAGCTATAAAGAAACAGTTTGAGTTTGATGAAGAGGTTGCGGCTGTGTTTGATGATATGCTTGAGCGAAGTGTACCATTTTATAAAGAGTCGCAAAATATAACTAAATTTTTCGTTTTGAAAAACCTTAGAGAAAATGGTATTTTATATGATTTAGGATGTTCAACTGCCTCACTACTTATAAGTATAGAAAGGGAAATGAGTACAAAAGCCAACCTCATCGGCCTTGACAACTCAGAGGCTATGCTTAAACAAGCAAAAAGAAAATGTGAAGCATTTGGTGCTGATGTAAAAGTTGAATTTGCAGATATACTAAACTATGATTACCAAACTGCTGATATATTTATCAGCAATTATACATTGCAATTTATACGCCCCTTAGTTAGAGAGGAGTTAGTTAAAAAGATATCATCATCATTACGAAAAGATGGTGTTTTTATATTTAGTGAAAAAGTTATAAGTCATCATCCAAAATTAAACAAAGACCTTATAGAATGTTATTATGATTTCAAAAAAATTCAGGGTTATTCTGAATATGAAATAATGCAAAAAAGGGAAGCTTTAGAAAATGTTTTAGTGCCATACAGCGAAGAGGAAAATATAAAAATGGCTATAAATTCTGGATTTACTCATTGTGAAGTTTTGTTTCGTTGGGCAAATTTTGCAACTTTCATAGCTATAAAATAAACTTACCATACGTTACCTGTTGGTGCTGGTTTTTTCTTTTTGAAAAACTCACCCATCTCTTTATAGGTAACTATATCATCTTCACCACACTCTTTATGATAATACCCTTGATAATCGTAGTACTCTTTGCATTCACTATAATACTTTGCTGATATACCATGCTTGTTCACACAACCAGAAAATAACAATAAAACTGAAAATATACTTATATAAAATAATTTTGTCATAATAATTTTAAGCAACATCTATACCTAAACTTTAAAAGTCTCTTTTGTTTTACAGTACTGAGTTAAAAAACATTTCTCACATTCTGGATTTTTGGATTTGCATATATACCTACCAAAAAGCACCATCCCTTGATGTAAAGCATGCAACTCATTTTTAAACTTTTTTACAAGTGTTGCTTCTGTTGCTATAGCTGTTTTATCATCACTCAATCCCAATCTATGTGAAACTCTAAAAACATGTGTATCTACTGCCATCAAATTTGCTCCCGTATACTCTATCATCACAACATTTGCTGTTTTTTGACCAACTCCTGCTAGAGTTTGAAGTTCTTTTTCATTCATAGGGATTTTGCCATCGTACACATCAACAACCCTTTTTGCCATAGATACAATATTTTTGGCTTTATTATTAAAAAATGAGCAACTATTTATAATCTTTTTTACATCTTCTATATCTGCTAACGCCAACTCTTTAACAGATGGATACTTTTCAAATAATATTGGCGTTAGAAGATTCACCCTTTTATCTGTACACTGTGCAGAAAGAGCTACAGCAACAACTAGTTCATAAGCATCTTTATATTTTAATTCTGTGACTGCATCATTATATCTTTCCACAAAAAGTTTATGTATCTCTTGAATCTCTTGTTTTGTTGCTTTTTTTACTTTTTTATTCATAAAGACATTTTAGCGATATTTTTTGATATAATCAAAGTATTTAGTTTTTACAAAGGATATTTTATGGGATTTTTTTCACTTTTTTCTAAATCAGAACCTACAAACAAATATGAATCAAAACATTTAAAATTAAACTTCAATACTTATCTTGACAAAGAATTTTTCAGTACTATAGTTGATAACAGCCATACAATGATGCTTTTTTATCTAAAATCTGAAGGGTGGATAGGTGCAAATAAACAGTTCTTCAAAGTGATGAATATACACGATATAACCGAGTTTAAAAACAATTATGATAGCGTTAGAGATCTTTTTCTAGAAGAGAGTGAAGAGATATTTACAGAATCTGATAAAAGTTGGTTGGACTATATAAAAAAATATAAACCAGATGGATATCGCCTAAATGTTTCTTCAGAGAACAATAACATTATAGCACTAAGTGCAAGATGTTATAAATACCCAAATAATCCAAACTTATATATATTAGAACTAGAAGATGTAACTAAACTACACAATGCAAATTTAAAAACAAAAGAGATAGAACAACTAAAAACAAGATTTTTAGCAAATATAGGACATGAATTTAGAACACCTATGAACGCTATACTTGGTTTTGTAGAATTACTTTATCATACACGTTTAGATAAAAATCAGATTGAATATATAAATATGATAAGTAAATCTTCTAAAAATCTCATGGCAAATATAGAATCATTACTTGATTTATCACAACTTCAAGGTGGAAGATTAGAAGTTGCTAGTAAAGATTTCAATCTATTACCACAAATGGAATCTCTTGCATATAATTTTTATAAACAAGGTGAAGACAAAGGGGTAAAAGTTTTAACATTTATAGATCCAAAACTTCCTAAAGAGATATTTAGTGATTCTAAAAAAATAAACCAAATAATGTTTTCTCTTGTTCAAAATGCAGTTAAATACACAGAAAGACAAGGTAAAGTTATCATAGAGATCAAATTACTAAAACGTCAACAAAATGGAGACTGTAGTATAGGTTTTGGTGTCAGAGATAATGGTAAAGGGATCTCCGCTCAACAGATAAAAGATATCAATGAACCATTTACATCTACAAATCAAGCTGATGGAAGACTTGGTGTTGGACTAAGCTTATCATATGGCTTGGTTAAACTTTTAGGCTCAGAGTTAAAAGTTCAAAGTAAAGAGGGTAACGGAACATATATAAATTTTGTACTAGACTTTAAAGGCTCAAGTGGACAAAATTACAAAATGATACCAAAGAAAAAAGTAAAAGTTTTACTACTCGATAAATCAAAAGTAGACGAAGCAAACTTTTTAACTATATATCTAAGATCATTTGCCATAGATGTTATAAAATCAAATCTTTTAGATGAAAAAGTATATGATGGAGTAGAAACACTGTATATAGTAGCAAACCAAAGTGACTCATCATGGATGTTAGAACTTGGTACATATAGAAAAAAAACACCTATAGTTTTACTTATAGATGAAGGTGAAAAACTTCAAACTAAACTTACACATATAATTGATGAAACTATAAAAAAACCTCTTTTACCTAGTAGAGTAGCTGAACATTTATATTCTATGAATGCTCTTGGACCTATCAAAACTGAGAAAAAAGAGATAAAAGTAAAATCAACCGTCAAGGCTTTAGTAGTAGAAGACAACCTTATCAATCAAAGACTTATCCAAATCATACTCCAAGGCTACAAGATAGCAGTAGCTACAGCTTCGGATGGGGAACAAGCTATAGAGATGGCAACCAAAAACAACTATGATATCATCTTTATGGATATAGATATGCCAGGCAAAAATGGTATAGAAGCAACTAAAGAGATTAAATCTATAATGGGTTATAGCTATAAAACTCCTATAGTTGCACTAACAGCTATGGCCATGGAAGGAGATAGAGAGATGCTACTTGCCGAAGGTTTGGATGATTATATGTCAAAACCACTAAATGTTGATAAACTAGAAGAAATTTTAGATAAACATTTAAAACCTTTACTTGTTTAATAAGTATTAATTTAAAATGATTAAACTTCCCTTATAAAATTTAATAATATAAGGATTGGTAATGAAATTAAGAACAAAACTTTTATCTGCTTTATTGATAACTGGATCTTTAGCTTTATCTGCGCAGACACTTGTAACAGTTGATGGCAAAGCTATAACTCAAGAAGAGGTTGATCAAGGATTAATGGAAGCAACACAAGGAAGATTTAACCAAGTTCCACCTGAAAAACAAGCTGAACTAAGAAAACAATTTTTACAACAACTTATAAGTAAACAACTTATATACAATGACGCTAAAAAAACAGGTATCCTAAAATCAAAAGAGTACAAAGAAGAGTATAAAAAACTAGAAGAAAGAATGAAAAAAGAACTTGCTATACAAGTATGGCAAAAAAAACAACTTGACTCTATAACTATCTCTCCAAAAGCCTTAAAAGACTACTATAACAAAAACAAAGAAGAGTTCAACCAAAAAGAAAGTGTAAAAGCTCGTCATATCTTAGTAGCTACAGAAGATGAAGCTAAAAAAATCATCTCTACACTAAAACATCTTAGTGGTGATAAACTAAAAGAAAAGTTTATCGAAGAAGCAAAAACAAAATCTACAGGACCTAGTGGACCAAAAGGTGGAGATCTTGGCTACTTTTCTAAAGGACAAATGGTTCCAGCATTTAATGATAAAGTATTTAGCATGAAAGTTGGTACAGTAACAGATCAACCTGTAAAAACTCAATTCGGATATCATGTTATCTATCTTGAAGATAAAAAAGATGCAACAACTAGAAAATTTGATGAAGTAAAACCTTTTATAGAACAACGTCTAAAACTAGAAGCATTCAAAAAAGTTATGAAATCTAAAATGGATGACCTAGAGAAAAAAGCAAATATAAAATAATTTCATGAAAATATCTTCTATCTCTGCTATACACTTAGATGGAAGAGAATTTCTTGTTAAAAGAGATGATCTTATAGATCCTTTTTTAGCGGGAAATAAATATAGAAAACTTTACGCACTTTTAAAAACTCCTAAAACAAATTTTGACACTATCATATCTTACGGTGGAACCCAGTCTAATGCTATGTTAGCTATAGCTGCTATGTGTCAAACTAAGGGATGGGAGTTTATCTACTACACAAAACCACTAAGTACAATACTAAAACAAAATCCAACTGCTAATCTAAAAAATGCTTTAGCACTAGGGATGAAGCATATAGAGATACAACACGACCTTTATAGAGATTTTATATCTTCACTTAGAGTTACACTAAATGATAGAACTTTTCTTATAGATCAAGGTGGAGCTGTAACAGAAGCAAAAAGTGGTTTAAAAGTGTTAGCAGATGAGATAAGAATTCAAAGTAAAGAACATCACTTTGATGCTATCGCTACACCATCTGGTACAGGAACAACAGCTATGTTTTTGGCGTTAGAACTACCAGAGTATAAAATCTATACTGTACCATGTATAGGTGATGATATATATCTAAAAGAGCAGATGATAGCTATAGGTGATATACCTGAGAACTTATGTATCCTAACACCAAAAAGAAAGTATCATTTTGCAAAACCGTATAAAGAATTTTTAGATATATATACAAAAACAAAGAAAAGTGGAGTTGAGTTTGATCTGCTTTATGCTCCATCTATGTGGATAAATCTACTTGAGCAAACAAATGAAAAGATACTTTACATTCACAGTGGAGGAGTTAGCGGAAATGAGAGTATGCTAGAGAGATACTCCCAAAAAAAGTTTAGTCTATAAAAGTTACAGCATCTTCTAGTTTAACACGTGCTGGTTGATAAGTGTTTATCTTAGCTTCTTTATCTTCATAGCCTAAAACTACACTATATAAAAGAGCAAGATTATCAGGTACATCTAGTGCTTTAGCAACTACTTTACCAAACTCAGTAGTAGATCCTTGGGGACATGATGCTATATCAAACTCTTGGGCAGCTAACATAATACTTTGCATATAAGCACCACAATCTATAAGTACACCTTGAGAACCATCAATATTTGCCTTATCTGTAAAAACAAATATAACATTTTTAGCACCAAACCATCTAAAGTTATCTTTCCACATCTGTATACGAGTTTCATTGTCTTTTCTATCAACTTCCATAAGCTTATAAAGACCTGCACCAGTAACAATGCGACGTTTTTTATATGGATTTACCCATTTTACAGGATAGTACTGTATAAACTGATCATGATCTATACCTGCATCCATCTTTTCTATAATAGCATCTCCAACTTTTTTAAGAACTTCTTCATTTGATATAGCATAAGTAACCCAAGGTTGCATATTCGCACCACTTGGTGTCATTCCCGCAGCTGTAAGTATAGATTCTATAGTCTCTTTTGGTATTTTTTTATCTAAATATGCTCTTTTTGATGAGCGGTTTTTTAAGGCTTCTAAAACAGTTGGCATGAAAAATCCTAAGTTAATTTATGAAATTATAGTAAATTTTACTTTAGACACTCATAAATCAACCTATGAATAATTTTAGTAAGATAACTTGACAAAGATAGACTCAACTTGCTATAATGTCATCATAAAAACGAACAAGGATTTAAAAATGAACAATAATATATTTGAAAAATTAACACATAATATGACACAAAGTATAGAAAGTGCAGTATCTCTAGCACTACATAACCAAAATCAGGAGGTACAAACAGAGCATTTTTTATGGGCTTTACTTACTAACTCTGATTCTGTACTCAATCAAATGTTTAATAAAATGAACATAGATAAGGTAGCGATGGAATTAGATATAAAAAGTTTAACTGAAAAACTTCCTAAATCATCTAGTATAAGTAAAGAAAATATAAGACTATCAAAAAATTTCATGGCTACACTTGAGAACGGTGCTGGACTTATGACTAAAAATGGAGATAGTTATCTTGCAGTTGATACATATATACTGGCAAACTTAAAAACTGAACCATTTGCGTCTATATTTCCAAAATATATAGATGTTATGGAATTAGCTAAAAATCTAGAAGCTGCTCGTGGTGGTGCTACTATAGATTCTCAAAGTGCTGATGAAACACTAGAATCATTGGATAAATATGCTATAGATTTGACTGCAGAAGCAGCAGAGGGAAATCTCTCTCCAGTTATAGGTCGTGATGAAGAGATAACACGCATGATGCAAATACTTATACGTAAAACAAAAAACAATCCTATGCTCTTAGGTGAACCAGGAGTTGGTAAAACTGCTTTGGTTGAAGGATTAGCTCAAAGAATTCAAAGTGGAAATGTACCTACATCTCTACAAAACAAAAGAGTAATGGCGTTAGATATGAGTTCACTTATAGCTGGTGCTAAGTATAGAGGTGAGTTTGAAGATAGACTAAAAGCAGTTATCGATGAAGTAAAAGAGAGTGGAAACATTATCCTTTTTATAGATGAGATACACACTATCGTTGGAGCTGGAGCTAGTGAAGGAAGTATGGATGCAGCAAATATCTTAAAACCTGCTCTTGCTCGTGGTGAGTTACATACCATAGGTGCTACAACACTTAAAGAGTATAGAAAGTATTTTGAAAAAGATACTGCTCTACAACGTCGTTTCTTACCTATAAATCTTGATGAGCCAACAGTAAATCAATCTCTTCAAATCTTAAGAGGTATAAAAGAAAGACTAGAAACTCATCACAATGTAACTATAACAGATAGTGCTTTAGTAGCAGCAGCCAGATTAAGTGATAGATATATAGCTGATAGATTTTTACCAGATAAAGCTATAGATCTTATAGATGAAGCAGCAGCCGAGTTAAAAATGCAGATAGAATCTGAGCCAAATGTTTTAGCATCTGCAAAAAGAAAACTATCTGAACTAATGGTTGAAAAAGAAGCTCTTAAAATGGAAAAAACTCCAGCGAATGAAAAACGCCTTGATGAGATAGAAAAAGAGCTTGCTGATATAGAGGAAAAAGTAAGAAATCTTGAAGCACAATTTGAAACTGAGAAGAAAGTTTTTGAAAAAATATCCACTATAAAAGGTGAGATAGAAGCTAAAAGAAGAGAAGCTGAACTTGCTAAAAATGCTAGTGATTTTAACAAAGCAGCTGAGATAGAATATGGAGATATCCCTAAACTTATCGAAGAGGAAAAAACTCTAAATGAAAACTGGGATAAATTACAAGCAGAAGGCACTTTACTTAAAAATAGTGTTGATGAAGAAGCCATAGCCAGTGTAGTATCAAGATGGACACATATCCCTGTAAACAAAATGTTACAGACAGAACAAACAAAGATACTTCATGTTGAAGATGAGTTAAACAAAACTGTTATTGGACAAGAAAGAGCTACACATGCTGTTGCTCGTGCTATAAAAAGAAACAAAGCTGGTCTTAGTGATACAAACTCACCTATAGGTAGCTTTTTGTTCCTTGGTCCTACTGGTGTTGGTAAAACTCAAACAGCTAAAACATTAGCTAAATTTTTGTTTGATTCTGAAGATGCCCTTATACGTATAGATATGAGTGAGTATATGGAAAAACATGCAGTATCTCGTTTAGTTGGTGCTGCACCTGGGTATGTTGGATATGAAGAGGGTGGACAGCTTACAGAAGCAGTTCGTCGTAAACCATACTCTGTAGTTCTATTTGATGAAGTTGAAAAAGCACATCCTGATGTGTTCAATATGCTACTTCAAGTTTTAGATGATGGTAGATTAACAGATAACAAAGGTGTTACTGTTGACTTTTCAAACACTATCATTATCTTAACATCAAATATAGCGTCTGATAAGATTATGAACAATGAAGCTGGTGAAGAACTAGATAACTTAGTTATGGCTGAGTTAAAACAAGCCTTTAAACCAGAGTTCTTAAACCGTCTTGATGACATAGTAATCTTTAATGCTCTTGGTCAAGAGGAGATAGTAAATATAGTAGATATTTTCTTTGGTGATATAGCTAAAAAAGTGGAACAAAGAGATATAGAACTTACGCTAACGCCAAAAGCAAAAGAGTTTATTGCAGAGGCTGGGTTTGATCCCGTTTATGGTGCTAGACCACTAAAACGAGCTCTTTATGAGATAGTGGAAGATAAATTGGCTGATCTTATCTTAGAAGGAAAAGTAACGGAGGGATCAAAAGTTCTTTTCGACATAAAAGACAGTGAGATAGAAGTTATAGTCTCTTAGACTAAGCTTCTACCCCCCCCCTCAAGATACTCCTCTATAG
>Ga0256827_10002724_pt1 | contig 11304 bp, 12 predicted proteins | sample CV84metaG_FD_185977 | JGI IMG/M metagenome (GOLD analysis project Ga0256827, IMG submission 185977) | Hydrothermal vent microbial communities from East Pacific Rise, Pacific Ocean - CV84 | ecosystem: Environmental > Aquatic > Marine > Hydrothermal vents | place: Pacific Ocean: East Pacific Rise... | reverse complement strand
GGTGCCGGTAGGTGCTGTAGGTGTATTACCACCATTCATACAGGACCACGGGGTTCAGTATTTTACGGCGAATAATGGCGATAGGTTATTTGATAACTTACCACACGTACGTCCTGAGATGGTTGTTTGTGATACCGCAGCGGTAGTGTTGGATGGGGTAGGTGATTCAATAACATACGAGAAGTCTATAGGAAACGCGGACAACTATAAGATAATATTAGAAGCACGTATAGGTACTATATTACCAGGGTCGGGCTCAGAGCAATTATTCTATGTGAAAGGGAGTAGTACTCATGTAACATACTTAACCAAGGCTGGGAGGTATGTAGATGGTACAGGGATAGAGCGTGTATACTTTGTAGTACGCAATGGAGCTAATAATGGATACTACACACTGAAAGTACGAGCCTCTGTGTTAGCTAATTACAGTAATAAATTTTCAACGTATGTTTTCGAGTTAAAAAATAACCACCTAAGTTGGACAGCGGATGGCGATCCTATAAAAGATATGAATATAGGCAATCACAGAAAAGGAGGGTCTTTCTTACGTTTCGGTTGTTCAAACGGGCCGAGTGCTTATGCTTCTATACAGATTAAAAGTATAAAAGTTGTAGCTGATGGGGTGGTTGTAATTGATAGTAAATGCGAAGAGGGTAGTGGTGATTTATGTTTGAACGCCGCAGACGGCAACAATCATGGTAAGTTAAATAGCGCAGCCGCAGGAATATTTAGTATGCGAAACGCTACCGCGAACCAGGTAGAGAGCCACAACGCAAAGTTTGGATGCTGCAAAGTTTCTGGAACGTACTACGGGCAAGTACCAAACGATGAGTTTGTGTATATCCCAGCAAACGAGAATGGAATCGCTCAAGACCCGACTATGGTTCCGATAATAGAATTGAGTGTAGACGGCATAAACTTTTATCCTTCAGCGGTGCTTAATCAGGTTTCTAACAGTCATGCTTTTTGGGACGGTTTCTACGAATCAGGAATCCCTGACGTATTATCTGGGCAAAATGTTAATTTTTACGCTGGACATTGGGGCATGAGCGGAGATATGTCTACCTTAGAATTTGTGGAACCACAATATAACCAATACCCTCCTAGAGGAACTTTTGACGTAATAGATACAGATGACGGAGATAAACCGTACTCTCTAACAATCAGGTACACCCACCCAAGCATCGACGATACAGGGACTATCGTTAAAACCAACCTACACTGCTTACCCGGCAAAGTTCATAACGGAGCGAACTACTTAATAACCGAAGCCTCAGACGCCACCCCAGCACCTACTTATTCAGCTCTGTATGACAACACCGGAACACCACTACGTTTAGGTCTAGAAGATTTTCAACTTTTAAACAACAGCGAAAAAGATACTACCTGTAAATTTGCGAAAGGTGGAGTAGCTAATGATTGCTATCTAGCAGAGTTAGTTATCACCGAAGAAGGTACTATAGATGGACTAACAGACGAGCAAAGAGATCAGCTAGAGCTGTGGATGGGCGCGTTAGATTGTTCTATAACACCTACCCCACCCCCAGATAAGAAGACTGTATTTTTAACCGCGGACGGATCCGCATTCCTAACCAGCGAGTTATCTATATTTATAGTTAAAGGAGAATAATTATGGCAGACTATGACGAATATGTAAGCGAATACTCAGAAGCCCAGTTGACCGAAAAATTACGCATAGCGGATTCAAATATATTTATGTGGAATACACACAACCTACCAAATGGAAGTGTCGGTGCAATCGGCTCGTTCTTGGAGGACGTGACTGGCTCTGAACAGCACGTATCGCACACCGTTCAGGCTAACATCGACAAGCACGTAACGTGCAACCGTCACTTGGTGTTTGATGTAAAAACTCTTACGACAGCTGGTACGTTCCGCGTAACGGGTAATAAGGTGGATGAGACAGACGGCTCAATGGCACCCCACCAAGAGAATGTGAGTATTGACGCATTAGGGTATTACCAAACGAAAACGAAATGGATAGGTGATGTATCAGTAATCGCATCCGATCTAGGAGATATCCGCACCCGGTTTAATTCGTTGACATACTACGATGCCTCAAATACAAACTTTGCTATCGTAGGTGCAAGGGGTTCATGGACACCTGCGCAAGACGCGTGGACTGTACGGATAAAAATACTAAAAGTACTTCAGTCCGGAGAGGTGGTAAATCTTACCCCTCAGTGGAAGTTTGCGTCCGGGGATGTAACACCTAGAGCCTATAAGAATGTACAGGGCAGTTGTAAGGTAACATTATCAGAGACATTCCTTGGCACGGCGGATGAAGGGCTCATATTACTTATAGATAATATATCATCTATAAGGCAAGGCGGTGTAGTGCTGCAAGTTAAAGGAGTAGACCCCGACACTATGGGTCCGTTTGCTCCATAATAAAATAGGATAGAATAATGCCTGTATATGCTTTATCATGTAGTTACTGTAAGAAACGACGGAGGTGATGCTATGCAGGATATACGAAAATTCATTTACTACCTAATAATTTGTATAATTATAACACTACCGTTAGCAGTGTGTACATTAGTGCAGTGCATAGTGTGGTTGTGGCAGCATCTGGGCTGGTAGCAAATACAGCTGAAACTTGTTGACAAGTTTTACACTAACAGCCAGTATACCACTCTTTAGTTAGACTGAGCATGGGCTTTTATTATGTATGGTTTTCCGAATATTAGTATATTAGTTTTGTTGTGGGTAGGTATTATCCTCACACCACTAGGTCTTTGGAAATTGATAGAGCTCATAGCTATGTTAGTCTCACACATACATATAGTTTAAAGGAGTTGTTATGTCAGGATATGCTTTACCATGTAGTTGTTGTAAGAAACGACGGATAGATTTTCAATCCCTCAATAAGGGTAAGATCATAATATGTGAGGCGTGCATACGCGCTATCTTTAAAAAGGGAAAGTCGAAACAAAAGCGTTGGAGGTTTTGCTCCTTTCACAGAAAGTGGGAGAAGACTTACCACGCGAGTGCGAGTATCCAGTACATGTGGATATTTTCACGTAAGATTTCCATTTGCTCCAAGGGCTGGAGTGAATTATTTAGAAGTTGCAGGAAAGCACTATAATACCAGGAGGGTACGAAGATGGCCGAAGATAAATATGCTAAATTTAAAAATGAAGATAATGGGGTATACTACGCGTTTTACGAAGTAGAAGATGCTTTCTTGGACACGATTGTGCCCGACCAAGCGCCTTATCTGAAGAAGGATAAAGATGGGAATGTGATTCCTACCAAACTGCGGGATTACCTGATTATGATGGTGCCGGCAATTGACGAGAGTGGTGACGTGTTAATCTTGTTGTCCGCGAAGCAAGCAGCATGCGGGCGACTCACTGGCACGGACACAAACGCACTAGGACTATGGGAACACTTCCTACCTGCGTTTGGTAAACCATGGGAGAACGCCCTTACCCGTGAGGAAGCTAAAACTTTAAGAGCATCAGCTAAGTACTCGAAGCCACGCAGGCCAGGCACCGACGAGGACGCTGACGCCTAAATTTCATAACTAAAAAGGAGATAGAAATGAGTAAAGCAGACGTAATAGTAACAACAACAATGCACATCAAAATGGGATCACGTAAAGTGGTGTTAAGTCGCGATGAGGCGTATGCGGTATATACCGCATTAGAAGCGGAGTTCAAGGAAGCCAAACATATTGGGGAACCGACCGTAACTATCTCCGCTTCTATGTGTGGAGAAACCCCACCAACAGGCGTGGTAGAGAAAAAGAAAGCAAAATAAACATTAGTGTTTGTGTGTTGAGTTATCTGTGGGGTTTGTTTATACTCCCCCACAGATAATAACACAACACAGAGGTATTTATGAGCTTAACAGCGGCAGACAAAATCATCATTAAAGACATGATACAGCAGGAAGTAAACCTCAAGATTTGCTTCTCGTCCAAGGAGCGTAAGGACTTGCATCGGTTGTGTGATAATGGGCACGTACCACGGCTGATACAAGCAAGTGATGCGATAAGGGAAAGTGGCGCTACTGTGGTGACTCTTACCGGCCTATTAGGTATGAGTGTTATAGGTAGCAACATCAGTAAGAAACTCATCGGGTTTCTACTGTTAGGTATTTTGGTAGCGGCCGTATTGGGTATTGCGTACTTAATAGGAGCGCATTCATCTTTACCGCAGCTAATTGTGAAGTAGATTGGAATATGAACTTGTAAGCGCTATTAGTATACAGTATAGTAGCATTTGAAATTGGAGAAGGATAATGAGCGACACATGCGAGAACCATAAAACAGAGAACCCTGAAAAAACACCGGGGCGTTTTAGGCAGCGGCTCAGATTTATAAAAATACTTCCCATCACATGTCGTGTGGCGTTTATATTTATGGTCAACATACTATATGCCGCCGTGTTCCCACCCAAACATTAGGAGTGCCTCATGAATCTACTAGAAGACAGCATTATTTTGGAACTTACCAGGGTTATAAAATCATACAAACTAGAGCAAACGTTAAACCACACAAGCTTTGAAAATTGGTTAGCAAAAGCCTCGGCCAATATACTAGGGCGTGCCTCTAACTGGTTGAGTGTATACCTAGGCGACCCAGCGCCGGTACTACAGGAGTTGGCTCAGTTTAAAACGAAGGCTAAGAAAACAGCTTTAAAGCAACGACTGGTGGAGGAGTTAGCGTTCGCAGATCCAGAGGAAGCCGCATTTGTTATGGGGCGTATGTTCCCACAACTTATGTCGGTAATCGCCACACTGCTAACAACCGCAGAGACTTTAAAAAATACGCTAGACACACAACCGTTCAGACTCAATGTTACAACTAAAAAAGGAACAGGCAAGTTGCAAAGTTTCAGCCTTGTACGTGGGGACTTGGTAAACGGACATGAGGCGTGGACTGGTGGGGGTTTAAAACTAAAGGTAGAAGAAGTTGCTTCCGAATTAACGTGGAAACTAATGAAGGGAACTACTAAGCTGGCTACTGCACCGTATACAGGTACAGACACACCGCCAGAAGGTCCTTGGAAAGGAACCACAAAGGTGCAGGTAAAACCTGCTATGTAGAGTAAACTAAGGAGAAGGAAATGAGCGAAGAAACAAAAGTAATGGGTCTTATCGAAGACTGTATTGAAGAAGTTGTAGACGTAGTTACGTCCTTGATTGATGCGAAGGCCGATGATGGAAAGATTAGCTGGAGTGAGTGGTTGGCTACAGGCATGCAAGGAGCGCAAGCCGGTAAAGCTATTTATGCGTTGGTTAAAGCCGTAGCAGACGACGATACACGTGCGATAGCTTTGACCATCCTAGGGGATGACGCAAGCATCGAAATCCTACAACGTAAGTTCGAGCAATCGTTCAATTTGAATGACGACGAAAAAGAAGTAATGGTTGAAAAGATTTTCAATGTTGTTTTGGATATGTTGGGCGCAACCGTCATGGTAGTGCACGCGTCTATCGACGCATACCACGATATTAAAGAACTCCGTAAGTAATTATGGCAGGAGTACGTTATGGGTGGAATAATTAGTTTAGTAACAAGCCTTATAAAGCCCATAGCGGATCTCGTGGATGATTTCACATTCACAGATGAAGAAAGAGCCCAAGTACAAATGAAGCTGGCTCAGTTAGAATCAGAGAAACAACGAGAAGCTTTTACTTTAGAACTAGCTAAGATAGAAGCGGAACGTGAAAAAGAAAAGCTATACATGGATTTGAAGATCGCAGAAGAAAAGTCTGCGTCTTTAGAAGTGGAAATGGACAGGAAGGTCGAGATAGAACTAGCCCGTGTCGCGTTGGCGGCTACCAGTTCTTCCAGTAAGTTTGTGTCTTACGCCCGCCCGAGTATTATATACTGTGGCTTATTGCTCATGTTGTTCCAAACAGCAGGGAACTTAATACTAGGGCTGCTAGGTAAACCAACTATTTTGGAAGTGCCCGAAGCCTTAGCGTACGCATGGTCTGGTATTAGTGGTGGGTACGTGGTTGCACGTACAATGGAGAAGCTCAAGGGACGTAGAAAATGAAAGCAGTAGACTTGCTAGTAAATTCTAAATTACCACCATCCTTACGTGGAGAGCATCGTTTAGACGCACGCGGTATTGACGGGTTGATGGCTACCGTAGCCGCAGAACACCCCAACGAGTACGCAAGCATAGCCAAGGATATTGGAGATATAGGGAGGCACGCTGCTTACCGGCAGGGTGCCACATTGTCTATGTCTGACTTCAATGTACCTGGACTGAATAAGAATAAGATTCTAGAGGAGTCCGCGATACAAGAGCTAGCACTGGATCCTAAAGACCCTGAGTACAAAACAAAGCGTGAGAAAATATGGCACAACACTACAGATAAAATACAGCAGAGGTTACAATCAACGATTTTAAAAAGCGAAAACGGGCTGGGAGATTCTATACTATCAGGAGCTCGCGGGAACATAGCACAGCTGCGAGCTATGGTGGCCACCCCGGGCCTATATGAGGATGCGAAGGGTAATACCATTCCGGTGTACGTACAACACTCATTCGCGGAAGGACTACGACCCGCAGAGCTTTTGGCAGGAACATACGGAGCAAGAACTTCTGTAATTTCTACGAAGAAGAACACCGCTAAAGGTGGTGACTGGGGTAAGCAGTTGATGCAGGCAGGTGCTAATGTTAACGTTACACAAGACGACTGTGGTACGACTACCGGTATTGATTTAGACGCAAACGATAAGTCCCTACGGGGTCGCGTTCTTTTACGTGGGGTTGCGGGGATACCCGCCGGTGCGGTGATAGACAAACGATTACAAGCACTTATACGGAAGAATGGTAAGAAGGTTGTTGTACGCTCAGCGCTCACATGTGGTACAGAAGACGGCGTGTGCAGTCAGTGTGTTGGTGAACATTTTGACAATAAGTTTTCTAAGATAGGTGACGCAGTAGGCACCACGGCGGCTGCGGCAGTATCCGAACCTGTTATTCAGGGAGGGCTTAACGCCAAACATACAAGTGGTATGTCTAAAGGTGGTAAGCGAGAGTACGCAGGGTTCGAGTACATCAACCAATTTACACAGGTACCAAAAGCATTCAAGGACAGAGCTAGTTTGGCCGAGGAAGATGGTACAGTCACAGAGATAGAAGAAGCACCACAGGGCGGTACGTACGTAACCGTAGGCGACACGAAGCATTACGTTATACAAGGGCAAGAAGTGAATGTAGAGCTAGGTGATACAGTGGAGCGCGGGGACGAACTTTCTGAAGGTTTTAAATCTCCCGCAGATGTTGTTCGCCTATCAGGGCTTGGCGAGGGTAGGCGTTATTTTGCAGAGGGGCTGTCTAATGTTTTAACTGCATCCGGACAACCGGCAAATATAAAGAATACCGAGTTGGCGGCACGTAGTGTTTTAAATAGCGTCGTGGCTGATGGGACGAGTGATGATTCCCGTTACTTACCAGATGAAATTGTAAGTTATAATAAGCTAGCCAAGGATTGGGTACCGCCGGTAGATTCCGCACGGGTAGATGTAGCCCAGGCTAAAGGTTTATACTTACAACACCCCGTGTTGCATTACACGATTGGGACTAAGCTAACTTCTAAAATGCTAAAGCGTATAAAAGAATCCGGCGTAGAGAAAGTAGAAGTTTCTAAAGAGAGTCCTGATTTCACCCCTGAGATGGTACGATTACGCACAGCCACGCACGGTCGTAACGATTGGTTAGCGGCGCTGAGTACAAGTTATTTAAAGAAACAACTACTAGACGCCGCAACCGCAGGGGCTACCAGTAACATCAGAGAGAACAAACATTACGCACCCCGTTTGGCTGTCGGCGAAGGTTTTGGAGAACGTGTGGACGAGAAAGCCAATTTTTAACCTTGCGAAAAAAGTTACTTAACCGTAATATATAGGCAGTTTTAATAGGAGAGTTTATATGAACAACGCAAATGTAGCGACGCTAAAAATGGCGATAAAAGAAGCCTGCATGACGACAGAAAAGGAGGCTGGGCTAGGAACAGCTATACGGGGGATGTTTAAAAATAAAGCTATGGCAATCAAATCGGTCGAGAAAGCGAATAAGTATAAACGTAAGTTTACTAAGCTAGAAAAGCTAAACGAGAAATCTATAAGACAACTCAGAAATAGTAAACGATTAGGCTTGGCGAAAGGAATTGGCGGTGCCGTTATAGGTGGAGGGATCGTAAAACATAGAGCCAAGGCAAAGGCTGAAGATTTAGGTAATAATTTACAAGCGTCCATAGCTAATATGTCTGTAGGCGACCGGATGCGCTTGAGTGCAGGACTTATGTTTAAACCAGGGCAAGTAGGCGCCGGTATAAATTCACAAATTCAACAGTTAATGAATAACATGTAAATAATGGAGGAAAGGTAAGATGACAACAAAATTAGAAGAAAGCTTACAAGCTTTAATTGGTAAAGAAACAGAAAAAGAAGCTGGATTGGGTAAGACACTTAAACGCGTAGCTGAATCTGCGAGTAAGCGCATCAAAAATTTGAAGGGTGTCAAACCGAAGACAAAAGCGTTGAGTATATCAAAGGTGAAGGGCAGTGGACCAAGGCTAAGATATTCGGGGGGTATTATAGACACACCACTAAATAATACGGCACACGCTGGAAAAGAGGGCGAAAGACTAGCGGCACTCGCACTAGGCACTACCGCGGTTAACGCTATAGACAAGCAGGTGAGGGACAAGAAAAATAAGGCAAAAAAAGCCAGTGTCACTATTAAAGAAGCCGCAGACTACGGCGAAGAAGTACACGCGCTGGTTACAAACATCCTTGACCAAGAGGGATCGCCTGATATCAAAAAGGCTGCGGCTGAAATGAGCACAGACGAGTTTTTGGAGCTTTGCAACGAAGCTTACATGGCTAAGAAAGCTTCAGCTATTGCTGTACTCATCGGCGAGCCTGACGTAGCTAAAGTAGCTGCAGAGATAGCAGACATCCCCGTAGCAGAACTGGTAGAAACTCTACAATTGGTTTAACTATGCAAACACCTCCAGACATGGGATTATCAACGTTAGACATGCTCCGCACACTGAAAGCGGGGAGTGTGTCTGACTGCGATTACATAAAAGAAGCAGGCTTAGCCGGTATACTGGGTAGGTTAGGTGGTAAAGGAATAACCCGCACACGCCCAGGCTTTTTTAAAACCATGTTGGCTAAATCTAAGAGTATGCATTACGGACGTAAGGCTACAAAAGCTTTTAATAAAGCCAACACAATGGGGCGTGGAGCTAAGTATCAAGAGATGATGCAAAAGGCAAAAGGTTTCCAACGTAAAGGTATGTTGGCAAACCACACAGCAAGACACGGTTCTATGTTAGGTAGGGCTGTTGGTAGGGGTGCTAATTTAAAAAGCTTAGCAGGAGGAGCCACTAGCCTATTCGGATGGAATATGCTAGAGAAAGGTATGGACGCGGATGAAAATCTAAAAAAATACAGAGCAGGGCTTAGTGAGTACTATAATAACAATCAAATGCTGTAAGCAGGAACAATACTATGGATAATTATAACTGGATAAAACAAGCTATGGCCTCATCTGAGGATTTGGAAGAACGCACAGAGCGTGTTTTTTTAGGGCAAGCTTATGACCAACTGGAAGCAAAGGCAGGCAAACTTGCTGAAGATCCTTACCGGTTAGGTTTTGAAATAGTAAAACGCAATGACGACAACACCAAAATATTTGGTATGTTTGCGTTCCGTGTAGGTAAGGAAATCTTCTACGCGCCAGTGTTCTTCACACATGGGGATATCAAAGGTACTGACTTACTGTATCAAGCGTCTACAGGTAAGATTATCCCCCTTACCAAAGATTGGGCACAATACCTTATCTCGACGTACGACAAAAAAGGAACTACCGGTGTTGGAGTGCCTAAGGATGAGGCATCACGAACACCAGCCGGTGTTCATTTTGAGCGTTTAGCTTATCCAACATCCAAACGAGGAAGTGGGGAGTTGCTTAATGTAGAGAACTCATTCTTCGAGAAGAAAGCTGGTACGTTACTACAAGATTTTATTAAAGATGCGGGTGGATTTAAAGCATTGGCAATGTTGGAGCACCTAGCACAACAAGACATTAAAATAGCTAAGGGCTTGGACATACTCGGCCCAGACGTATACGCCCCTGAATTAGGAAGTATATACGCAGAAAAACTAGCTTCCGCTGAAGTGAAAGATGCTCCAACACCACGCCACATTACGGTATACCAAGATGTAGATCCGGCTGGAGATTTAACCGACGAAGAAAGCAAAGTGCTTTTGGAGACCGGCGTATGTGTGGTTGAGCGCGGAGAGCCCGCAAACACAGTGATGACAGATACTGTTGAGCGGCAATACGAGACTATCAGCACCCCAGGAATTTATAAGGCGTTAATGGAAAGCGGAGATGAGAAATACATAGCCGCAGTTTACCGGTACGTGCATGCGACCGATATATCTGCCTGCTTACTGGATACAGGTGTGTTTACAGACAACTACGAAGTATCTAACGGTGATGTATTAGCATCCCCCGTGGATAACTCCGAGGCTGCGCTAGATAGATTACTTAAACGTAAAGTAAGTGTAGGTAGCTTAGTACACATCCTAGATACGGACTCGTGGCGTATCATAGCCCGCAACAGAAAGATAACGAGTAAGAAAACATTAGACCCCGGTATCGTACAGTATACCTACGTAGATATACACGAGGCCTGCGCACCCTGTTCTGACTCTGACTCAGCGAGGGATACAGATACCTTCACAATAAATGAAAACAGCGATGTGGGATCTGTATCCGGATTACTTGGCGGAAATAAAATAAGATTTATTAACGTAGAGCCTAAGGCTAAACGTGAGAGTATTGCCACAGGTACGGACTTGGTAGAGACTCTAGTGCGTGGGGATCTCGCGAAACCATACACACTAGTGAAGAACACAAGCGGGGAGCTTACATTAGGCTCTTCAAAATCAACCAGTGGTCATTTGGACGAAGGTGGTATGAAGATCGCATTAGCTTGCGAACTTGATATAGCTTTAGCTGATAGCGAGAAGCTAATACAAGCTACCAAACAAGCCGGTACTTTTAAGTTCTACCTCACACGTAAAAAAGCCACGATAGGTACAGAGCCCCATATTACAGGGTACGATGATTTTGATGGTCCAGTGTTTGATTCGTACTACGGTGCTATGTATGAGCCATCTCAACGGCGTATGGTACAGATAGAAGATAACACCCCAGAGTTAGAAGAGCCTCGAATAGGTGATGGGTGGGATCCTCGGTATACTGACGGACTACCATCAGGCGTACTGGCCAC
>Ga0256827_10002723_pt1 | contig 11309 bp, 9 predicted proteins | sample CV84metaG_FD_185977 | JGI IMG/M metagenome (GOLD analysis project Ga0256827, IMG submission 185977) | Hydrothermal vent microbial communities from East Pacific Rise, Pacific Ocean - CV84 | ecosystem: Environmental > Aquatic > Marine > Hydrothermal vents | place: Pacific Ocean: East Pacific Rise... | reverse complement strand
AATCGAAGACTTACACTTTAGTGTAAGACCTCCAAATTAAGCGGAACAAATGCCAGTGAGTAAGCTAATAATATCTTAAAAATTTGTGAAATTCAAGAATTCAGGTATCTAAATGCATAATTATGTATATTTGCCACTTAAAATAAATTTAAAAAAAAGAAAAATGAAAAAATTATTATTTATTGCCATGATTGCAATCATGAGCTTACCATCGTGGGCTCAAAGCGAAAACGATTATATTGAAATGGAAAGAACTGTTTTGCAAACCGAGCGAAAAGCAGTAGTAGCTGATGCTATGATGTTTACCGATGAAGAAGCAAAAGTGTTTTGGCCATTATATAACGAATATCACGAAAAAGCATATCAAATAAAAACAACAAGTGTTGAAATCATTATTGATTATGCCGAGAACTTTGAGAGCCTAAGTGATGAGAAAGCTGACGAACTAATGACTCGTTCTTTTAAAACTAAAACAGATATGTTAAAACTAGAAAAAACATATTTCAAGAAGTTTAAAAAAATTCTTTCTCCTAGCAAAGCTGTTAGATATTTTCAGGTAGAGAATAAAATTGAAGCTATGATAGCGGCTCAATTAGCTATGGAAATTCCTTTGGTAGAGACTTTGAATAAGTAATACTTTTACATTCCAAAATGTGAAAAGCAATATTCCCTTTAGGTAATATTGCTTTTTTTATATTTGCAAAAAAAACACGAATTATGGCCCGAAGGAAGAGGATGCAATTTGCCGAGAACAACGAAAACCCTATCTTTTTTCAACCTTTCTATACCGAGTTGGTCGCAGGATTTCCTTTAAAAGGGAAATGGAAACAGGATTTCTTTAAAAACAACCATCCCATAGTTGTAGAGTTGGGTTGTGGCAAAGGAGAATATACCGTTGGTTTGGCTCGGAAATATCCAGAGCGTAATTTTATTGGCATAGATTTAAAAGGCTCCAGGATGTGGCGCGGTGCTACCGATGCCAGAGAAGAAAACTTAAAAAATGTGGCTTTTATCAGATGTAAGATAGAACAAATACAACACCTTTTTGGTCCTGATGAGATAGCGGAAATTTGGTTGACTTTCTCCGACCCTCAACCCAAGAGAGAAAGAAGACGCTTATCCTCGCCAAGGTTTTTAAATCTGTATCGCGAAGTGCTTAAACCTCACGGAATGATCCATATTAAAACAGATAGCTTAGCCCTTTTTGATTACACTTTGGAAGTGATTGATTTTTTTAATCTGCCTTTGCATTATTCCACCCACGATTTATATGCCACCGACTGCAAATGCGATGCTCCTGACATACAAACATTTTATGAAAAAACGTATTTAGCTCAAGGAATAAAGATCAACTATGCGCAATTCTCTCTAAACGAAGACTATCATCATAATACCATAGAGAGATTGCCCAAAGATGATTAAGATATTACATTCTAAAAAAGTCTTATCTTTACAAACACGATCATACAGCCAAATGGCAAAGAATTAAAAAACGAAAATATCACAATAAAACTGGTAGAACATCAAACTTATACTTATGAAAAAAATTTTACTCTTTACATTAATATTATCATTAGGAATATCAGCATCGGCTCAGAGTTTTTACACAACTTCAAGCGGTGAAATTATTTTATCATTAGCCGAAATAGATAGCGGCAAGGAACCAGCTCCACAGAATATTGTAAGATTCTCTCCATGGTTTAATGTACAAACATTGGGGAATCTTGATTTCGGTAAAAATGTGGGAGTATTTTTTGGCCTCAACGTACGAAATGTTGGTTTTATCGCAAAAGACAACGACACACAAATTAAAAAGAAATATAGGGTATATGACCTAGGTATTCCTGTAGGATTTAAAGTTGGGAAACTAAATTCTATGTTCTTTTATGGAGGTTATGAATTTGAATTACCTTTTAACTATAAAGAAAAGACTTTTGAGAACGAAGTAAAAACTGAAAAATATAATGTATGGTTCAGTAACAGAGTTCCCACATATTATCATGCTATTTTTGCAGGTATTCAATTTCCTTATGGTGCCAATATAAAATTCAAATACTACCTCTCTACCTTTCATAACACCGATTTTGAAGAAGTTGTAGATGGCGAAACCATTAAACCTTATGCCAATTTAAAAGCCAATGTGTTTTATATTGCCCTCAGCTTTACCATGTTCCGTAACAGCTCGGTATACTATAAATACGAAAGAATCAACTAGATACTTATTAGTATCAGCCTAATATCCAAGCTAATAACCCTTTACATAAGAATACTATATGTTAAACAATAAATATATCCTATTCTTACTTCCAATTCTTATCATACTTTCTGTTAAGGGTTTTCCTGCCTCTGTGGCCGATTCCATAACAGAGCAATCTGTTATTAATAAAGAAGTAAGCGATACTCTCTCTAATCAGTATTATATTGATTATAGCGATAAATTTTCTTTATTTCTGTATACCAAAAAGAAGTATAACAGTTTTTCTGTAGAGAGCATTAAACTGGGAAAGATCTTAGAATATACACCTAATGCTCCTTTAAATGTAGGTTTTGGATTTACTTACAAATGGTTAGGAATAGGTATTGCTTTTAATCTTAATCTTATTAATCACGATGATGATAAATATGGTAGGACCAAACGTATGGACTGGCAAACAAATATTTACACCCAAAAAGTAGTCATCGATTTTTATCTCCAAACCTATAAAGGCTTTTATTTAAGTAATACTGACGAAATTATTGAAGAAGGCTCTGAGGAAGAATATTATAAACGTCCCGATGCGGTTTCCTATAGTGCAGGCATTGGCGCTATGTATGTATTTAACCATAAACGTTTCTCCTATAAATCAGCTTTTAAGCAAACTGCTATTCAGAAAAAAAGTGCGGGGTCATTTCTTATGGGCGGTGATATTTTCTTTCAGAAAATACATGCCGATTCCTCGCTTTTCCCACACGATATATTTCCAGAAATAAGCCCAGAAAGTGTTAATCACCAAGGACTATATTTTGGTATTCTTACAGCTTATGCACATAACTTCATCATTAAAAAACAATTCTTTATTTCGCTATCGCTGATGGCAAGTATCCATTTAGGATTTACCCAAACAAATCATAATGGCGAAGAATATACAAACGAAGCCATCCCTGTGCTTCACCTCCAGCCTCGCTCCTCCTTTGGTATTAACCGACCTAAGTGGTATGCCGGCCTCTCTTTTGTAACCGATGCCTATGGTGAGATAGTGGATGAAAAAGAAGAAGATATCTCATATGCTTTCTCCTCGGGTCATTACCGTATTTTCTTTGGATGGCGTTTCAATTGGTTTTCAGAAAAATAAAACCGTATAATAAAGCCCATTTATTACCTTTGCACGATTAATTATTATCAACTACAGTAAGCATATTAATGACTAAAAAAATAGAATATTATAAGAACAGAGAGCAAAAATATCATGCTTTACTACAAAAATACACCAGCCTGAGTAAAAAACTGGCCATTGCTCGTTTGATATGGTTCTCGCTTTGGGCAATATCTATTTGGGCCGCTACTTATAATGACATCACTACTGTGTTGATAAGCCTTATTATAGGACTTGCCGGTTTTGTTTCTTTAGTTGTTTTTCATGATAAAATACTGTCCAAAAAAGAATTATATGATGTTTACAGGCAAATGAATATCAGAGAAATAAATGTATTGAATGATCAATATGAAGAAAATGATGATGGTGCCGAGTTTATAAATGAAGAACATGAATACACACATGATCTGGATGTATTTGGACCCTCTTCCATATTTCAATACATCAACCGTTGTTTTTCTCAACAGGGAATGAAAGATTTAGCAAAACGATTATCAAAAGGATTACAAAACGCCCAGGAGATAATTAAACTTCAACAGGCCATCTCCGAGTTATCAAAAAAACCAGAATGGATGCAGAAATATCTGGTATACGGACAATTAACACAACTAAAACTACATAAAAAGACATCTCCTATCGAGAGTCTTTTGATTTGGGCAAAACGTGATACTTTTTTCAATCATATAATCTTTAAAATAGCTGTGGTCTCCATCTCGCTCTTGAGTTGGCTAGTGTTTTATCTTCTGATTACCGGCGATCTTAAACCCGAAAACTTCTTATTATATTTAGTGGTGCCATTAGGTTTTTCAGGTTTATATGCCGGAAGAATCAATAAAAACCATCAGGAACTAGGCAAGCAAACAGCCACACTCAGCAGATGGAAAGATGTTTTTAAACTTCTGGAGGAAGAATCTTTTGATAGCTCTGCCTTAAATGATTTACAAAACAATTTACAATCGGAGAACAGGTCAGCGAGTACAGCTATTAAAAAACTATCGGCTTTATCACAAGCCTTCGATACAAGATTAAACCTGTTTGGCTGGCTAATACTCAATTATTTTTTCTCTTGGGATGTTTTACAGAGCATCAGGCTCGAAAGCTGGCAAAAAAAATATGGGCAAAAAGTGGCTGTTTGGTTTCACACCTTAGCACAAACAGAAAGCCTGATATCATTAGCCGTATTAAAACACAATCATCCCCAGATGATTTTCCCTGAAATTAAAACAGGTGGATTTGTATATAAAGCCAATAAGGCAGCACATCCATTAATACCTGAAGCAACTAGAGTAAGGAATGATATCGACTTTAGTGATATGGGTAAATTTACCATAGTAACAGGTGCCAATATGGCCGGTAAAAGTACTTACCTGCGTACTGTAGGGGCTAATATGATATTGGCTTTATGCGGTTCGGCTGTCTGCGCAAAAGAAATGGAGATATCGCCCATCCAGCTCTTTACAAGTATCAGGACAAAAGATAATTTAGCAAAAAACGAGTCTTATTTTTATGCCGAACTACTAAGATTACAGTCGATTATTAATGAATTAAAAACGGGCAGGCCTCTTTTTATCATCTTAGATGAGATATTAAAAGGCACCAATAGTAAAGACAAAGAAATGGGCAGTAAAGCCCTGGTAAAACAACTTATAGGATTAAATGCTACGGGCATTATAGCCACTCACGATTTACAATTGGGGAGCTTAATCAACGACTTCCCCGAACATATTAACAACCATTGCTTCGAAGTGGATATTCACGACGATAAGCTGCACTTCGATTATCAGCTAAGACTGGGTATTTCACAAAACCTAAATGCCACTTTTTTAATGAATAAAATGGGGATTACGATTTAGAACTACTTAATTTTAAACGAGAACATCTCCCGGTCGTCGATATAGCCTGTTAGCTGATCACCAATCTTTACCGGCCCCACACCCGCAGGTGTACCGGTATAAATTAAATCCCCAATCTTAAAGCTCACATACTGCGACACATAAGCAATGATTTTATCGATAGAGAAAATCATATCGGCAGTGGAGCCATTTTGAACCAGGTTACCGTTCTTTTTTAACGATAGTTGCAGATGATTCAAATCACCTAATTCTGTTTTGGATATAAACTTACTAATGGGTGCTGAATAATCGAACGCTTTGGCAATCTCCCAGGGCAAGCCTTTTTTCTTTTGTTTGGCTTGCAAATCACGAGCCGTAAAATCTATACCCAGGCCAATCTCATCGTAATAGGTATGTGCAAACTTCTCCTGAATATGAACTCCTATTTTATTGATTCTAACAACCAGCTCTACTTCGTGATGAATATCATTTGAGAAACCGGGATAAAAAAAGTCTCTGTTATTCTTTAATAAAGCTGTCTCGGGTTTCATAAAGAAAACCGGCTCCGACGGTACCGGGTTATTCAGTTCTTTGGCATGATCGATATAATTTCTGCCAATGCAAATAATTTTCATAGTCTGGATATATAAAAAAAGCCATTCTCCATTGAATAATAAAGAATGACTTTTGAGTTTAGTTTCTATTAAATAGTTGTAATATCTTTTTCTTTTTCCACAAAAATTTCATCAACCAATTTGGTGTATTTATCGGTAATAGCCTGAATATCCATTTCCAAATTGGCGATAGCATCTTCCGAAATATCATCATCTTTTAAGGCTTTAGCCATTTCGTTAGCCGAACGTCGGATATTTCTAATTCCCACCTTGGTATCTTCGGCCTGAGCTTTAGCTTGCTTCACTAAATTAAGCCTTCTTTCTTCGGTTAATGGAGGCACATTAATGCGTAATAATTCACCATCGTTCATAGGATTTAATCCTAAATTGGCGTTCATAATAGCTTTTTCAATAGCTTGTAAAGTACTCTTATCCCAAGGCTGAACCATGATCTGTCTGGCATCAGGAGTACTGATGTTGGCCATTTGTTCAATAGGAGTTTGAACACCATAAAAATCTGCCATTACACCTAATAGCATTTTGGGACTGGCTTTCCCAGTTCTAATTTTAATAAATTCTTTATCTAAATGCTTTAAGGATTCTTTCATACCTTCTTCTGCATCGTCTAATATTAGTTTCGATTCTTCCAACATAATAGAGTGCTTTTAATTTTACAACACAAATTTAATATATATTTTGATAATTTTTGTTTTTAATAGGGAAATATCTACGATTATATATCACCTTATGATATTGAGAGTATACAAGCTTACTTCCGGCCAAAATCGGCAGGTATTTCACCCCATACTTTTGTATTCCATTTTAAAATGGGGATATCGTACGTATTATTATCGAGCCAATACAAAGCCCTGTTAATTAATTCGAATACTTTCTCGTTGTCTTTATTAAGCTTTAGTTTTGTATTCACTCTTTTCTTTTTTACCCAGGCTATAGCAGTTAACGAATCGGAATAGATGGGCATATTCAGTTTGTTCTTTTTAAGATAAGCCAAGGCATGCACCAAAGCTAAAAACTCCCCAATATTTACCGTGGCTTCGGGGAAAGGTCCTTGATGAAATACCGGTGTTTCGGTGTCGGTAAAAACTCCCTGATATTCCATAATTCCGGGATTCCCACTACAAGCAGCATCCACAGATAAACTATACATATTGGGTTTTTCGGAATCTTTTAAAGGAAGCTCGTGCAAATTTTTCTTCCCTTTCTTTCCAATATATTTCGAAGGGTCATCGCGATAGGCTAATATGGCTTCTTCTTTATTTGTAAATGATTTATACACAGGCGAAGCATATCCGTTAATATGCTGCTGACACTCGGCCCAGCTCTCATAAATGCCGGGATGATGCCCCTTCCAAACCACATAATACTTTTGTTTTCTTTTGCCTGCCATACCAAATAAGTAAAGAGCAAAAATAAGCTTATTTGCTCACTTTTGCTCTTTTAATATTAATATCTGTCAATTAAGATAATCCTTTGAGATTATTGCTTAATCAAAGAAATAGATTCTTTCTGATTATCGCTAACTATCTGTAAGAAATAAACACCATTATCAAAATCAGAGATATCCAATGAATAATTACCCTGAACCTCTAAAATCTCCATCATTTGTTTTCCTAAGATATCGTAAACAGCTATGTTATAAACCGACTGAATATTTTCAATCTGATAAATACCATTACCCGGATTTGGATAAACGCTTAAACTTGATAATTCCTGACCCGATACGCCATCGTTCATCACACCTGTTAATAAAAGGTCATCTACCTCCCATTTAGCAGCAGCATCATCCGGATTACTGGTGTATTTAAAAGCCAAATGTAAATTAGTATGTGCATACATATCAATATTTAATATACCGGACGCTACCCAGTTAAAACTACCTTCGGAGAAAACAAACTCTTCGGTTAGCTCAACCCATGTAGCTTCATTTGGATCCGAAGAACCATCATAATCCTGAGAAAGCATTACTTGTAATGCAGGGCCGCTATACCCAAGTGCATTATTGAAAGAGAACTCCACATCGTGATAACTGTCTGTATTAAAAGATGGAGAAATCAACCAGTCTTCGTTATCCAAAGGGCCACCGTTATAACCACTCATTACAGCAAAACTGGCACCATTATATTCCATGGTTCCCCATTCCTCGGCACCCACAACACTAATAGCTGTCCAATCTCCCAAAGTGAGATCCTCGAAATCGTTATTATTTATCACATTCACATCAGGCATAGTTACTTCAGCCGTTGGAGCTTCGCCATCTGTTTTATAATCAATATCCGATCCACTATTTGTATAAGGATAAATGATAAAATAATAAGTACCTCCGGCAGATAAACCGTTAAAACTAGCACTCTCCTGGCCATAAGCAATATTTAAAACAGCAGTCCCATCAGAGATATCATTATCATCGTCCACAGGGTCAGCATCTACAGGAGCTGTAAAATCATTGGTTGTTGAAGCCATCACCAAATAGTTTTGAGGCAATTGATCACCGGTAGCATCTACCCAAGAAACTAATGCCCCTATTCCATTTACCGAAGCAGAAAACTCAGTAGGATAATTGGAAGGTTCCGGCTTAATTTCATTATCAATAATAAAACCAGATTCATCAACAATAATCTCACAATCACCATCCCAGTTAGCTGACACATCATAAAAACGAATTTGGAATGTAGCCGTAATAGCACCATCTGGCACAACACCTTCGTAGGCTAATAATTGCCAATCGTCAATGTCTTCGCTATATTCGTTACCATAATAATTATCAGCACCATCATAAAGGATAGAAAGCCTGGCTCTGCCTGCATCATCATTATCATATACCCAAACACTTACAGCTACAGGGTCACCGGCTGTGACATTAAAGGTATTTGATTTTAAATTCTGATTTGACTGGCTGGTAAATAATACCTGACAACTTGCTGATCCTTCGTGTACCGTCGTAGTATTTTGGCTAACAGAAATTTCATCTCCTGAATAATCCCAAACATCCAGCACATCACCGGTCCAGTTTTCGAAACCTGGATTTTCTATTAAATTTTGAGCAAATATGCTCATTGAAAATAGCATTATTGCAGCTATTGAAAGTGTAAATTTTTTCATAGATATTTTTTTTATTATTATTTGATTTATAATTTAATCGAGACTGCTTCAAAGATAATAAAAAGGTCATTATTGAAGCAGTCCCGATATTAATTTTCTATTGTTTAATGATTTTAATAGTTTTTATTTGCTTGCTAATAATAATACGAACAAAATAAATGCCATTTTCTTCGCTTATCAAATCTAAGTCGTATACCATATCCTTTGTTTCCGATTCGCTGATCAACTTTCCTAAGACATTATATACTTCTACTTCCATCATCATACGATCAGGATTCTGTAATTTAAAATGTCCGTTCGAAGGGTTAGGGATTACCGTGATTTGGTTCATGGTTTGCTCAGATAATCCCACACCAATATGGATATAATCGGCCATAGTAAGGGTATGGCTGCCTGTGGCATTTGATACCGTTAGGGTCACATCAAAATCACCTGCCATTGAATATGTTACAGTAGGATTAGCCTCAGTAGAGGTAGCCGGTGTGCCTCCTTCGAATTCCCAGGCAAACGTTTCGGCATTGCAAGTAGCCATCTCCGTAAATTCTACCTGGCCTGTTCCGGCAAAGGAAGTTTCGTCAGCCATAAAATCGGCTACTGGTGCCGGTGCCATAGCAGGAGAGCCATAAATAGCCACTCCCTGCTCATTATCAGCTAAATAATTAACCGATGCATGCCAGTTCTCACCTACCGAATTCTCTGTGTTAGGGTCACAGATAGTGATAGAAGGGCCATCGCCAGCAGCGTTGGTAGGCCACGGAGCAACTTTTTGGTAGGGTACCGAATCGATAGTAACACCCGTAGGGTTTATCAGTTTAATTAATTCACCACCATTACTCAATGCACCGCTTGTCCATTGTAAAACAGTAAAACCAAAAGTATTATAAAAAGCATCTGCATTTTTTGCAATTACCAAATAGTCACCACTTTCAATATTCATATCAGGAAATACAAAATCTACACCCTCGGAGAATTCATATTCATATAAATTTAATGATTCCGTAGAGTTATTATAAATCTCAATATACTCCAGGCTATCATCTCCATCTTCCGGTGGGTTATACATGATCTCAGTAATCACCAAATCACCCACAGTAGCAGGCAACACTGTAATCATATCGCCAACCAAAAGCTCATCACTTCCTGCTGAATTCTCTACCAATAAAGTAACATCATAAGTGCCGGCAGTATTATACGTTACTGTTGGATTCTGCGCATTTGATGTGGCCGGTGTACCACCTTCAAAAGTCCATGTCCAATCTGTAGGATTATTTGAGGACTGGTCGGTAAATTGAATACTTTGCCCAACAAATATCACTGTTTGATCCGAAGTAAACTCAGCTACAGGTGCTATAACAGGCACACTCACTTGTATGTAATCCACTTTAACTTCTGTATCGTTACCATCGGCATTTTCTACATATAAGGTCACATCGTAAACCCCTTCGTTAGCATAAGTCACCGATGGGTTTTGCTCGGTAGAAGTTGCCGGAGTACCGCCTTCGAAAGTCCATAAATATGAGGTAGGTGAATTGGTAGACAAATCTGTAAACTGTACTGCATCCCCTTCATCAATACTTGTGTTATCGGCTTCAAAATCAGCTACCGGCAATTGAGAAGCAGCACCACAATCAGCCATCGGAGTTCCATAAATATCCTGCTCATCGATAGTCGTAACATATTCTTCACTAATACTCCAATTGACAGCCTCGTTATTATCTAAATCAGGATCACAGAAACGTATAGATTTTCCGGTTTCTTTTGCTGGCCAGGGTGATGACGTTTGATAATCAACAAAAACTACGACATTCCCACTTGGTTCCTTAATTTCGATATCTTCTCCTCCATTACTTAAGCCTCCACCAGTCCATTCAAGAGCAGAAACCCCAAAAACATCCTGTACTGCTGAAGCATTTGCAGCTATTAATAAATAAGCGCCTGCATCAATAGAAACATCTCCAAAAACATATTCAACACCTTGTGTAAAATAATAATTTTCAAGATCTACTGAATTAGAGCCATTATTATATAGTTCTATGTATTCTAAAGTGTCGCCAGAACCAGGCATACCATTATACATGATCTCTGTGATAACCAAATCAACATCCACAGGCTCGCCCAATACGGTAATATAATCTGTCTTAACTTCGGTATCGTTTCCATCAGTATTTTCTACATATAAGGTCACATCATAAACACCTTCGGCAGCATAAGTCACCGATGGGTTTTGCTCGGTAGAAGTTGCCGGAGTACCGCCTTCGAAAGTCCATAAATATGAGGTAGGTGAATTGGTAGACAAATCTGTAAATTGTACTGCATCCCCTTCATCAATAGTTGTTACGTCAGCAGTAAAATTCGCTACAGGAATAGCTGTTGCACCGTTAACTGTTATA
>Ga0256827_10002721_pt1 | contig 11312 bp, 10 predicted proteins | sample CV84metaG_FD_185977 | JGI IMG/M metagenome (GOLD analysis project Ga0256827, IMG submission 185977) | Hydrothermal vent microbial communities from East Pacific Rise, Pacific Ocean - CV84 | ecosystem: Environmental > Aquatic > Marine > Hydrothermal vents | place: Pacific Ocean: East Pacific Rise... | reverse complement strand
CAACTCCGATATCAAAATTATTATCTCTCTCTCAATAATTAATACTCTATAGTGTATAATGCTGAAAATTATAGTCTTAGAAGTGGAGATATAAAGTGAATGTATTAATAATTGGTGCAGGTGGACGTGAGTATTCTATAGGGATGGCTCTTAAAAAAGATGAAAAAGTAGAAAAGATATATTTTGCACCAGGTAATGGGGCGACTGATATGTTAGGTGAGAATTTAACAATATCTGATTTTAACGAGTTGGCTGATTTTTGTGAAGCTAATAGTATTGAGCTTACTATAGTAGGTCCAGAAGCTCCTTTGGTAGATGGGATTGTAGACCTGTTTGAAGAGCGTGGTTTAAATATTTTTGGACCATCAGCACAAGCTGCACAGCTAGAGGGTTCTAAGATATTTATGAAAAACTTTTTGGCACGTCATAATGTTCCTACTGCTAAATATATTGAGACAGATTCACTTGAAGATGCTTATAAGTTTATCAATTCGTTAGAAGTACCAATAGTAGTAAAAGCAGATGGACTTTGTGGTGGTAAAGGTGTGATTATTGCACAAAGCCATGATGAAGCTAAACAGGTAGCAGGTGAGATGCTCTCTGGAAACTCATTTGGTGATGCAGGTACTTCTATAGTTGTAGAGGAGTTTTTAGATGGTTATGAATTATCTGTTTTTGCTATCTGTGATGGTGAAAATTATGTAGTACTTCCAGCTGCACAAGACCATAAAAAACTACTCAATAACGATGAGGGACCAAATACAGGAGGAATGGGTGCATATGCTCCAACTCCATTGGTAAATGATGAAATTTATAAAAAATTGGATGAGAGAGTAATTATCCCAACACTAGAGGGTATGAAAGCAGAGGGTATGCCATTTAAAGGTGTGCTTTTTATTGGTGTAATGGTAGTTGATGGTGAGCCAATTATATTGGAGTATAATGTTCGTTTTGGAGACCCAGAGTGTGAGGAGATTATGCCTCTTTTAAAATCATCTGCACTTGATTTGTTTTATAAAGGTGCAACAAATGATTTACAAAATTTAGAGGTTGAGTTCTATGATAAATATGCAGTTGGGGTAGTTATGGCATCAAAAGATTATCCATATAAGAGTTCTGTTCCTGCTGAGATAATTATAGATGATATTCACCATGATGAATTAGATAATAATGCACATATATCTTATGCAGGAGTGACTCGTGAGGATGATGGTAAACTATATGCGACAGGTGGAAGAGTGCTTGTATGTGTAGGTTTAGGTGATACTATTGCAGAGGCACAAAAGAGAGCATATATGCTTGTAGGTCAAGTGCATTTTGCAGGGAAACACTCTCGTACAGATATCGCATATCAAGCATTATAGGAGTTTAGATGGATAATACAGAGGTGATAAATCATCAAATTGTATCTATAGGAAAACGTATGAGTGCATTTATGATTGATGATATTGTAGTTACAATACTTCTTTTTATCATCTTTTTTAATCAGCTTATGTCAATAGATATGCAAGAGCCTTTGCAGTTAGTCTCATTTTTAGAGACAAATGGTATCTATTTTATACTATTGCGATTTCTATATCACACCTATTTTACTTGGCAGAGTGGACAGACTTTGGGAAAAATGTTGGTCAAAATTCGTGTAGTAGAGATGCAAAGTGGGAGAATCCCATCATTTCAAGTTGCTGTTTTACGTTCAGGATTTAGAGTAGTAAGTGAGAGTGTTTTTTATTTAGGTTATATAGTCGCCTATTTTACCCCTTTGGTTCAAACACTACACGATAAGTTGTCCAATACCGTTGTTGTGGATGCGTAGTTTAACTCTATACCTTTTACTCTCATTTACTACTCTATTGGTAGCAAAAGAGACTATTGAGGTTTTTGCAAAGCATGTCTCAGCTAAAAATAAAAATTTTGTAGCTGATGAGGATGTTGTCATCTTATATGATGGTGCAATAATCAAATCAAATCATGCAGAGTATAACCAAAACTCTTCACTCTTAACTCTTGAGGGTCATGTTGAGATGCTTGGAATGGATAATAATCGTGTGGCAAGTAATAAATTAGTTATAAATACATCTAAAAAATCTGTAAAATTTAAAAAGCTTTTTTTAGCAGGTGAAGATGATTTGTGGATGGACTCATCTTCTGCAAAGAAACGAGATAATGATTACCTCCTATTTGATAGTAAAATATCCTCTTGTAATATTGAAAACCCCGATTGGACTATAGAGTTTAGTAGGGCTCACTATCATCAAGATAAGCAGTATGTAACTATGAAAGATGCAAAATTACGTTTTTTTGATACGACTGTTTTCTATTTTCCATATTTAGCTTTTCCCACTATAGATAAACGTACATCAGGATTACTTCCACCACGATTTGGCTCTCCAGATTTAGAGGGTTTTTTGTATGAGCAACCATTTTTCTATGCACCTACCAATAATTTTGATATGGAGTTTAATCCACAAATACGCACAAATAGAGGTATTGGGGCTCATACAACATTACGTTTTGTAGACTCTAACCACTCAAAGGGATATTTTAGAACAGGATATTTTAGAAATATTGATAGTTATGTAAATGAGTACGATGTAAACAAAGAGCATTTTGGAGCAGAACTATTTTATAAATCTACAGATATTTTATCTGACTCTATCAAACCTAAAAACTACAAGAGTGGACTCTATATAAATGCTACTCAACTTAATGATAGTGAATATCTAAATCTACAAAAGAATTCAGCTTCATCACTTTTAAAATCAAACTTAATAGAGTCACGTCTTAATGCTTTTATGTATGATGAAAAAGATTATTTTGGTCTTTATGGTAAATATAATATTGATATAAGTAAAAGAGATAATGATGAAACCTTACAGGAGTTTCCATCTTTTCAATATCATAAGTATATGACACAATTTCCAATAGATAATCTATTTTATATGGTAGATGCAAGATGGCGTAATTTTATACGAAAACGTGGTAGTCAAGCATCACAAACAGAGATAGATATTCCTCTTACCTATTTTGATTCATTTTTTGATGACTATTTGGATGTATCTTTTTCTGAAAACTTATACCTTAGTCATATAAACTTTAGAAGTTTATCTAAAGATGCTGATAACTATCACTACTACAGAAACTATCATACATTAGATTTATCTACAGATTTGACAAAAAAATATGATAATTATACTCATAATATTCATCCCTCTATAACTTATGTTCGACCTAGTATAGAGAGAGAGCCATCAGTAAAATATAGAGATTTAGAGGATGAACAAAAGGAGATTTTTACAACACAAACAACAGAGGAACAACTCTCTTTTTCATTAAATCAGTATCTATATGACATGAAATTAAATATGAATTTTTCTCAAAAACTAACCTATACTACTTATCCAAAAAGAGATGAATCAAAAGGTGACTTAACCCATGAATTGGGATATAGCAGAGATAATTTGAATCTATATAGCAATCTTACCTATGCTTGGAATGAAAAACAAATTCGTTCACTAACCTCTTCTCTTAGATATAATCAAAGCAACTATGATATAATGTTAACACATTTCTATAATCATGATTTTTTATTTGATAGTAAGGAAACAAGTTTTTTAGATATTGGACTGGTTCATCGTTATAGCGATAAAAACAGTTGGTTTTTTAATATAGATTATGATTTAGAACAGGATTTTAATCATCAATGGAAATTAGGTTGGACACATAAACAAAAATGTTGGGGTGCAAAAATAAGTGTAGGTCAAGAGATTATTCCTAATCGTGAAGACTCTTTTAGAAATACTGCATTTTATTTTGAACTAAATCTACATCCATTTGGTGGTATAAAACAGAACTATGAACAAGATTTTTCTACACAAGGTGCAAAATAGATGAAAACAGAGGCAAAAGTTGGTCTTTTTATAACATTATCATTGGTATTTCTATTTGGATTGTTATCTCAGCTTAGTAGCTTTGATAACTTTTTTAAAAAAAGCTACCCTATTATGGCAAAAATAGATGATGGTTTAGGGTTGAAAAATAAAGCAAAAGTAAAATTTAAAGGTGTTAATATTGGATATGTTGAGAGTGTTGAGCTTCAAGGGAAGGATGTGGTTTCACATCTTCTGATTGATGAGGGGGTAAAGATACCCTCAAACTCTATTATTTCAGTCTCACAAGACTCTCTTTTGGGTGGTAAGTTTCTTGATATTCAACCAGGTGATTCATCTGAGATATTAACTCCAAACATGATACTCTCAAAAGAGGTAAAACAGTCTAGTATAGCTGATGCCTCAACTGCTGCTGATGAGGCATTTCAAGAGATAAAATTTTTGGTACATGATTTACGAGATATATTCTCCTCTGGAGGAAAAGATGATATTCAAACCTCTCTTAGAAATATAAGAGAGTTTACTACACTTCTCTCCTCTATTGAAGGTGAAGATAATAGAACAATTCATGAGATTATTAATAACTTTAATAAAACACTATTAAATTTAAATACTACAGTTTCAAAGTTTGCAACAATGAGTGATGAGATTTCAAAAACATCAAAAGGTTTCTTGACTATGAGTGATAATATCAAAAAGACCTCTGATGGATTTTTGGTTATGAGCCAAGATATTAGTCAAACGACAAAAGATTTTAGTCAAACAGCAAAAGATTATTCAGTTGTAGCCAATAATTTTAATAAAGATTTACCTGCAATTATGGCAAAGATTAACTCTATTACAGAATATCTTAATCGTATTGGTGCAACATTAGATAAAAAACTACCAACGGCAATGGATAAGTTTGTAACATTAGAAGATAGTCTCAATACAACTGTTGTGGATAAAGATAGTAGTTTAAATAAAGCTTTAACATCAGTTGATGGTTTCTTTAGTGATGGAACAGAAACAATGGAGAAGATAGATAAATATCTTGATAGTATGGTCAAGAGTGAGCTTCATGTTGAGATGAGAAGTGATGAGGTATACGATGCAGGTGGATACTCAAAATCAAAAATCAATGTTGCACTTAAACCTGACCAGACTCGTTACTACATGATTGGACTTACCTCTGGACCTGATTTCTCAGCTGATGATAGTTACTCAAAAGGTTATGCAGGTAATAAAGTACATCAAAGTGGAGATTATCTTCTCTCTGCACAGTATGGTAAACGTTTTGATGATATGCTATTTCGTGTAGGTCTAATAGAGGGGCAAGGTGGCTTTGGATTTGATTATTTTGCAAAAAATGATAGATTGAAATTTAGTTCAAACCTATATGATTTTAATGCTGTAAATGATGTCAGAGGAGAGAATCCTAATCTTTCAGCTACAGTTCGTTACCAGTTCTTTAAACATATTAATGCTTATGTGAGTGGAAACAATGTATTAAATAGTAAAGCAAACTCTCTATCTTTTGGAGTTGGTGTTAGTTTTGTAGATAATGATTTAAAAGCACTACTAGGTTCAGCTGCATCAGCTTCATCAAACTAACAGTTGAAAAGTTAGTATGAAAAAAGTAGAAGCGAAAAGAGCTATATTTAAAGATAGAGAGGATGCTTCTCTATCTCTAATTGAGATTTTGCCAAAATATATATTAAAATCAGACGAGACAGTAGTTCTTGGTATTAGTGAAGGTGGTGCTTATTTTGCAGATAAAATAGCCGAAGCATTAAATAGTAGAATGGATTTACTATTAAGCGAAGCTATCTATTCACCGATAAATAAAAAACTAGCTATTGCTATGGTTGGAGAGACGGAGGAGTTGGTTATGCATAAAGCATTGATTGAATCCTTTGGTATCTCAAAAGATTATATCTATAGTGAAGCGTCTCGTAAATATAATAGAGATATTTCTACCTATATTCAAAAGTATAGAAATGGAGAACCACTTAGTAGATTGGAGGATAAGTATGTTGTTTTAGTGGATGAGTGTGTAGAGACAAGTTTGACAATGCTTACAGCTATTAAAACAGTTATTGCACTTGGTGCAAAGAATGTTTTTATAGTTGTACCTATTTTAGATAACATTGTTTATAAAAGCTTACTAACTGTGTGTGACAATCTTTTTTGTCCACATAAGATTGATGATTATATCTCAGTAGAGTACTATTATGAGACTATAGATGAGTTTACTTTTGATAAGATAGATGAGTTGATGTCAAGAGTCAAAATTAGAAATGAAAAAATAAAGGAAAAGAGTAAAAATGAGTGAAAAAATTATAGAGATATCTTGTAATAATTTAAAAGAGAAGTATATATTTGACAAAGTAGCAAAACAGGCAAGTGGAGCAGTATTATGTCAAGTCAGAGATGCTGTTGTATTAGCAGCAGTTGCTATTGACCCAAAACCTGTTGATGAGGATTTTTTGCCGTTAACTGTTCAGTATGTAGAGAAATCTTATGCTGCTGCAAAAATTCCTGGGGGATTTATTAAACGAGAGACTAAACCTGGTGACTTTGAGACATTAACCTCTAGGATTGTTGACCGTTCTTTAAGACCACTATTTCCAAAAGGTTTCCACTACCCTGTAGTGATTAGCATAACAGTACTATCAGCAGATGCTTCTGTAGATATGCAAGTAGCTGCAATGCATGCTGCATCTGCTGCATTATATACATCAGATATTCCTGTCAATCAAGTAGTAGCATCTGTACGTCTAGGTAAAATAAATGATGAAATTTTAATAAATCCAACACTTGTTGAGCAGGAGAATTCATCATTGGACCTTTTAGTTGTAGGAAGTGGTTCTGATATTTTGATGATTGAGATGTGTGTAAATGCATCAGAAGAGGAGTATGTTCATCAGACTAATGAGCTAGAAGAGGATGAACTTTTAGAGATTATTGATGTAGCACAAGGTGCTATTGAGAAAGCTACAGATGATTATATAGCAGGTTTTGAAATTGCTAAAAAAGAGGAAATAGAGGTTGTTTTAGCAGAAGATAAAGAGGATATGGAACTCTATAACTTCATCAAAGAGAACTATGCTGATGCTGTATCTTTGGCTGTTCAATCAATGGCAAAAAGTGAGAGAAGCACAGAGCTTAAAAAGGTACGCCAAACTGTTATGGATGCACTAGAAGCAAAAGGTGAAGAGGTTGACAAAGATATCGTATCTAAGATGTTAGAAGCTTATAAAAAAACTGTTGTTCGCTCACTTATCTTAAATGATAATATTAGAGCTGATGGAAGAGCGTTAAATGAGGTTCGTCCAATTAATATAGAGATGAATCTACTTCCATCGGTTCATGGTTCATGTCTATTTACAAGAGGTCAGACACAAGCATTAGTTACTGCTACATTAGGTGACGCAAAAGCTTCCCAATCATATGAGCTTATAGGTTCTAAAAACTCGCTATATGAGACATTCATGGTACACTATAATTTCCCTGCTTTCTCTGTTGGTGAAGCTAAACCAGCAAGAGCTCCAGGGCGTAGAGAGTTAGGTCATGGAAATTTGGGAAAAAGAGGATTAGAGCCTACACTTGAACTTAAAAGAGATGGTACTGTTCGTTTGGTATCTGAGATTTTGGAGTCAAACGGTTCATCCTCTATGGCAACTGTATGTGGTGGTTCATTGGCACTAAAAGCTGCCGAAGTAGAGACATCTAAACTTGTAGCTGGAATAGCAATGGGTCTAGTAACTGATGGAACAAAAAACTGTGTTCTTTCTGATATTATGGGATTAGAAGACCATGATGGTGATATGGATTTTAAAATCACAGGTACTACAGATGGTGTAACTGCTATGCAGATGGATATCAAACTAGGTGGGATAGATGCAGATGTTTTAAAAGAGGCACTATATCAAGCTAAAGAGGGTAGATTGCATATTTTGAATATAATGGAAGATGCCTTAACAACTATGCCACCAAGTAAAGCTCTACCTGCAACAGTACAGTTTGATATTGAGAGTAGTCATATTCCTGCTATTATCGGTAAAGGTGGAGGAACTATTCGTGAGATTATTGAAAACTATGGAGTTAGTATTGATATAGATAGAGATACAAATAGTGTAAAGATTACAGGTAGCTCAAAAGAGGATGTTGCTGGTGCAAAAGTATTTATTGATAGTATCACCTCTGCACCTGTAAAAAAACAGATGACTTATGAGATAAATAAACAGTACAAAGGAAAAATAAAGAAGATAGTGGAGTTTGGTATGTTTATAGAGATGCCAGATGGCTATGATGCACTACTTCACATATCCAAAGTAGCCAAAGAGAGAGTAAATAATTTAGATGAGCGTTATAATACAGGTGATGATATTAATATTATTGTGCTAGAGCAAAAAGGTAAAAAAGTAGAGCTTTGTACACCTGCTTATTTATTATAAAACGGTATAATTTTTCATAATAAACGAATAGTAAATAGATAATTTATATAGTTATTATAATTTGAGATAAATGGATAATAATGGTTTTAACGTATCACATTAAGCGAAAAATGTCTCAACGAGGCATTACTAAAAACATGATAAATATTGTCTCTCTTTATGGTAAACATCAGCGTGATAAAATTTTTATGAATAGACAGAGAATTAAACTTCTTTTGAGAAAAATTGATTTTTATAGACGATTACAACGTGGTAAAAATCGCGATAAAACTGTTCTTAAAAATTTAAATAATTTAAGAAAATATGTATTGAAAATAGAGGATAAAGGTGGTATTACACTAGTGATGGTTGATGGTATCTCTATCACTGCCTATAATACAAACAGTTTTAAACGAAATGTTAGAAGAGCAAGAAAATAAGGGAAGTATGGATGTCAGATAAAAGTAGTATAGCCTGTCCAAACTGCTCTACAAAGATAGATGTAAATAAGCTAGTTTATCATCAATTAGAAGAGAAGCTAAATCAAAAAAATATTGTAAAGCAAAAAGAGTTACAACAGAAATTAGAAGATTTACAGAAAGAGAAAGATAGCTTTGATGAGAAGCTAAAAAAAGCTACAAGAGAGCAACTAAAACTAGAAAAGCAAAAACTTAAAGAGAGTATAAAAAAAGAGCTAGAGGAGGAGCAGAGTGAGTCTATGGCTCTACTTCAAAAAGAGCTTAATGAAAAATCAAAACAGGTTAAAGAGCTTAATAACTCCAAAATAGAGATAGCACGATTAAAACGGGAAAATGAAGAGATAGAGTTAAAGACTAAAGCTGAAGCTCAAATATATCTAAACGAAGAGTTACATCGAGAAAAAGAGAAAATAGCAAAAGTTTTAGAGTCACAAAATGAGTTAAAATTAAAACAGAAAGATGAGCAACTAGAGCAGATAAAACGTGAGCTTGATAATGCCCAACGAAAAGTAAAACAGAGTAGTATGCAGATTCAAGGAGAGGCACTAGAGATTGCTATTGAGTCTTGGTTGTCATCTCAGTTCCCTTTTGATAATATAGATGAGGTAAAAAAAGGGGCATTTGGAGCTGATTGTGTTCAAACCGTCCATACCCGTGAAGTTCAAAACTGTGGTGTTATCTGTTATGAGTCCAAAAATACTAAGGCTTGGAGTGACTCATGGATTGCTAAACTAAAACAGGATATGTGTTCAGTAAATGCAGATATAGGAGTTTTAGTTACCTCCATCTATCCTAAAAATATGAGTCGTATGGGTTTTATTAATGGTATTTGGGTATGTAGTTTAGATGAGTTCAAAGGCTCTGTCTCTCTACTTCGTGATTCGTTGATTCGTGTACATAAAGTGGTTCAAAGAGAGGATAACAAAACAGACAAAATGGCTCTACTCTATAACTACATGACAGGGAATGAGTTCTCTATGCAGATGAAGGCTATTGTAGATGGTTTTATAAAGATGCAAGAGGAGCTAGATAAAGAAAAACGCTCTCTTATGGCAAGTTGGAAAAGACGACAAAAGACAATAGATGCTGTTTTAGCAAATACCACAGAGATGTACGGTTCTCTACAGGGAATAGCAGGAAGTTCTGCTATTTTAAGTATAAATGCACTGGAGTTAGAGTCTCCTGATGAGGAGTTTTAAATCTCATAATTTATTATAATTTTAATAACTTTTAACTACAATGACATCAAAAATATAAGGAATAAAATGAAAAAACTACTCATATCATCATTGCTAATAGCTTTGCCACTAGTAGCAATGTCAAAAAAAGCAGATAACTATCAAGAGGCGACTCAATCTTGTCTTGCCTATAACAATATGAAGCACACAACAAATACGAATGATATAAAGCTTGAAGTTGGTAAAAAATATAGAATCTTGAACCATAATAAAGGGCAGATATTAACACTGATTGACGGACAGAGAGTTGCTCAACGTTGGGTTGATGAGTCTTGTTTCGGTGGTAAAAGTTCTGGTAGTAATAAGCAAGATATTGTAAAAAAAGAGGATAAAAGTAAAAAGAGTCCATCCTCTAATAAAACAAGTAAACAGAATCTCTTGGCTATCTCATGGCAGAATGCTTTTTGTCAAACACATCAGCGTAAAAGAGAGTGTAAACGTATGAATTCAAAAGATTTTGGAGCATCACACTTTGTGCTTCATGGTTTATGGCCTCAACCGAGAAATAATCAGTATTGTAAAGTAGATAAAAAACAGATAGGTATGGATAAAAACAAGCAGTGGAATCGTCTCAATAAGCTTGATTTAACAACAACAACTCGTGAGAAGTTAGCAAAGTTTATGCCTGGGTATAGCTCAAATCTACATAAACATGAGTGGATAAAACATGGAACTTGTTATGGAACAGGTGCAGATGAGTATTATAATAATGCTATGAATCTATTATCGCAAGTAAATAACTCTATTGTACAGGAGTTTTTTATAAATAAATTAGGTAAAACTGTATCTCTAAAAGAGATAAGAGCTGTTTTTGATATTGAGTTTGGAAAAGGTGCTGGAACTCATGTTACTATGAATTGTCAAAAAGGTATGATTACAGAGTTGTGGTTACATATTGGTAATGGAAGTGATAAACTAAAAGAGTTACTAAGTAGAGGAGAGAAACCTAAAAGCAGATGTTTCAAAGGTAAAATAGACAAAGTTGGATTTTAAGCATATATTTAAACGAAATAAAGTATATTCCAACTTATTTAAAACTATAAGGAAATATAATGACATTAGAAGATTTTGAAAAATTTACCCCTGACTATATTGTTTGTGAGTGTTTCGATGTAACACTTGGAACACTACTTAACGCAATAAAAGCAGGACACAATACATTGGATGCACTCATGGATGAGACTGATGCAGGAACTGCTTGTGAATTGTGTCAAAGCAGAGAGATTGATGAGGATGATGACAGAGAGTTACATCTTGATGAGATTTTAGAGTTTGCTAAATTAAAATAAT
>Ga0256827_10002720_pt1 | contig 11314 bp, 13 predicted proteins | sample CV84metaG_FD_185977 | JGI IMG/M metagenome (GOLD analysis project Ga0256827, IMG submission 185977) | Hydrothermal vent microbial communities from East Pacific Rise, Pacific Ocean - CV84 | ecosystem: Environmental > Aquatic > Marine > Hydrothermal vents | place: Pacific Ocean: East Pacific Rise... | reverse complement strand
AGGGTTCCCGCAGCTTAGTACTGATTATCAGGATTCTCAACTGGAAGAGCGCTATGAGCAGTTGTACAAAGTCCGCTCTGAGGTCTCTAAGCAGTTGGAAAAAGCCCGGGCGGATAAACAGCTGGGCCAATCTCTGGAAGCAAAAGTTCTTCTTGATGTCCCGGAGGATTACCGGCAGTTGCTGGCGGAATATCTTGATCTTCTCCCCACCTACTTTATTGTCTCGCAGGTGGAGCTGACTAGTGATCTTCCGGATGCCGTTGCCGCAGAGAATTTCCCCGGATTAAAACTACAGATTCTTCCGGCTGAAGGGGAGAAATGTGAACGGTGCTGGAATTTTTCTACGAGTGTTGGCCAGGATAGTGTTCATCCAACGATTTGCGCCCGCTGTGTGGCCGCATTAGCCGCAGAATAGGATGAAAAAATACCGGATTTTTGCTTTGACTGCCGGCATCAGTTTGTTGCTGGATCAGTGGAGTAAAATTTATATTGATACTCATTTTGCACTGTCTCAGTCAAAACTGCTGATCACCAATTTTTTCCATCTCACCTATGTTAGAAACCCCGGTGCGGCATTTGGAATCTTTGCTGACAGCGCGATCCGGATCCCCTTTTTTATTACGATCTCCTCCGTTGCCACCCTGGTGATTCTCTGGTATGTCCGGAGAGTACCCTCGGAAAAAACCTGGCAACTGCTGGCTTTAGGGCTGATTTTCAGTGGTGCAGTGGGAAATCTGATCGACCGGATCCGTTTCGGTGAAGTGATCGATTTTCTCGATGTCCACTGGTACAATTATCACTGGCCTGCTTTTAATATTGCCGACAGTGCTATCTGCGTGGGGGTGACGATCATGTTGATCTGCTCCTGGCATGAGGAGCGACAAAAGAAACAGCAGTAGTCCCCGGTCTGAGAGAAGATGAAAACAACCCGCTATCCGATTCCTGCTGCAACGCTCCGTTGCGAAATTGAAGTAAAACATAGCCGCTTTATCGCGACCATTGAACCCACCAATACCCCCGAAGCGGCCCTCGCTTTTATCTCCCGGATCAAACAGGAATTTCCCGATGCGACACATAATTGCTGGGCGTATCTGATTGGTCCTCCCGGCAGTACCGATCGGATTGGTCTCAGTGATGACGGGGAACCCCACGGGGTTGCCGGAAAACCGATGTTGACCACCATTCAGCATAGTGGAATCGGTGATATCTCAGTGGTTGTGACACGCTATTTTGGCGGGACAAAGCTCGGGATGGGGGGGATGGTTAAGGCCTATACTCTGGCCGTAAAAACGGCACTTGAGCAATTGACTGTCACCGAAAAAATCAACTGGATTCAACTGTCAATCAGGGTTGGTTACCCGTTGTTGGAGAGTATTGAACGGCTGCTCCCTGAATTTGAAGCTGAATTGCTTGATAAGCAGTTTACTGATCAGATCTGTCTCAACTTAAAATTACCGGAAGAAAATCTTATTTTATGCAAAACTCGCCTGACCGATTTGAGCTCGGGGCGGATTGAATTTTCCACCGGGGAAACATTTTGAGCCTCCTGCTTTGGAGATAAATATGCAACCACAGTTTAATCAGCCTGCAATGGCCCGCTATAGCGACCGTCCACTCCCCTCTTATCGCCATCTGCCATTTCAGAATGCTCACCCTTTTCTCGATGAAGGGGGCCACTGTTATGGTGAAAAACTCTCTCCTCCAGAATCGTTTACTCCGGAAAATTGGCAAAACTGTGTTGATTACCTCTATTGCATAGATCTATTTAATTACGGGTTCTGGTGGGAAGCCCATGAGCGGCTCAAACAAATTTGTTTCGCAGCAGGCCGGGAATCGGAGCTGGGACAGTTTCTCCAGGGATTAATTCAGGTCGCAGCGGCACTGTTGAAGCACTTTATGGGGGAAGATCGTGGCGCAAAAACCCTCGCTGATCTGGGGTTGAAAAATCTCCAGATCAGCGAGGGTTTTTATCTTGGGATTGAGATTTCAACACTGGTGGTTCAAGTTGAAAACTGTATGAGATCAAGAGGGGCAGTATACCCGCAGATCGAACTGATTAAATAGGGGCAAGCCGTTCTGATTTTTAGCGTTTTTTCTTTTGTCCCTGCCCAAAGCTGGTCAGAACCTCAAGGAGCTCACGGTTAAGAATTGCTGAGAGATAACCACGGGCCCTGATTTCTACCATATCGGCCTGTCGGGAAGAGACTTTAAAGGGCCACTGATGGGTGCCGAAAACCTGTCCACTGTCCCGGTCCTGCAGGGACACGGTGAGAACTCCGCGCAGCCAGTACCAGCCATCTGCCGTGTTTAGTTTATTACTCTCCAATTGACCGACCAGCAGATAGTCGGCAGCAGTTGCATCGGCACGATGTAGAACTCCGATGTTGCCAAGGGCTCCGGCTAACAGTTTTTCCCCTCCACCCAGATCATCCTGGGTCATTTGTGGGGCAATTTTCCACCGTTTAAGTAACGTGTCAAAATCATTCTTTAAATCGGCAACCTGATATTTGGGTTTGATCCCGGTTCCGGTTACATCCACGATTGTCAGCAGTGCCTGTTGATGGCGTCGCTTCAGTTGGGCTTCTAATGCGTTTCTGGCCGCTGAAATCTGATCTGGAAGATCTTCCGCATGGCGGGCCCGATTGATGTTTTCTGCAGTTTCACGATCCAACTGGTTGATTTGTGCCCGGATTCGACTGCCGGCCTGAAGACGATCTAAAACCGCTAGTGCGTGGTAGTTGCCGCCGGTTTCAGCTCGCCATGTATCGGCAATTTTGACCCCTTCAATTAACCGATCTGTCTGTGATCGGATATTCCGGGATATCGTACTTTGTAAGCCCTGCCGCCCGTTACCACCCTGTTGCCAGAGGAGTTCATCAGTCGTTTGTTCCTGAATCTGTACCGCAAAGTTCTTGGCCAAATCGGCACGGGCCCGGTCCCGGGCAAGGCCAACCGAAGAGGCTTCACCACGGCCAAGCAGGTAGCGATTGCTGGAATATTCGCTGGGATTACCGGAAATCCAGTCCGGGGTAACCGGCGCTTTAGCACAGGCACCTAGTAGGAGCAGGCTGATCAAAATAATTATCGGTCTCATCATTTTCTCCTGAGTAATGATGTTGTTGCAACGCGGCGACAGGAGAGAAAAGTTTTCTTCCCGGCGCGAAGAGTAACCGCAGGATAGTTGATCCGGTCTACAACCCGGCCTCCCATATCCAGCAGCTCAACGTCAAGATTATATTCTCCCGGTTCCAGAGGGACTCTCGCTAGCTGAATATCTGCCGGCAGTGACTGCCAGCTGCGGGTGTCGGCCCGTTCGGTCAGTAATCCGGTAAGATTCATTGCCAGCCCGGCCAGGCCATTCTGTTTTCCCACTTCATGACTGGCCTGATACTTCAGAGCTGCCCTGGCAACGGTTCTTGCGATAATGACCGGCATATTTCGATCTAACTCGGCAACTGCCAGTTCTTCAATGTTCTCAACCAGTGCCGTCTCTGTAACGTGACCATTGATGCGTATCCGTGCTGTAGAGAAACCGGGTTGTCGACGTAAATATTTAGGGAGAGCAATTCTGACAACCTGCCCCTGTCCAATAATGGGGAACATTGCCGATTCCTCAATTTTAATCGGTGCCAGACCGTTATGAAACAGGAAAATCAGTTCACCCTGCCGGCGTAACTCCTGTGCTGTTTGCCAGTGGCTGATCCCGAACAGTTCCTGATAGCGACGATTCTCTTCCGTTAAGCCGAGGCGCTCGCTGCTCCGGAGCAGATCAACCTTTAATGAATCGGGCAGGCTGAGGGAGTAGTGGGTTGCGTGTTCCTGATAGGCTTGATAAGCACTGCGATAAGCAATCATCGCATCACTGTACTCACCACTCTGTTCATAAATAATACCGCTTAAATAGCGGGCAAACGGATCGGTTTCCGAAAGCGCTCCGATCTCCTTATCGGCCAGTCCTTCAAGCAGTAAGTTGACTTGCAGAACCTCAACCCGGGCGTCATCCGGCTGCCCCAGATCCAGATAGTTAAGGGCACTATAAACATTTAATAACACCTGTTCATAGGGGTCTCCGGCATAACTGCGGGTGGTATCATTGATGGTCACTGCCAGAGTTTGTTCGCGCAGACTTAAGGCATCCAGTTTTTCAACCAGCTGTTTTGCTGATTGAAATTCCTGGTTACTGGCCACATAGTCCCCTTTGAGCCGCAACAGCATGCCACGATTCATCAGCCAGAGCAGCCGATCTCGTTCCGGCGGATTTTCCTTATCGAGGACTGCAAGTGCCTGATCAATGTTATCGGCAGCCAGATCTGCAGCAATCGGGGCAAACTTACTGCTGTAACTGGCGCAACCGACCAATGACAGCAGGAATAATCCGCAGATCAGCTTGCGCAGGGTACACCATCTTTTCTCAACAGGAGTTATTTGCACCGGTCAACCCTGGAAATCAATAACGGAGCTTGCTGCGTTTGACAAACTTTTTGATCTTTTTCTGTCCGAGCCAAACCTTGCGGTTGTCTTTCATGCTGATCAGGGTCAGGTCCACCTGATAGTAACGCACCTGATCTTTGCTGGCCTGATCAATAATCGTATTAATTTGCCCTTTGAGCATGAAATCAGCACCGAGCTCCTGTCCCATTGCATTTCGGGTATCTTCCCGAGCGTTCAGATCCTGATCTTTCCGCTCTTCTCTAATTTCCTGCCGGTCGCCGGAGGAGGCAACAAAGTCGATCCTTCCAGAGTTGATCATTGCCCGTTCAATATCGGAAATAAAGGTGTTAACATTGATATGCTCGTGGCTTAAGTTGCGAATCTCTCCGACAATAACAGCGGGTCGTTTCCCGTTGGCAGATTGAAAATCATTGACCCACGGCCGTTGCAGCATGTCATCGATCATCTCCTCTGAAACCAGGCGTGAGTCGGTATCATTCCAGGCTCCGCTGAGGTCTTTTACCTCATCGACATCCATTCTGGTCACCTGGGTTGAACAGCCACCTAAGAGTAAAAATGCGGCAAATATAAAGAGCAGTAATCCGGTTCTACGTAATTTGATAGTGTTCATTTTTTCTCCTTTGCCTGGCGATCAAAAATATTGTCTCCCTGTGTTTCTAAAAACTTGCCAAACCCTTTATTCATCTCATCGCTGGCTGCAACTATTTTTGCAACCTGTTTCAAATCAAGTTCAGCAATCGAATAGATCGTTCCCGATTTCTTGTCCCGCCAGTGCCCGATAATTTTTGCACCGCTGAGATTGGTATGGCTCAAACTTTCCAGCTGCTGAGAAATAGCCTGCTCAGAGACAACTTCGCCTCCGGAGCCGCTGGCAGAGCTGTAATCATGGTTGGCAACATCAACAAAGGTCGAAATAATCTTTGCCAGTTCCGCCCGGGCCCGATTGTCGGCCGTTGATATCTGCAACGACTCATCACCCATGACCGGTGCCTGACCAACCCCATGGAAGTAACGGCCATTTTTGTCATTTAGAGCCTGTGTCCCTTCATTGACCCAGTCCGGGGCCCCCTTAAGACCAAGATCACTCTCAACCATAGTTTTCCCGGAACAGCCCACCAGAAGCAGCAGTAGCAGGGTGAGACAAATCGCACTTATTCGTTTCATAGATATACTCCTTGAGTGTCAATTGTTGACAAGACTAGAGAAAATTTGAACGTGGTAAAAAACACCTCACATCATAACATAACTTGGCTATTCAGTCTCGGGGCTAAAACTGTTGGCATTAGCCATCTCCCAAAATTTCTTGAAGCGTGGGTTGTCAGTTCCAGCAAGAAGTTCTCCCGGTTGGAGGAAATGGTAGATCTCCGAGTAGTTCTTGACAGTAGTTGGCCCCTGACGCTGGTAGAGATGACACGGTTTGATTTGCGACGGATGGTTAAACCCGGCAGCCTGAATGACCTCTTTCAGTGCCAGAATTGTATTTTGGTGAAAATGGTACACCCGCTCCGATTTGTCTGTCACATCAAGAGCTTTCTGTAAATTTTCATCCTGAGTGGCTACTCCGACCGGGCAGTGGTTGGTGTGGCACATCTGCGCCTGAATACAGCCGAGGGAAAACATAAAGCCTCGGGCGGTATTGACGAAATCAGCCCCAAGAGCTACCACTCCAGCAATGCCGATACCGGTGACAATTTTACCACTGACCCCGATGCGGATTTTATCTCTGACACCAATTCCGATCAGGGCATTATGGACAACCAGCAACCCCTCTTTGAGCGGAAAGCCAATTCGGTCGGTAAATTCAAGGGGAGCGGCCCCGGTTCCCCCTTCTGCACCATCGACAACAATAAAATCGGGGTAGATTTTGGTTTTCAACATCGCCTTGCATACCCCGAGAAACTCCCAGGGATGGCCGATACAGATCTTAAACCCGACCGGTTTTCCCCCAGAGAGTTCACGTAACCGGCCGATAAATTCCAAGAGTTCAATCGGAGTTGAAAATGCTGAGTGGAAAGGGGGCGAAACACAATCAGTGCCGATCGGGACACTCCGAGCTTCGGCAATCTCTGCAGTCACCTTACCCCCTGGAAGAATACCGCCATGCCCCGGTTTGGCACCCTGAGATATCTTGATTTCAATCATCTTTACCTGGTCATCTTTGGCCTGATCGGCAAAGGCTACCGGGTCAAAGTTTCCATTACTATCGCGACAGCCGAAGTAACCGCTGCCGATCTGCCAGTTGAGATCACCTCCGGGGCTTCTATGGTAACGGCTGATTCCCCCCTCACCGGTGGTATGAAAGAAATTCCCCTTTTTTGCTCCACGATTAAGGGCCAGAATGGCATTGGCACTTAGAGAACCAAAACTCATGGCTGAAATATTATAGATCGAAGCACTGTAAGGTTGGCTACACTGAGGGCCGCCAATCGTCACCCTGAGTTCCTCAGATTTACTCTTCGGTGCCATTGAATGGTTCAGCCAGAGATGATCGGAGGCATAGACGTTCAGCTCTGTTCCGAAGGCTTTTTTCCCTTCAATGTTTTTAGACCGTTGATAAATCAGTGAACGCAGATCGCGATTGAAGGGGGCACCATCCCGATTACTCTCAACCACATACTGATGTAGGGCCGGACCAAATGCTTCAATCAGATAGCGAAACCGACCGAGAATAGGGAAATTGTGGGGCAGGCTGTGTTTTCTTTGCAGTAGATCATAGATGCCGAGTCCCAGCAGGGGTGCGGTTACAAATAAACCCAACAAGCAAACCGGCTGCCAGAAACCAAGCAATAAAATAATCAGATTTATGCCGGCGGTTACCTGAAGAGCCGTCCAGCGATAGCGAGCTTGCATATAGATTCTCCTCAATGGTGAAGACTGGTCATGGTCGGTGAACAATTTAGTCGCTATAAACGTTCTATTTTAACATAACCGATCAAGCATCGTAAATATCCCTGCTCCGTTTACTCTGGCTGGTTACTTTTTATTCTGGAACGTAAAGAATTCCTTCGAGATCAATAAGCCTTTCCTGAATAAATGCAGAGGCATCCTCGATGGCTTGGTTATAAATCTTCGGGGCGAGCTTTTCGGTAAAAAATTCCACGAACATTTCAGCTTTTAAATCGCCAATATTTTCATCATGTTCACTTCGGAAATATGCTTGAACCTCTTTGATAATCTCTTTTTTTCTGCTGTCGCTAAATTTTATCTCCATCGTCTTTCTTTCCTGTGCCCTGATGTTCAATTTACCGGTTAGAAGCTAGATTACTTCAAGGTTTTTAACGGCTTTTTCACTTTGTGTATTTCCGGTATTGAGTACCGATTTCAGCTCAAAAAGTAAGATGTGACTCTCCTCTTCAGCTACGAGGAGTGATGAAAAACTGCTCCTCATTCAGTTCGATATGCCTGTCTCTCAATTTGATGATTAATTTTTCTTTTGCCCTATGAAAAGTTTATCTTCATTCTCGTGGTGATGCCTGATTCACCTCTCACCTTGGCCAGTTTCACATGCTGACCGTTGAGTTCTCCGACAACTTTCGGGCTCCAGGAATTCATCAAACAAAGCAAACTTTACTTTCAGGTTCACGCTATCCATTGTTTAATTCCTTGATAATGCCGGGCTTTGTGTCAGCTAGGATGGTAGCTCGGCGATGCACTCTATTTCCACTAAGGCATCTAACGGATTTTGCTTGATTGAAATTGTAGTGCGGCTCGGTTTATGTCCCTGAAACATCTCCTCGTAAACCTTGTTCATCCCCTGGAAATCAGCCATGTCCTTAATATAGACAGTCGTTTTGGCGATGTTTTTCAAGGTTAAGCCGGAGTGAGCCAGTACAATTGAAAGGTTTTTTAATACTCTTTCGGTTTGCTCCTCTATCGTCGTGCCGACCAGTTTCATTGTGTCCGGATCTAAAGGGGTCTGCCCGGAGCAGAACAATAGGTTACCCACTTTCATCGCATGGCAATATGGGCCGATGGCATCCGGTGCATCAGGTACATTGAGAGGTTCCATTTTAGCTGCTCCATCTCTGGTTGGGTGGCAAAGCTACACCTTGCTTTTACATTGGTAATTGAAGTTTTTCAGAGAATTTAATTTGCTTATCAGGTGATCTTTAATAGTTAGAGACTTCGATTAAATTTAAGTCGGGATCTCGGAAGTAGAATGAATGGATTGGTCCTGTTGCGCCAGTACGGGCTATAGGGCCTTCAATAATTTTAATTCCTTTGCTACAGATATGGTCCATTGCTTCGTCTAAGGGTGTCTTGGTGATGAAGCACAGGTCAGCTGAACCAGGTGTTGGTGTTTGCGCCTTTGGCTCGAATTCTTTGCCTGCTTGGTGTAAGTTGATTTTTTGGGTTCCATATTTCAGCGCAAGCCTCCCGGTCCCAAATTCTTCTTTCTTCATTCCAAGAACCGACACATAGAAATCCGCAGTTACTTCCAGATCTTTTACGGTTAATACTAAATGATCAAGTCGATCAATATTCATAATCATTCCTTTAGGGGGCGTTCTCTAGCGACTTGTCGAGATTATCTGTTGAAAAAAAAAGTAAGGGGTCAAGTCTGCTGTTGACTGACCTGTAGCCTGTAAATAATTTCTTGCCATAACCTGTTGACCTTCGGATCTTCCTTCAAAGTTTTTTTTGTGCGTTCAATTGAAGTACTGACAGTACTGTAATTGCCAACTTCAAAAGCTTTTCCAATCTCTGCTAGAGTTTTTTGACTATACCGTCTCAGTGTATAGATCGCCAGGTCTTTGGGGATATTGGTGACCCCTCGCCTTGATGTAAGCAGTTCTGGTTCCGAAATATTACAGACTCTACAAGTAACCGTAATAACCTCTTTTACATCAACAGACAAAATAGCAACATCAGTTATTTCATGATTATGGCGTAAAAATCCAAAACGATTTCTGATTTTGTCGATAAAACCCGATGAACCAAAAATGGAGGGGAGGTTTTTATGCGAAAAAAAGTGCTCAATCTCGTCTGAATCCTGCTGGGTCACAAAGGTTAGATAGTCGGAGAACGCTTGCTTTCTCGTTTTCGAGAACATCTCCAGCAGCATATTACGATGCAACCAGCTCCACCCTTTTTCTTGCTCCAGATAACCACGATGGCTACTCCAGGGATAGTCATTCAACTTTGTGACTATCCCGGCTTCCAATGGATTACGATGAATATAGCGTAACAGCTCCAACAGATAGTTGTCTTCTTCGACCAGCACCGATTTGTAGCGCCCCCGAAACAATTGACCATCAAGACCATGTTTGAGATTAAAGCGTTGCGTATAAACACCATTAAGATGGCGCATACAGCGGGAAAGGTTTCCCTCCGGTGTTTGCACCAGAAGGTGATAGTGGTTCGACATCAGGCAATAGGCTGAAACTTTCAGGTTCCACATTTTTGCAGTGTCTTTCAACACGTCAAAAAACAGATGATAGTCTGTCTCATCCAGAAAAATGTCCTCGCGCCGCCGTCCACGATTCATCACGTGATACCATGCTCCGGGATATTCTATACGTAGTGGTCTTGACATGGATAAAGGATACCTTACCTTATAGATAAGTCAACAGCAGACTTGACCCCTTTGTTGACCCCTTTGTTCGCGATGGGCCGCTGAAACTCGTAGAGACCTTTTCGAGAATCGCCAATGTATCAACAGTCCGGTTCATTTACTGGTTGGCTTGCTTATTCTGATTAAGGTATTCACGCATAGCAATAAGGATCTTTCCGGCCCAACTATCACCAGTAACATCGCCAGAAAATCCAGTATCTTTTGACCCTTCAACAACTACCTTCACATCAATGTCTGATTCAGTCTTCTTTTTGAAATATATTCCAGCCAGAACATTCCAGTCATGCAACGTGATTCCGTGTTCACCTATAACGGTGCCTTTGTCCATGTCTGCACTGATTAGAGCAAAACCATTTTTTGCAAGTCCTACCTTTGCCGCCTCATAAATATCTAGAGTTTCTGTGTTTTTAAAAAGGTGGAATTGTTCATATTTTGACCAGCCTGTTTTACCTTCAACTCGTTTTGAAAAGTCAATTTCATTTGCACTTTGTGGGAGCATGCTCACGGTTGCACAACCAGATAAAAACAGGAGAGAGATAAGAACAATAATTGATTTCATAGTTTCCTCATTTGTTAGTTCACGGCGCGTTGTTTACCGTTCCGGGTAAAAGTACCCGGTTAGTTTTTCATAGGGTGTCATATTATCAATCCCTTTATGGGGTTTGACAACATTATAAAAGTTGATGAAACGATTCAGACTGATCCGACGGTTCTGACGGCTTGAAAAGGTTTCTTTCTGGTGCCACATGTCCATTAAGGTTCGAATGACACGTTCTGCTTTGCCATTGGTCTGCAGGCGATTAACACGGGTTTTTGTCCGATACCATGCTCACTGCAGGTTCTGACAAAAGCATGTTGATCTGTCCCTTTATACTCTTTGCCATTGTCTGAATAGGCATACTCTATGGTGTAGGGACATTCGTCAATCACCTGTTTAAGAAAGAGCTCAGCACTGTATTGGGTCTTATCCGGGAAGATCCCGGTATAAAGTTCTCGAGAATAATCATCAATGGCAACGAACAGATACTCTCTGGGGAGCGTCTGTTCTTCGTCTTTGAGATACGGGAGCCGCTTGGTATCAAAGTGAACCAGTTCTCCCGGATACGCTTTATTATAACGCCGGACCTCTTGTTTGCGCTTTTGCTCCAGAGTCTTTTCAATTTTGCCTGGCGTTTAAGGCCATACTTCAGGTAGCGATAGCGGTCATTGCTGCTATTTCGAGATAAAGGGTACCTTACTTCATAGATAAGTCAACAGCAGACTTGACCCCTCTCTTTTTTGACCCCT
>Ga0256827_10002719_pt1 | contig 11314 bp, 12 predicted proteins | sample CV84metaG_FD_185977 | JGI IMG/M metagenome (GOLD analysis project Ga0256827, IMG submission 185977) | Hydrothermal vent microbial communities from East Pacific Rise, Pacific Ocean - CV84 | ecosystem: Environmental > Aquatic > Marine > Hydrothermal vents | place: Pacific Ocean: East Pacific Rise... | reverse complement strand
TATTGAAATTAGGGTAACGCAATTATCATATTTTAAAAATAGTAAGCACTTTGTTTTGGTATTTGTAGTCTGATATTGTGTTATACAGCTGTAGCTGTACAACAATTAAAAGATTTTCTAAAGATACTCACACTTTTTAATATGTAATCTTTTTAAAAGTTTTTCAATAAACTCTCCAGAAGTTCTTGTACAGATATAGTCTTCTCCAGAGAACTCTACACTAAAAGTACCACCACCCTCTTTGTCTAATCTTCTATGTATCACTTCAGGATGGACATCCATCTCTAACTCAACTTCACCTATGGTATCACAGATGAATGAACGTGATTCTTGATTGGTGTATTCAATATGAATACGCATATATCCCTCTTCCATAAGTACCGAAGCTTCTTTATCGTGTAGCATAATTCCTCCTTATAATTAAATTACTTTAAAATTATATTACTATCATATCACTATTTAATTAATTTTAAACTTTTTGTTAACAAATTTATAGTAATAAACTCTTATTTTTCAATATTGACATCCAACTCTCTTTCAGATAGAATTGTCAAAATAAAATCTATAAGATATTGAGAAACTTACTATACATTATGAATAAAAAAAACTTCTACTTAATTCCAATAAAAAGTTATCAATATATTTCAAGAATGCTTCCTGGAAACTGCCGTTACTACCCTACCTGCTCTGAGTATGCCAAATGGCAGTTTGAATTTAATGCACCACATAAAGCACTAGCAGCTAGTTCGCTACGAATATTGCGTTGCAACCAACTATTTGATGGAGGTATTGACTACCCAGTTGTGACGTATGTGCCACCAAAGCTACTTAATTTGCTTAATTTTAATAGACTTTGTGGCAAAATGAAAATCATTTATTGGTTTGTTCCTAAAAATGCAAACCATTCACAATATTATATTTTAAAGGATTTTGATGCCCTCAACAACTCAAGTAGTTCTTAACTCCCCACTCGATATGCACCTTCACCTAAGAGACGAAGAGATGTTAGAAAATATTGCAATGGGATCTGCACATACATTTTCTGCTGCAATTGTTATGCCAAACCTTGTGCCACCTGTAAGCTCTAAAGAAGAAGTTATAGCATATAGAGAGCGTATTATAAATACTATTGGAGATAAAAAATTTACTCCCTACATGACACTCTTTTTTAAACCCTCTTACGACAAAGAGTTTTTAGAGTCTGTTAAAGATGAAATAAAAGCAATAAAACTTTACCCTGCTGGTATAACAACCAACTCAGAAGGTGGAGTAAGTGGCTTTGACGTAGAGGAGTTGCGTCCTGCACTTTCTGCTATGGCTGAACTGGGTATTCCTCTCTGTGTTCATGGTGAGACCAATGGTTTTGTAATGGATAGAGAGGCAGAGTTTGTCTCTATTTATGAAAAGTTGGCAGCTGCTTTTCCTGATCTTAAAATCATCATGGAACACATTACTACCAAAGAGAGTGTTGCTGCACTTGATAGATTTGAAAACTTATATGCAACTATTACTGTGCATCACCTTCTTATTACACTTGATGATGTTGCTGGGGGTATGCTTCAGCCTCACCTCTTCTGTAAGCCTATCGCAAAACGTCCAGAAGATAGAGAAGCACTACTTAAAGTTGCACTTGCAGCACACCCAAAAGTGATGTTTGGCTCAGACTCTGCACCTCATCCAAAACATGCTAAAGAGTCTTGTGGCTGTGCAGCAGGTGTATTTACAGCACCTATTGCACTTCAACTTTTAACTGAACTTTTTGAAACAAACTCTGCTCCTCTTGACAATCTTCAAGCCTTTATTTCAGGAAATGCACAAAAAATTTACGGAGTTACACCACTTACTAAAACTGTTACCCTAGAGAAAAAAACTTTTAAAGTTCCATCAGACTATAACGGTGTAGTACCAATGTATGCAGATAAAGAGATAGCTTACAGCATACAAGAAGTGACAAATGGATAATAGACTACATGAGTTCGAAAAAGGGCATGAAGCTTTCCAGAAAATAAAATTTAAACAGAGTAAAGAACGTTTTAAAAGACTTGTAAATGAGGGACAAAACCCTAAAGCTCTTTTTATTGGCTGTAGTGACTCACGAGTAATGCCTGCAATGATTACAGGGTCAAAACCTGGGGATCTGTTTATTATTAGAAATATTGGTAATTTTGTTGCACCTTACAAACCAGATGCTGACTACCATGCAACTGCTTCTGCCATTGAGTATGCTGTAAGTATTTTAGAAGTTTCAGACATTATTGTATGTGGACATTCACACTGTGGAGCAATAGAAGCACTCCACAAAAATATTAAAGAGACACCTAACAATATACATACATTAAAATGGCTTGAGTTGGGTAAAGATGCAAAAAAAGTAGCTCTTCTTGCTTATAAAGATAGTGACAGAGAGGTTATGTTACGCTATACAGAAAAAATTTCTGTTGTCTATCAACTTGACAATCTATTAAGCTATCCTGCCGTAAAAAAGAGAGTTGAAGATGGAACACTCTATCTTCATGGTTGGTATTACTATATGGAAAATGGTGATATAGAGTATTATGATGATGAAAATTATGAATTTAAACCACTTAGCCAAAATAGTGAGGAGTAGTAATGTTTGCAAATAGCATAGAAGAACTCATAGGAAACACCCCACTTGTTAAAATAAATTCACTCTCAAATGAGACAGGCTGTACGATTTTAGGTAAATGTGAATTTATGAACCCTACATCTTCAGTAAAAGACAGAATTGCACTAAACATGATAAATGAAGCAATAAAAGCTGGTCAAATTACAGATAAAACTACTATTATAGAACCTACAAGTGGCAATACAGGCATAGGTCTTGCCGCAATATGTGCATCTAAAGGGTTAAAACTCATTCTTACTATGCCAGACTCCATGAGTGTAGAGAGACAAAAACTTCTTACCTATTTGGGTGCTGAACTTGTTCTTACACCTGCCACCAAAGGGATGAATGGTTCCATAGACAAAGCAAACTCTTTAGCAAATGAGTTAAAGGATGCTTTAGTTCTACAGCAATTTAAAAATTCTAATAATCCAGATATACATAGAAAAACAACAGCAATTGAAATTTTAAAAGATACAAATAACTCTGTAGATATTTTTGTTGCTGCTGTAGGTACAGGTGGTACGCTCACAGGTACATCTGAAAAGCTTAAAGAGGAGTTACCATCTTTAAAGTCTATTGCTGTTGAACCTGAAAATTCTGCCATTCTAAGTGGTGAAGTAGCTGGAACGCATAAAATACAAGGAATTGGTGCAGGTTTTATACCAGATATTTTAAATACCTCTATTTATGACGATGTCATAAAAGTAAGTGATAGTGATGCCTATGCAATGGCAAAAAAGGTAGCAAAAGAGGAGGGTTTGCTTGTAGGAATTTCAGCAGGAGCAAACATTTATGCCTCTTATCAAATGGCTCTAAAACCAGAAAATAGAGGAAAAACAATTGTTACCATTCTATGCGATACAGCAGAACGTTATCTCTCTACAGAACTATTTGATGCCTAAAGATTAAATATTGTCTCTTCTTTTAGAAACCATTAAAATAGAAGATGGCAATATAGAAAATATTGCTTACCATCAATTACGCTTTGACAAAAGTAGAAAAGAACTCTTTAACATAAGTCACAATACAGATTTATACTCTCTCATAAAAGCACCCCAAAAAGGACTTTTTCGTTGTCGTATTCTTTATGACAAAGAGATACGCTCCATTGAGTATATACCATACATAGCAAAAGAGATAAAAAAACTAAAAATCATCACTTCAAATATTGACTACAGGTATAAATATACCGATAGAGTAGAGTTAAACTCTTTACTTGAAATAGAGAGTGAATATGATGAAATAATCATAGAAAAGAATGGCTATTTAACCGATACGACCATATCAAACATTGCTTTTTATGATGGAAGTAAATGGCAAACTCCAACCTATCCACTTCTTGAAGGCACAGTAAGAGCCAAATTGTTAGATGAGGGTTTTTTACATAAAAAAAAGATAAAAAAAGAGGAACTAAAAAACTATTCTAAAATAGCTTTAATGAATAGTATGATAGGATTTAAAATACTAGAGGTCTCGTTAGATGACCTTATAATTAAAACATAGAGGGAAATAATGACAATAAATCTTTTTCAAACACCTGAATATAAAACTTTGATGCAAGACTATATAGAGAAAACCGTAGATTATCTATTTAGCAAAAATAAAGAGTTTGCTATTGCTTCTGAAATAAAACATGTCCACTTTAATCCAGAATTACCTTCAAATGTTATAGATACTTTTAACGAAACTGTACTATTTATTTTGAATGGATATACATACGAAAGTGCAAAACTTGAAGAGGGGTATCTATATTTTGAAGCTGGATTTGGATCTGAGAATATTGGTTCAACAGTAGCTGTACCTCTACTTGCTATTAAACAAATATTTGTAGATGATCATCCGATTATGATTAACCTTGCAGAGCATGTTGACAGAGAGAAAATTTCTGATATTTCTAAGAAGAACTCTATGGAAGCCCTACTTAATAACCCTGAAAACAAAAAGCTACTTAGAAAGAAAAAGCTTTAAGATAAGAGAGAAAAGATTCTCTCTTTTTATTAGCACTGATCTGCTAAAATGTAATCTACAACATTATCTACATAAGCATTATGTTTATTCTCTTTAGTATAAACTATGTAAAACTTACGAGTCATTGTGTAACCTCTTAATCTTGCTTCAAAAAGTTCACCTTTTGCAACTTCATCTGCAATAGCATGTTTAGATATGACAGTAACAACTGGTTTTTCTACATCTTTTTTAGATCTTTTAATTGTTTGTAATACTGCTGTTGTATTTGACACTTCAGAGATAACATCAAAACTCTTACATGAAACACCAAGCTCTTCAAACACTTCTGTAACTACTTTTCTAGTGTGAGATGCCTCTTCTCGGCATATCCATCTATAATCATATAACTCTTCTGTTTTCAGTGTTTTAGGAATAGGTACATTAGAGCAAACAACCAACTCATCTTCTACCCACTCTCTATAGATAAGATCATGATCTATAACTGGAGACTCAATAAGTCCTACATCTAATTTTCTCTCTTTAAGTTTCTGAATAATATTATCACTTACATCAACACTTAAATTAACATCATTATTTATGGCTTCTGACATTTCATTTAAGCACTCACCTGGTATAACATAAGTTCCAATAGTATATGAAGCACCCAATCTGAAAGTCATCTCTTTATTGATAATTTTAAGTATATCTTTCTCTGAAAAGTTTATCTCTTTTTCAAGTCTTGTTGCAATTTTATATAGTTCATCACCCTCTGCTGTAAGTTTAATACCATTTTTCTTACGTTCAATAATTTTTACACCAAGGTATTTTTCAATAAACTTAATTTGCTGTGTTACAGCAGGCTGAGATATACCCAACTTTGCTGAAGCTTTAGAAAAACTTCTCTCTCTTGATACTGTCAAAAAAGTCTCTAATTTTACAAAATCTTTTAACATTAAATTTCCTTATTAATTTATTTATATAAATCTAATCACTTGTATTGTATCAGTTTATACTTAATTATCTATAAGTTAGACTTATTAAATTATTAAGATTAATTTAGAGTACAGAATTTTAATATTTTAACGATATAATATATACTATATATAGGAGTGCAACATAGAATGGAACAGATACTAAATGAACTCAACCCCTCACAACGCGAGGCAGTTGAACATATCGATGGTGCTATGCTTATACTTGCTGGTGCAGGAAGTGGGAAAACCAAAACATTGACTTCAAGACTTGCATATTTGGTAGGCGAAGTTGGAATTGATCCTGCTAGTACATTAACACTTACATTTACAAATAAAGCTGCCGCAGAGATGAGAGAAAGAGCTCTTAAACTTATGCCAACAAAAGTCTCTTACCCTCCACTTTTATGTACATTTCATAAATTTGGTTTACTATTCTTAAAATTTCACATAGAGAAACTTGGAAGGTCAAATACCTTTGTCATCATTGATAGCGACGATAAAAAACGTCTTTTACGCTCTATAGCCAAAGAGTTAAAGATAGATTTGAACATCTCATTTGTAGCATCTGAAATTTCAAGATATAAAAACTCACTACTGACTCCTGAAATAGTAAGTCAAAAGGCAGAGCTTGCAGACTACAAAAAAGTTGCAAAAATATATGAGCAATATCAAGCAAATATAGAAGAGAATAATCTTGTTGATTTTGATGATCTTCTAGCACTTACATACAGAATACTTGATGAAAACAGAGAGTTAAGAAAAGAGACAAGTAACAGATACAAATACATTATGGTTGATGAGTATCAAGATACAAATGAACTTCAATTTCGACTTCTTGAACATCTCTGTTCCGAGCATGAAAATCTCTGTGTTGTTGGTGATGATGACCAGAGTATTTATGAGTGGAGAGGTGCAAACATTCGTAACATTTTAGAGTTTGCAAATAATTTTGAAAAAACAAAAACAGTCAAACTTGAAACTAACTACCGTTCAACCGAACCCATACTCAAAGCAGCCAATACACTTATAGAGCACAACTCTACACGTTTAGGTAAAAAACTTACTTCCCATAAAGGTTCTGGACCAGAAGTAAAACTACTTCACTCTCTTGACGAAACAATGGAGGCGAAAGCTATTGCTCATGCTATACATAATCTCATAAACAAAGGCATAGACCCTGATGAAATTGCTGTACTCTACAGAATAAATGCTCTTTCACGTTCACTTGAAGAGGGTTTTTCAAAAGAGGGCTTAAGCTTTAAACTCATAGGGGGTATGCGTTTTTATGAACGTGCTGAAATAAAAGATGTCATCTCTTACTTTAGGGTACTTGCAAATCCTCATGATGACTTTTCTCTTATTCGCATAATCAATAAACCTAAAAGGGGCATTGGTAAAGCATCTATTGAAAAGCTACAAAAAGCTGCTTTTGATGCACAACTCTCTCTCTTCTCTTACATCGAGCAGAGTTTAGCAGGTAATCTACCTATAGTCATAAGTAAAAAAGTTGCAAACTCTCTTACCAAACTTGTTGAAGACATACTAGCACTTCAAAATGAAGCAAAAAACTCTCTTGGAAATTTCATCACACTTTTTGAAGAGCGTATAAAACTAAAAGATCACTATGTAAGTATGGTAGATGGTTTTGACCGTATTATGAATATAGATGAATTTTATGGCTACTTCAGAGATGCTACTATAAAAAACCCTGATATAACTCTAGATGAATTTTTAAATGACATTTCACTACAGAGTGATCAAGACCAAATAGAAGAGGATGCCATTACAATAATGAGTATTCATGCAGCAAAAGGTTTGGAGTTTGAACATCTTTTTGTCATTGGGCTAGAAGAGGAGTTCTTCCCTCTACTTGGTGAAGGTTGCAACATGGAGGAGGAGCGTCGTTTAGGTTATGTTGCCATTACCAGAGCAAAATCTGACCTAACACTATGTTATGTAGATAGTCGTTTCTACAAAGGTCGCCGTAAGATGATAGACAAAAGCCGTTTCCTCGGTGAAGCAGGACTCATACAAGATGCCAGTCTCAAAATTACTAAAGCATCCATATTTAAAAAAGGTGATCTTGTTAAACACAAAATCTTCGGCATTGGGCGAGTACAAGCAGCAAATAAATCTGGAAAAGAGTATAAACTGCTTATCAATTTTGGTGGAAACAAAAAAGAGATTCTCTCTTCATTTGTTAAAAGTATTTAATGTTACGTATATTAGTTTAAAATGAATAGATTATTTGTAGTAAACAAACCTATATTTCGTACATCTAACGGATATATGGGTTATGTAAAAAGAAAATACAACACTAAAAAAGTAGGTTTTTCAGGTACACTTGACCCTTTTGCTACGGGGTGTCTCATTGTCGCTACGGGGCAATACACCAAACTCTTTCAATACCTCAACAAAACACCTAAAAGCTACAAAGCCACCCTTTGGTTGGGAGCAAACTCTCCTAGTTTGGACATAGAAAAGATTGATAGTATTAAAGAGATATTACCTTTTTCAAAAAAGAAAATAGAAGAAGTTTTAAATTCTCTAAGAGGTGAACTAACCTACTACCCTCCAAAATTTTGTGCAAAAAAAATAAACGGTAAACGGGCTTATGAACTTGCACGTGAGGGATTGGAGGTAGAACTTAAAACTATAACTTCAACCATTTATGACATAAAACTTTTAAACTATAACCATCCATTTGTCCATTTTGAAGCAAAGGTAAGTGAAGGAACTTACATTCGCAGTCTTGGATCACTTATAGCAGACAGACTTGAAGTTGATGGCACACTCTCCTCTCTTCATCGTATTCATGAGGGGCAGTTTTTTTATGATGGGGAAAAAGCACTTGACCCCTTCACTCATTTAGCCCTACCCTCCAATATCTATACGGGAGATGAGTCTTACATGGAACTTGGGAAAAAACTTAACATAGAGTATTTCAAAAATAAAGAAAATGCTGTCTATCTCATAGAGACTACAAACTTTTTCTCTATTATTGAAATAATTAATGAAGAAGTAAAATACAGATTTAACAGAATACCAAAATTTGAGGATAATAAATGTACAGCATAAAAGCACACGCAAAAATAAATATATTTTTAAAAATTACAGGTTTTAGAGATGGTTATCATACACTGATATCAAGATTTGTACGAGTAGATGATCTTTATGACACAATTGAATTTGTACCATCTGATTGTGAAACTTTCACCATTGAGGGTTGTGATAACATACCTTTAGAGTCAAACACTATCTACAAAGCATACAATGCACTTTGTGAAAACAGCAATAAAGCAGACATTACAAACTTTTTCAAATCACATAAAGTAGTAGTAAATAAAAACATCCCTTCACAAGCTGGTTTAGGTGGTGGCTCTTCTGATGCTGCTGCTTTTATGCGTCTTGTAAATAAGGTATGTGAACTTGACATAGATGTTGATGATTTAGCAGAAATTGGAAGTACCATAGGTGCAGATATTCCATTTTTTGTGTATGATTATGCTTCTGCAAATGTATCTGGTTTTGGTGAAATGGTAATACCTTTTGAAGAGACTCCAGTTAATGTAGAGCTTTTCACTCCAGATATCAACTGTGACACTGCTGCTGTTTACAAAACTTTCCATACTTATCTGCTAAGAAATATTGACCGAACTACTTTTTTCGGTTGGGAAAATATGGATTCACGTACGATTTTAAAACTCATAGCTGACCCAATTGTACTAAACGATCTTTTTCCTTCTGCACTGGCAACCTATCCTGAACTTGAGAAAATAAAAAAAGATGGTTGGTTCTTTTCAGGAAGTGGAAGTACCTTTTTTAGAATAAAATAACTTGGCTCTTCCTCTTTTAGTTAGTGTGGTATTACCTATTATTAGAGGTTCCCTTCAACGCCATTAAGTTAAGACAAGTATAAAAATTTGGAGTAGGGGTTTTAACCCCGTTCAAAGGGACTAAAGTCCCTGCTCCTTGTATAGAAATAATCCTTAACTTAATGGTAATGGAGGTTCCCTTAATTTATATAAGTTATAATGACTGCACACTATAAAAAGGTTTTATCATGTCTTTAACTGCAACACCTTACCCAGATATTTTCAATGAATTAAAAGATCAAGTACGCCAAGCAGGATTGCTAGAGCGAATACCTATTCGTGGCTCCATAGAGATGGTAGCAGTAATAGTTTCTATGGTTATTGCACTCTCTACAGCACCTATGTGGAACCCTATTCTCTTAGGGCTATTTATTACTTTAGTCATGACACGTGCTGTTTTTGTCTCTCATGATGTGCTACATACACAATACTTTAAAAGCAAATCTCTCTCAAAAAAACTCTCTTATCCTTTTTCAGCTTTTATTTTAAGTAACTCCTCTTCATGGTGGGATTTCAAACACAATATTAATCATCATACTTACTGTAATATTGAAGAGAAAGATGAAGATATACTTGCCATGGATGGTGCATTTACAAAAAAGAAAGGAGATAACCCATTTATAAAAAAATACAAATATCTCATATTTTGGGGTGCACAATTTTTTATGTTTCCTGCTTTTATTGCACAATCATACAGCTTTGTAATTAAACGTAAACTTTGGGGTGAGTTTGCACTTATGTTAATGCATTGGCCTATTATATGGGGAACACTTATATTTCAAATAGGTGGGTTAAATACACTTATTGTTGCACTTGTTGTAAACTTTACACTCTCACCATGGTTGTCATTTGGATTTATTACAAACCATTTAGGATGTGAAAGTTTTAAAGAGGAAGATGGAATTAAACTCTCATGGATGGAACTTCAAATGAGAACTAGCCGATCGTTAACTGGTGGACTATTTATACACTGGTTCTATGGTGGTCTAAATACTCAAATAGAACATCACCTATTTCCCAAAGCACCCCGTTTCAACTTACTAAAAGTACAGAAGTTGACAAGAGATTTTGCAAAAAAACATAATCTTCTATATTTTGAGACAACTCCAGCTACAGCTTATATACAGATAAATAATGTATTAAAAGAGTATTAGGAACTATTTGGAGTAGGGGTTTTAACCCCGTTTAATGAGACTAAAGTCTCTACTCCTTACAAGTTTCAGATTCCAAACTTAAGCTCATCCCACTTAAACTCTTTAAACAATTTTTTAAATACTCTATCTATCTCTGCATTTATTACAATCTTCTCTTTACTTATGGGGTGTTCAAATGTAACTTTATGAGAATGTAATAGAAGTCGATGAGAGTCCAATTTTTCTCTAAAAAGTTTATTGTGTTCTCCTCTTCCATGTTTTGTATCTCCAACTATAGGATGAAAAATATGTTTCATATGTCGTCTTAACTGATGTTTTCTTCCAGTTTTAGGTAACAACCTTACAAGTGAATATCGGGCAACTGGGTAACGACTTACAGCATAAGGCAACTCAACTTTAGCTATGCACTCATAGTAAGTTTGTGCCTCCTGAGGCTCTTTACAAATACCTTTTCTCTTCTGCTCTTTAGTATCAAGCATCTGTTTAAGAGGGTAATCAATAAGCTCCTCATCTTTCACATACCCACGAACTACAGCTATATACTCTTTCTCTACTTCATGAGAACGAAAAAGATTTGACATAATTTGTGCTATTTGGGAATTGAGTGCAAAAATGAGAACACCAGATGTAGGCTTGTCTAAACGATGTACAGGGTAAACATATTGCCCTATCTGGTCACGTACAAGTTGTAAAGCAAAACGTGTCTCATGCTTGTCTATGGGTGATTTATATACT
>Ga0256827_10002718_pt1 | contig 11319 bp, 9 predicted proteins | sample CV84metaG_FD_185977 | JGI IMG/M metagenome (GOLD analysis project Ga0256827, IMG submission 185977) | Hydrothermal vent microbial communities from East Pacific Rise, Pacific Ocean - CV84 | ecosystem: Environmental > Aquatic > Marine > Hydrothermal vents | place: Pacific Ocean: East Pacific Rise... | reverse complement strand
GCCGCAATTGCATTTTCTGCCGCCTGAATCGCAATATTACGCTGAGACTCCTTGGTATTGGCACCAAGGTGCGGTGTGACTGTCACATTGTCCAGATCGAGTAGCGGATGGTCGGTTGCCGGTTCTTTGTTGAACACATCAATCCCTGCCATGGCGATCTTTCCGGAAGTCAGCCCTTCAAGAAGCGCTTCTTCATTGTAAAGCCCCCCACGTGCACAGTTGATGAGAATAACACCCTCTTTCATCTTTGCAATCTCTTCTTTTCCAATCATCCCAATGGTCTCTTCGGTTTTCGGTGTATGGATCGTAATAATGTCACAGGCGAGAATATCATCGAAATTTTTGGTATATCCAATATCAAGATCCGTCGCTTTGCTCGCATCAATATACGGGTCGTATGCTACGACATCCATCTCAAACGCTTTGGCTCTTTTCCCCACACGTGAACCGATATTTCCAAATCCGACAATACCCAGTTTTTTATCTTTAAGTTCCGTACCGTACCAGTCCTGTCTTCTCCAGACACGATCGAGTTTGAGGTTATTATGTGCATAAGGAAACTGCCTGACACAGGAAAGCATATGTGCCATTGTCAATTCGACAGCGGCAATAGTATTGGCAGTCGGTACATTCATGACAACGATTCCCTGCTTGCTGGCACCGGGGATATCGACATTGTCTACACCCACACCTGCACGTACAACCGCTGTCACTTTTTGTGCCGAAGCGAGAAAAGCATCGTCCACATCGGTAGAAGAGCGTGTAATAGCGACATCTGCCAAAGGAATAATTTCTGCAATAAGTTTCTCTTTCGGTTCATCCGCTGCATTGATAAGTTCAATTTCACTATCGTTTGCAAGAATGTCCAAACCGCTTTGGTGAATATGGTCACAAACAACAATTGTTTTTTTTGACATCTGAAAACCTTTTATTTTTATTGATTTTAAATGTGTGAATACACAGGTTGAAGGAGAGTGTATGCATTGAAAGCATACACCCGATTATATTATTTTCTAAAGTCGGCGAAAGCATCACCCAGTGTCATACTGTCATCCTGGTTCAGATTGAGCTGCTCCATCGCTTCTCTCTCTTCCTGACGCTCAAGTCTCTTTACAGAAACCCTAATTCTGTCGTTCTCCTCATCGATAAAGGAAATCACCCCTTTAATCTCCTGCCCTTTTTCAATTTCGTCAAACTTGAGTGGGTAGAGATCTTCTGTTCTAATCAATGCATCCACATTGGTTTCGAGTGCAATAAAGACACCGAAATCTTTTTTGTCTTTAACCGTACCGGTAACAATGGAACCATTTTTATGGTTTTGCGCAAATGCTTTGATCGGAGAGTCTTCCAACGCTTTTTTACTGAGTGAAATTTTACCTGCATCTTTATCGATCTTGATAATTTTCACTTCTACTTCATCGCCTATTGCAAGTTCGGATTTGGCATTTTTGCTTTTATCCCATGAAATTTCCTGATTGTGAAGCAATCCTTCTACCGTACCTACTTTTACAAATGCACCAAAATCTGTGAGAGACGTAACAACACCTCTCACGACATCACCCACTCTGTACTGTGCAGTAAAGGCATCCATTGGTTTTGGAAGAAGACTTTTCAGACTGACTCTCAATCTTCTACCCTCTTTGTCTACTTCAATCACTTCAACATTGATCTCTTCCGCATTGGAGAGATAATCTTTTGGATGCTTGACATTTTTATCCCATGAAATTTCGGAGACATGAAGGAAAGCTTCAAGATCTTCACCCAAGTCGACAAATACACCATACGGCTCAATATTTGAAACGGTTGCCGTGACGGTATCACCTACACCGATAATGGCATCGATATCTGTCCAGGGATCAGGATTGGCATCTTTGATAGAGAGTGAAAGATGTCTTTTTTTCTTATCGTACTCAAGTGCAACGACATTGACTTCGTCACCCTCTTCAAAATATTTGGAAGGATTGACAGGACCTTTATGAGAAATTTGTGAGTAGTGAACCAAACCATCCATACCACCTACATCGACAAACATGCCATAAGAAGTGATCTTCTTGATCGTACCGACAACAGGATCTTTGTTTTCAAGCAATTCTGTGACAATCTCTTCCGTTCTTGCTTTGTCTCTCTCGATAAGCTCTTTTCTGGAAACAACCACAGAACCTTTATCTTTATCCACCTTGACGATAACCGCTTTGACCTTTTTACCAATAGGGTCGATTTTGGAGGAAAGATAAGAGAGGGTACGCGGCATAAAGAACTCAAGACCGTCTACCTCAACAACGTAGCCGCCTTTGTTCTTTTTGGTCACAACACCTTCAATAATATACTCTTGCTCATCATCATACTCTGCAATGAATTCATTCAACGCTACTCTGCTCAGTGCGGCTTTATAGGAGATACGTCCTCTTCCCTGATTGAGTACTTCAATCTCGTCACCAACATTGAATCTAATATTTCCCTCTTCATCTCTGATTTCGTCGAGCATCAGATTGGCATCTCTACCGCCACCGATATCAACCACTGCCAAGTTGTCTTTCTCGTCAATCTTTACGACTGTTCCCGTTACCAAATCACTTTTTGACTCTGATTTCTTAAACGATTCCTCAAGCATCGCCTCAAAATCTACCTCTTCTATTTCGATATCTTCGAACTTCATACCTATCCTTATGTGTACACTAATTTTGTGGTATTATACCCTTTTTTTTTATAAGAATGCTTATGGCAAGATTTTGTGCCGTAGATGTTTTGCATCATGCAGGGTCGGTGAACCGACCCTACAACCTTCTCTTAATAGGTGGAGATACTTTCCAACATATCAAAATAGGCGGGAAAGGTCTTGGCTGTACATTCAGGCTCGTTGATCGTTACAGAGACAGGATCAAGTGCCAAAAGAGAGAAACACATTGCCATACGGTGATCATCATAAGTATCTATGGCAGCATGTTTCAGCTGTGCCGGCGGAGTAATGGTCAGATAATCCTCCCCTTCTTCCACCTGGGCACCCACTTTACGAAGCTCTGTAGCCATAGCATACAGTCTGTCCGTCTCTTTGACACGCCAATTGTAAATATTACGTAACGTCGTGGTGCCTTCGGCAAAAAGTGCTGTGGTTGCAATGGTCATCGCCGCATCGGGAATATGGTTAAAGTCCATATCGACTGCATGGAGTTCTTTCCGGCTGACAGAAACATAGGCATCCGCCCATTCTACTACGGCACCCATTCTTTCCAGAACATTGGCAAAAGCAATATCTCCCTGTACCGAATTCTTTCCAATACCTGTTACTTTGACCGTACCGCCTTTGATAGCCGCAGCAGCCAAAAAATAAGAAGCAGAAGAAGCATCCCCTTCTACCATAAAAGTTTCAATTGCCCGATAGTTTTGTCTGCCTTTAATAAAAAAATGTTCATAATTTTCATTACGTACTTCCACGCCAAACTGTTTCATAATATGTAACGTAATATCAATATACGGTTTGGAAACAAGTTCACCTATAATATGGATCTGCATATCACCCTTTGCCATAGGAGCAGCCATAAGCAGTGCCGTCAGGAATTGACTGGAGATGGAACCATCTATATTTACCGCTCCACCCTTCAAACCGTCTGCAACAATTTTTACCGGCGGATATCCTTCATTTTCCAAGTAACTGATATCTCCGCCCGCTTCCATAAGTGCATCAACCAGATGCCCGATGGGACGCTCTTTCATACGCGGTTCCCCGGTAAGTACATATTCCCCACATCCTAGAGTCAAAGCAGCACAAAGCGGGCGCATGGCCGTGCCGGCATTTCCCAGAAAAAGTTCCAACGGCTTATCATGCACAAACGGACCGCCATTCCCGATTACAGTACATTCGGTCTTGTCATCAGAAAGCATATACTCCACACCTAAAAGTCTAAGCGCATTGAGCATATGCCTGGTATCATCACTCTCCAGCAAATTGGTGATCCTGGTAGTACCTTTTGCCAGTGCAGCAAGCAACAGTGCTCTGTTTGAGAGACTTTTGGAACCGGGAAGATTTACTTCCCCTTCAATATGCTTGATCGGTTTAAGCGTAAGCGTGTTCATAGCAACCTACTTCAGTGCTTCGATCTTATCGATAACATTCTGAACGATCCAGTCCGGAGTTGAAGCACCGGCAGAGATACCGCAAAGTTCTTTTCCTTTAAACCAATCAGGATCAAGCTCTGATTCATTCTCTATAAGATAGCTGTCATTACAATAACGCTTACAAATAGAGTGAAGCTGTTTGGTATTGGAAGAGTGTTTTCCACCGATCACAACCATAATATCTGCATCTTTTGCCAATTCTGCCGCAGCATCCTGATTCTCAAATGTTGCATTGCAAATCGTATTGAAAACGCGTACCTCTTTATGATCTAAAATCAGTGCATTGACTATCTTGAGAAAATCTTCAGGCTTTCTGGTCGTTTGCGCAACAACTGCTACTTTTGATAAAATAGGCAGCCCTTCAAGTTCATTTTCATGTTTTACAATAAAAGCATTGCGAAGATCTTTGGCATAAGAGACAACCCCTTTGATCTCAGGATGGTCTTTGTCTCCAAAAATGACAATACTGTATCCTTTCTCACTCATATTGGCCACAATATTTTGTGGCGTTGTCACATAGGGACACGTTGCATCAATAATCTGATTCTCCTGTGCTTTCAGCTGTGAAAGCTCACCTTTGGGAATACCATGCGTACGGATCACCACTGAGTCATCCGGCGTTACATCATCCAGCTTCTCAGCAAGACCAATGTTAAACCCCTCTTTGAGACGATTGATTTCATCTTTGTTATGAATCAGAGGACCGTATGTTTTGCTTCCCTGATGCTCTTCTGCAATCTTGATAGCACGTTTCACCCCGAAACAAAAGCCGTAACTCGATGCAAGCTGTATCTTCATAATTATCTCAGCTCCGCATGGCAGCTGGATTCAAGTGCATTCATCACTTCTGCCATCACCGTTTCAATATCGCTGTCTTCAAGTGTTTTTTCCATCGACTGAATAAAAAATCTAATTGTCAGACTTTTTTTGTCTCCCAGTTTCTCATCCTCATAAATATCTACCGGATAACTCTCTTTAAGCAGCGAAAGATCCAATCCGTTAAGTATTTTGGCAACTTCATAGTAGGAAAGTGATTTGTCGATCACAATACTGAGATCTTTATAGACGCCCTGAAATTTGGAAATAGAAACGGCATTGATATGTCTGGGCAGCAGTGCATCCAAGGATAACTCGGCAATAAATGTTACCGGAATACCATACGCCTCCTGAACAGTAGGATGCAGTTTACTCATATAGCCGCACACCTTTCCATCCAACATAATATCCGCAGACTGGTAAGGATGTACCAACCCGTTATTTTGAGTGCACGGTACCAGATCAAAACTGCCAATTACCGCACCTATCTTTTGTGTAAATGAAGTGAAATCAACCATTTTCGGTTTTCCTGCATTACTTACATTTTCACTTTCCACCTGCCCTGAAAAGACAAAGGAGATCATTTCAGACTGCTCTCTTTTGGCATCAAATACTGCCCCGATTTCAAAAAGAGGAATTGACTTTTTTGTATAGCTGACATTTCTTTTGACAGCAGTCAGCAAATTGGTCAGGATTGTACTTCTGAGTGTATTAAGCTCTTCTGCAATAGGATTTGCAAGGTCAAGTGCTTCCTCTACAGTTGCAAAACCGTATTTTTCCAATACCGCTCTCTCAGCAAATACATAACTTACATTTTCAAAAAATCCATTGCCTACTGCACGATTCCTTACACTCTTTTTAAATTTATATCGGTCAGAAGTGGCATTTAGACGTCTTTTTTCTGCAAAAACAAATGGTTTCGCTTCAATATTGTTAATCCCGATAATACGTACAATTTCCTCTGTCACATCCTGAATATTTTTAATATCATGCCTAAAGAGCGGTACGGATACAGCTATCTGTTCATGATCCATTGTGGTAATTCCAAAACCAAGCTTCTTTAAAATCACCACAATTTTATTCATTTCTACCTCCATACCAATCAGAGATGATACTTCTTTGGAATCTACAATAATTTTTTTACTCTGGCGATCCATATAGACATCAAGTGAACCTTCGTAACAGTTGATATCACTGTAATGATCCATCATGTATGCTAAAAACTGAAGCCCAAAACCAAGTTTTGGATTGGAACCTCTGGATGTTTTGTAGTAAAGTTCATCTGTTTTCAGTCCATGCTCAGCTACAGCTTCAACCAAAAGATCAGGATCAATATAACTTGCTTCAATAAGTAATTTTGTTGTATTTTCAGTTGCGTGATACGCTTCTACCTGCGTCACCCCGGCAATACTCATTACTTTATCATGTGCTGTAACTTCTATAATACCTTTGGCCTTGGCTTTGACTGTTACAATAATCTTATCATCTTCACTACACAGTGATGTACAGTCATATGCCCGTAAAATCACTCCGGTTGTATGCGTGACATATGCCAATATTTTTTCAAGCTTGTCTTCTGCCTCAACATCAACCATAGCAAGACGCAGTTGCATTAAAAATACCGTATCTATATTCTCTATATTTGCCAGTTTATAACGTAAATCAGCATCCATTGCACCCTCGGTATGCAGCTCTGCATCTCTGGCAATTCCCAATTTCATTCGCTCTGCCTGCTTATATTCAAAATGTTTCATTTCAATATTAAGCGCTGCACTCAAATCTCTTGCTACACCATAGATACTCAGACAGTCACCGCGATTGGCAGTCAGTTCAAGCTCAATAATTGTATCAGCTACCGTTGCATAGTCATTCAACGGTTTTCCGATTTCAAGTGTACCGATACTCTCATCAAGTATCATGATCCCTTTGCCCATCTCGGGTAATCCCAATTCCGAAGAGGCACAAACCATACCCGCACTCTTCACACCTCGAAGTTCAGCATCTTTAATTTCAAAATTTCCGGGTAACACAGCACCAATAGTAGCTACAGCAACATACTCAGCTTCCACAACATTGGCTGCGCCACAAACGATCTGTTCAACCCTTCCGCCAACATCGATTTGACAGACATTCAGCTTATCTGCATTGGGATGCTTCTCGCATGAAACGATCTTTCCAATCACTACTTTAGGATCGATCTCTATCTGATTGATACTGTCAACTTCCAACCCTATGGCATTGAATGTTTCATATAATGTATTATTGCTGACTTCGCTCAGATCTATAAATTCATTTAACCAACTTCTTGTAACTATCATCTAAACTGCTCCAACAAACGAATATCACCTTCAAACAGGCTTCTGAGATCTGGAATTTTATGCATCAGCATTGCAAAACGCTCCACACCCAATCCAAAAGCATAACCACTTACATCTTCATACCCTACCGCTTTGAAAACATTAGGGTCGACAATTCCACATCCAAGTACTTCCAGCCAACCCGTATGTGAACAGACACGACATCCCTTTCCTTCACAGAAGATACAGCTGATATCTACTTCCGCCGAAGGTTCGGTAAAAGGGAAAAAACTTGGTCTGAAACGCACTTCCACATCCCCAAACATATATTGAAGGAAATCTGTCAGGATCGCTTTGAGGTTAGCAAAACTTACTTTGCCTTTTTCATCAACCACAAGTCCCTCTACCTGATGAAACATCGGTGTATGCGTCAAATCATAATCACGTCTGAAAACCGTACCGGGAGCAATCATTCTAATAGGAGGTTTTGCCTCCAGCATGGTTCTTATCTGTACCGGTGAGGTATGTGTTCTAAGAAGTCCGCTGTCTTTAAAATAGAATGTATCCTGCATATCTCTTGCAGGGTGATATTTGGGAAGGTTCAACGCTTCAAAGTTATGAAAATCATCTTCTACCATCGGACCACTCTCAACTGCAAAGTTCAAAGCTACAAAATAGTCAATAATCTTATCCATTGTCTCCATAACGGGATGCAGTGCACCTTTTTGAGCCAATGTACCATAAAGAGAAATATCAATCGCTTCACTCTGAAGTACTCTTTCAATCTCTTCAGCCTTGAGCACTTCATAACGTGCATCAAATATTTCCTGCAACATTGCCTTCTGCTTGTTCAAACCTTCGGCAAATGCTTTCTTTTCCGGCCCGGGAATATCTTTCATTTTGGCAAACTGTGCCGCAAGCACCCCTTTTTTACCAAACAGCTCTATACGTACTTTTTCCAGGGCTTCAAGATTCTCAGCCTCTACTATCTTCTTTTCTAATTCTTTCATAAATCCTCAATATGACTTCAGTAATAAGCGTGATTTTATCTAAAAGTAACTAATAGTGGGGTTTATTGCGATTTTTCTATGATATAATCCAAGTATCAAATCAGGAAATGAAGGCTATAATCTTCATCGCTGAAAACATTAATTATGAAGGATTATACTATGTGTATATTTTGTAAAATCGTCAATGGAGAGATACCAAACAATACGGTTCATGAAAATGATCATTTCCTTGCATTTCATGACCTTTACCCAAAGGCACCGGTTCATATATTGATTATTCCCAAACAACATGTAGACTGTTTTCAGGATGTTTCATCGGAAATGATGGCTGATATGACACCTTTCATTCAGGAAGTGGCCACAAAAGTAGGAATTGATCAATCAGGATACAGGCTGATTACCAATAACGGGGATGATGGAGGACAGGAAGTAAAACACTTACATTTCCATATGCTTGGCGGAGGAAAACTTATCTGGGACCATTCTCACGAAGATCCGCATAAAAGTATCTAATCTTACTTTAAAATACCTGGAGTTCCTGCTAGTAATAATTCCTGTTTATTCCATATCGCGCAAGATATGGAATGAGATAAAAAGGAGTATCATATGCTGTAGCGGTGGGTGTGGATAATTCAAATTAATATGTAACAATTAAATCATAACTTGTATCAAACATCCAAATACCCACTAAAAACCTCTTTCACAAACCCCTCAAAATCTCCAAGATGTTTCTGTACAATAGCCACAACAATATCAATATTGAGATTCTGATAATCATGCACGGCGATGTTTCTAAATCCTACCATCCCTTGCATATGCTTACAAGTTTCACTATCAATGATATCTGCATCTAAAAGTAAGTCAAAAAGTTCACGGCTTGTATTTGGCAATCCTAAATTTCTAGATTTTACTATATGTGTTGCGATGTCTATCGTCGCTTGCGATGCACGCTCTAGGTTAAGTATGACCGAGTCTTGTTTTGTAAAGTTCTCTTCAAAACTCTCCTCATACCCTACATACTCTTCTCGTATACGTTTCAGACATCTCTCAATAGTCTGAATCTTATTTAAAATTACATCAGGCATAGACTTTTCCCAATACAGACCTATTTTTCATTATTTCATCGACAATAGGCTTACGCTCTTCTTGAAAACGCAAGTAAAAACTATATGCCAAAGTCTCAAAGCTCTCTACCTCATACCCCTCTCCATAAATACGTTCAGCCGTAGAAAGTATTTGATACCTAAAAATAGTATTGGTAGTAGAAAGTTCAATAAGGTCAATATCACTAGAGAGTAAAGAAGCCACTTTTTGAGAAAGTTCCCATCGTTCTACATTTCCCAAAGGTTTTGTAGTCAGGTAAGCAATATCTATATCGCTAAAAGCAGTTGCACTTCCATCTTTCTGACTTCCAAAAAGATAGAGTGCTTGAAGCATAGGTATCTCTTGCTTTAAAGTAGTGACAATAACTTGTTTATCTTTATTACTTAGATGCACCTATGCTCCTTTTTTCATTTATTATAGCTAGTTTTGTTTACTTAACCAACCCTTCAAACTCTCCACCTGCTCCAAAGTCCTAACCGTAGCCGTACCCCCTTCAGACTGTCGGGCATTCATAGAGGCACGATTGTCAAGCAATGCCACAACCCCTTTACCTATACGTTCATCTATACTTTGCAGCTCTTCCAAGCCAAGCTCAGAAATGTCCAGTCCTTTCTCTTCTGCCAGGTTTACTACGTTTCCTGTGATGTGGTAGGCATCACGGAACGGAAGTCCTGCTTCTTTTACAAGGTAGTCCGCCAAGTCGGTAGCAGAAAGGTGTCCTACCATACAGGCTGCTTCCATTGCCTCTTTGTTCACGGTCATATCCGCTATCATCTCATTGAGTACCTGTAGGCTAAGCGTAGCGGTTCTTACAGAGTCAAAAACACCCTCTTTGTCCTCCTGCATGTCTTTGTTGTAAGCAAGCGGCAGCCCTTTCATTACAGTCAGCAGTGCCACGAGGTTACCGTTCACACGTCCTGTCTTACCACGAAGCAGTTCCGGGATGTCAGGGTTTTTCTTTTGCGGCATAATGGAGCTTCCCGTAGCATGTCTGTCACTCAATGTCACCCACTTGAACTCAGCCGCAGACCACAGGATGAGCTCTTCACTCAAACGACTCATATGCATCATCATTGTAGAGATGTTAAAAAGTATCTCCAAGGCAAAGTCACGGTCACTCACCGTATCTAGACAATTGAGTGTCGGTGCATTGAACCCTAACTTGTCTGAAGTCATCTGGCGATTGATCGGGTGAGGCGTACCAGCCAAAGCGGCACAACCTATCGGACTGTAGTTGTTACGTTCATAAGAGCTCATAAAACGCTCATAATCACGTTTGAACATACTCGCATACGCCATCATGTGGTAAGCGAAGTTTATAGGCTGTGCATGCTGCAAATGGGTCATACCAGGAAGCATTGTCTCAGCATTTTCTTCTGCCACCTTTACAAGTGTCTCTATGTTTTCCAAAAGCAGTTCAGCAATAGCTTTGGTATTGTTCTGTACGTAGAGTCTAAAATCCAGTGCTACCTGGTCATTGCGACTTCTGGCAGTATGCAATCGCTTACCGGCATCCCCTACCTTCTCGGTCAATCTGCCTTCAATTGCCATATGGATATCTTCATCATCACCATCCAGTTTGAAAACACCTGATTCTATCTCTTCAAGTATCTCTTTCAATCCCGATTCGATCTGTGCATAATCCTTTTGGGAGATAATCCCCTGTTCGCTTAGCATGAAGGCGTGTGCAAGAGAACCTTCAATATCTTCTTTGTAGAGTACCTTGTCAAAAGGGAGTGAATTGTTAAGATCCTGTAGAAGTTTGGAACTTTTCTCTGAAATTCTTGCAGAAGCGATCTTTTTTGCCATGGTTATTGTCCTAAATCATTTAATATTTTAATGTTTATTTTATCGTAAAGTAAATATGAGGCGGGTTTATGGTCAATCGTACAACCCGTAGGGAGGGCATCAGCCCACCGCATAGGGGAATAGGCAGATGAATAAAGAGGATGGCGAAAGCCAAAGAGAGCTATGATCCA
>Ga0256827_10002717_pt1 | contig 11320 bp, 12 predicted proteins | sample CV84metaG_FD_185977 | JGI IMG/M metagenome (GOLD analysis project Ga0256827, IMG submission 185977) | Hydrothermal vent microbial communities from East Pacific Rise, Pacific Ocean - CV84 | ecosystem: Environmental > Aquatic > Marine > Hydrothermal vents | place: Pacific Ocean: East Pacific Rise... | reverse complement strand
CCATCTTTTTCTACAAAAGCAATTGGAGTTGCACCACTATCTCTAATTAACTCTACTACAAAATTTTCACTATTGATAGTTCTAAAAGGTTTTGCATCAAATAGTGCAAACTTATAATTTCTCTTTTCAATACCATCTAAAAATTGATTTATAGAGCTATGCATATCTACACTATATCCTAAGTTATTAAGTACTGCTTTATAAATTTTAGCTGTCAACTCTGTCTCTTTATATAATATTACACTAGGTGCAGGAGTCTCTTTTTCTCCAACGACCCTATTTGGTGGTGGCATAGAGTCTCTAATCTCTTTAATAGGGAAATAGACCTCTATAATAGCTGTTAAATCAGATACATCTATAGGTTTTTTAAGATATTTATCCATTCCTATCTCTATATATTTCTCTCTATCCGAAGGTAAAGTATTTGCAGTTAACGCAACTATTGGCGTATGAATTAAATTATTAATTTTCTCATATTTAATAATATTTTGTGTAGATTCAACCCCATTCATAACAGGCATCTGTATATCCATAAAGATAATATCATACTTATTCTCCATAAATAGATTGAATGCCTCTTTCCCATTATTAGCAATTGAAACTTTAATATCAAAATTACTTAAAATATTTTTCAATAGTTTTTGATTAATAATATTATCCTCTACCACCAAAGCAGAGATATCTGTAAATACTCTATTTGACTTAATATCATTAACCTCAACTAATTTATCTTTTTGTATATTATCGTTTCTAATATTATCTTTTGTCTTACTATTTCCACTCTTTAAACCTCTGATTGTCTTAGATAGGTTTATAGGTCTATATAGTACTTTAGATATTTTATCTTTGATATCACAGTTACATTTTTCTATTTCTGCTGTAGTAATAAGAACTGTTTTTGTATCAAGTTCAAGAATTGAGCTTATAATACGCTCATCATTAATATAGTGATGGTCAACAAATATAATATCAGGTAAATCCTCTTTTCTCATCTCTAAAAGAGTGATATAGCTCTCTGTTTTAAACTTAGCACCAGTATACTCTATATAAACTCTCAAGTTATCACTCATTCCCTCTCTGTTTGGTACAGTAAGATATACGGTATTAAGATGAGCAAAATCAAAAGTTTCTCTTTTTATTGAAGAGGCTGATTTCTCTAGGTCTAATAAGAAGAAAAATGTAGTTCCCTCATTCTCTTTACTCTCTAACTCTAACTCTCCACCCATTAAGGAGACAAATTTTTTGGAGATAGTAAGACCTAGACCTGTTCCTCCAAACTTCCTACTTGTACTAGCATCTGCTTGTGAAAAGGCATCAAAAACTTTCTCTTGTTGCTCCAGAGTCATCCCTATTCCTGAATCTTTAATAGAGAATTTAAGTCTTACTGTATTATTACGTTCTGATATCTGCTCTATAATAATATCAACACTACCACCCTCATCTGTAAACTTCACAGCATTACTCAAAAGATTAATAATAACTTGTGAAATTTTAGTTGCATCTCCCATAAGTTCAGTTGGAAGATTTGGGTCAATCATAAGATTTAAATTGATATTTTTCTGGGCTGCTTTTGCAGCATATGAGTCGATACTAGCTTCAAATTTTTCCATTACATTAAAGGCTATATTTTCAATTTCAACTTTTCCTGATGCTACTTTAGAGAAGTCTAAAATATCATTAACAATAGATATTAAGTTATTAGAACTCTCCTCGATAATTGCCAAAAACTCCTGTTGGTCCTCTTTTAAATCTGTCTCTTTTAAAATATTAGTAAACCCAATAATACCATTTAGAGGAGTACGAATCTCATGAGACATATTTGCTAAAAAGTGGTCTTTTGCTCTACTTGGCTCTTTAATCGCATTTACTAAAAATCTATAGATAGCCAAAGTGTCATTTTGTTTAAGAACTTTTTTAATCTCTGCTCTCTGCTTCTCATCTAAATCCGACTCCAAATCACTTAGAGTATCAATTAATAAACGGTTATTTTGAACGTTTTTATTGTATAGAAAGAATAGAATAATAAGAATAATAAAAAGTGCTATAGCTGCAGATAGATATGTGATAGCTCTGTATTTTAAATTAGATAGATTATCCTCTAATCCATGTTTTACATCAGATAAGATATTACTCTCTCTCTTTTTAATAATATTATTTTTTTTATTATTAACTGCTATCCATTGTTCTAAAGAGACTATATACTTTCCAACCGAAGAGTGTATAAAAATCTCTCCTCTTAAATGAGTTAATTGATTTGGACCTACATTAGTTAGAGTATCTTTACCTATAATCTCTTCCCACTTCAATAAATCTTGATAGTTCATTACTTTTTGTCCACTCAATACAAAAGAGATAAAACTCTTCTCTGCATATAGGTTCTCTTTTTCTAACAAAAGCTGAAAATAACTGCTTGGAATAGATGATGATTTAGTAAGATGGTCTAAAACACGCATAAGAGGTTCAACAATTTTACTAACATAGTTCTCAAAAAGAATATGATGATAGTTCATACTTAAAACATTTACACGACTTCTAGCATATACTAAACCACTAGAGATATCTCTTATATCTGACTGATGAGTCGAAAAATTTTTATCTTTTGCCAATAACCCAAAAATCTCCTCTAACCCACTATCTACTATCTCTCTATATTTTTCAACCTCTTTTAAATCTATTTTATGGTTTGTTCCCATATAAATAGCACTGCAAGTTCTCTCTTTATCAATATTACTTAAAACAGCATCTATCTTCTCAACTAAGACGATATGATTGATAGTATGACTCTTATCTTTATATTCAGAATAAGATAGATATGTATGATAAAGCAGAACTAAAAATAGTCCCGCCACAATTACAATTAAGAGTAGAGAACTACTTCTATTATTTCTAATTTTCATTATACTACTCTCTACAGATTCTGTTTATGATAAAGAGCTATCTTGACAATACTCTCTTTTAATATAATCTCAGAAGATAATATTAAATTCGGAACAGATAGCTCATTTGATTTATATAGAAAATCTTTATGCTTACTCCAAATACTATTTAGATTATCTATCTCACCTAACAACTCATCAGGATAAGCATAAGCATTAATCTCCACTAATATCTTATCAAAACTATCAATAGACTGCTTCATACTATTAAAGTTGTTACTTTTATCAAGATTTAATACAGTAGCTACATAATACTTTGTTATTCTCTCTAAGAGGTACTCCATATTCTTAATAGACATTAGCATATTCTCTTCACGAGAGAAAGCATATGCGTGTTCATTTGCAATAGAGTTTGCACCCTCTAAAAAGCTCTCACCATAATCAAGCATCAAGATACTTTTTTCTCTACTAACTTTTTGTGAAAGTAAATCTTTTATCTCATCTTTGTTATAAGCTAAAAAATCCAATATATTTTTACTATTACTATTTTTAGTAATAGATGATATCTCAGATATATATTTTTCTAATAACTCAATATCTTTATATAAAGAATCTTTCAAACCAAGTTTTTTAGGGTTTTTATAATAGTACATATAATCTTTAGCTATTGTCTGCCCTAACAGTCTAATATTTTCAGAAGCTTCAATAACCTTTACATCTCCTCTAGTAGAAGCTGATGCTCCTGTAGCTAAGACTATCGTAATCCATAGTATATTCCATAATTTTTTCATAATATCCTCTCTACAACTATTTATGACTCAGTAGGTACATTTTTGTAACCTCGTCCATCTTCTTTGTAATATTATCGGTAGTATTAAAAACTATAAGAGGAAGTCCACCCTTTTCGATATTATTATAAAACTTATGTACAATCTTCCAAAGCTTCTTAATTTTTGCCAATTTTTGAGTTATCTGAGGAGTATTAGAATGATTCTTTATTAAGATATCAAGATTTTCAGAGAACTGTTTTACTGTTGCTCTCATCATATCTACAGAGTTTTTGTCTTTAATTCCTGATTGATAAGAGATGTAATATTTTGCAATTCTTTGAGATAACATACGTTGTGCTGTTGCTCTATCTATAATTGTTGACTCTTTCATCTTAAACGAATTTTGCAAAGAGTTAAAAACATATTGACTACCCTCAAGCATAGATTCACTTAAATCTAAAATCAGTTGAGCATTATCAATAGTAAATTTTTGAGATGATATATCCTTAAAATCATCAGAGCTAAGTTCAACAAAAGCAAGAAGATTTTTTACCTCTTCATCTTGAATAGAGGATTGTAGCTTTCTATGTGATAATAGAAAAGTGTTTAAAGCCTCTTTTAACTGCTTCGTTGCCTTGGTTTTTGCAATATTTTTACCAATATATAGATAATCTTTGGCTATTCTCTGTGATAGCATTCTCTGTTTACCTGCTAAATTCAAAAGCTGTTTATCTGTAATATTTAATTTTACATCTGTATTTGCAAATGAACCAATAGAGAGTGACATCATCATACTAAAGAGTACCACACCTCTATAATTTATTTTTTTAGATACCATTATACCCTCCTATTTTTTACTAACATCAACATATAGTTTAGTTGCAGTGTTCATATTTTTTAAAATATCATTAGATTTTTTATAAATCAAGGCAGGAATAAATGCCTCTATTGAGCGATTCATTATCTCAAAGAACATAAATGAGCGTTCAACTTTAGTTAAAAGTGTATTTATCTCATCTGTATTAAGCTCTGATTTTTTTAATCTCTCCAAAGAGTCTTTGAAAAGCTTCATAGAGGCATCCATTTTCTCTTTAAATTTTTTATCACCTACACCCCAAACTTTTAACATATAGAGCCCTGCCATTCTTTGAGATAACATTCTTTGTCGTCCTGAGATATTAATAATTTCACCTGAAACTTCACCTGTAGCTTTAGCAAAAAGTTCTGTTGTATGATTTGATTCCTTTAAAAGTTTCTCCAAATCCTCCTGTAACTTTCCAACACTCTCTTTTTTAGGCTTAGAGGTAAGTACTTTTTTAATAGGCAACCATATTTTTTTTACTTCACTAGTACTTTTTCTTATTTTTTTATTTTTAGTATAGTTATGAAGTGCCTCAAGATGATTCTCAAAAGCATCCATTATCTTTTTTAAATCCTCATCAGGTTTTCCAAAACTATTTTCCATTCCTATCATAGTATAATCTTTTAACATTCTTTGTGTAAACATTCTCTGTTTACCTGCTACATCCACAGCATGATTTAGACTCTCTATCTCAATAGCAGAGAGAGTACTTGTCATAATCGTGAATATCCATAAATATTTTATAGATAACTTATTTGTAGCTAATTTAAATAAGTATGGCATCCCAAACTCCTAATTTCAGTTTTTAATAAATATTTTTATTTACAAATTATATTTAATATTTGTTTAAGTATTGCTTATGCTTTTAATATGATATAATGCTAAAAATTATTTTTAAAGGTATTTTATGGGATTGAAATCAGATAGCTGGATACGGGATAAATCTATTAATGAAAATATGATAGAACCATTTTGTGAAAGTTTAATAGGAGAGGGAGTAGTCTCCTATGGACTTAGCTCTTATGGTTATGATATTAGAGTTAGTGATGAGTTTAAAATTTTTACCAATATAAATGCAGAGGTAGTAGACCCAAAAGATTTTAATGAAAATAATGTCGTAGATTTCAAGGGTGATATATGTATAGTTCCACCTAACTCCTTTGCACTTGCTAGAACTATAGAGTATTTTAAAATGCCTACTAATACACTAGCTATATGTCTGGGAAAAAGTACATATGCAAGATGTGGAATTATAGTTAATGTTACACCTTTTGAACCTGGATTTGAGGGGCATATTACTATCGAAATATCAAATACTACACCACTACCTGCTAAAATTTATGCAAACGAAGGGATAGCACAGGTACTATTTTTAGAGGGTGATGAGCAGTGTGAAACTACATATAGAGATAGAAAAGGTAAGTATCAAAGTCAGACAGGTATCACACTACCTCGTATTTTAAAAGAGAATTAATTAAAAAAGAATTAAGGTTATTAGAATATAATAATCTGTAACAAAAATTTACACAAGGATATAACATGGGTTTTTTTGATTTTGTATCAAATGCAGGAAAAAGTTTACTTGGTATGGGTGATGATGCTGAAGCTATTAAAAAAGAGATAGAAGATAGCTTTGAAGAGTTACCTGTTGATGGATTAGTAGTTGAAGTAAATGAAGATATTGTGACACTAGCAGGAGTTGCTAAAGATTTTGCAACAAGAGAAAAAGCTATATTGATAGCAGGAAATGTAGAGGGCATTTCACAAGTTAATGCTGACCAACTTGTTACTATGGAGATGATAGCAAGTGCAAATGAAGAGTCTCCAATGGAGATACCTGAAGAGATTTTCTATAGTATTGTAAAAGGTGATACCCTATGGGAAATCGCATCTAAATTTTATGATGATGGAAGTAAATATCCTCGTATTGTAGAGGCAAATCTTGAAGTTATTAAAGATGCTGACCTTATCTATCCAGGTCAAACTATTAGAATTCCAGAAGTTATAGCGTAATTAATTGTAATTTAAAAATCAAAAGTAAACTAAATTTAGTTTACTTTTGTAGCTGAAGAATCTAACTCAACATCAATAGAGAGAGCCTCTAAATCACCATGTATCTCTTTTTTTATATCAACAGCTCTTACACCTACATATTTTTTTACAACACCAACTATTTCAGCTTTCATCTCATCCATAAAAGGTAACTCATTCATACTATCTCTATCTGACATAATAGCAATCGTCAGCCTATCTTTTGCAATAGATGCACTATCTTTTTTTCCAAATAACCAATCAAACATTATCTAAATATCCCCGTAATTTTTTTAAAGAGTCCCTTGTCTGAAATCTCTACATCTTTCATATCAACCTTTTGTCCACAAAGACGACCAGCTATACGCACATATGCTTGACCTGCATGGGATTTTTTATCTAAAATCACAGGTTTTCCTTGATTAGATGCATCAATAACACCTCTATCTTCAGGCACTTTACCTACTAATTTAATATTTAAAATATCTAAAATATCTTCACTCTTTAACATCTCTCCACTCTCTACCATTTCAGCAGAGATACGATTAATAATTAGATATTTAGCTACCTCTTCACCATTTCTACCCTTTTCAGATTTGGAATCTAAAATACCAATAGCTCTATCAGCATCACGAATAGATGAGACCTCTGGATTAACAACTACAATAGCTGCATCAGCAAACTCAATAGTATGCTCAAATCCACTCTCAATACCAGCAGGTGAATCTAATATAACATAATCATAGGATTCTCGAAGCTCTTTTACTAACTTCTCAACTTTTTTAGACTCTAACACTGTTTTATCTTTACTCTGTGATGCAGCTAAAAAGTGAAGATTTTCATTTACTTTACTCTTTATAATAGATGGTTTAAGCTTTGCATCACCATCCATAACTTGTACTAAATCATACACTACACGATTCTCAAGACCAAGTATCATATCAAGGTTTCTCTGACCGATATCAAAATCAACTACAATACAACTCTTATCATTCATAGCTATACCCAAACCAAGGTTTGCTGTAGCTGTTGTTTTTCCTACACCACCTTTACCACTAATGACTGCAATTACAATGCCCAATTTATCTCCTTTTTTATAACAGGTGTTATCAAAATCTCATTATTTTTCAACTCCACCCTATTTAATTTATTCTCTAAAAGCTCATTATCAACCTCAACACCATGAAAAATGATATTGGCTTTAGGTGAAGCTGTAATCATCATAAAGTTTCCATCACAACGCAAAGCACCCTCTACTACTTGTGTAATAATAAGATTACCTGTAGTATGAATAGTAGCTCCACTATTTACACGATTTAAAAGTAACAAGTCACCATCTATATCTAATTCACGCCCACTTCTAACCATTGTATCTAATACCGTTAGGTTGTTCTGTAGTTTATTTGATAGTTGCTCTATCTTTGCCTCTGCAATCTGTTGGTTTACTGTACTTTCAGTTTTTTGTACCTGAAACTCCTCTTCTATGGCTTTACGTGTCCTACCAACAGGAAGAGTTTGATTATGTAAAAACTTTAATGATTTTTTATCCAAATAGGCTCTAATTGAGTTACTCAAATCACCTTGAATAAGGATAAGATGGTCTTTAAAAAGAGCATAATTAGTATCAAAAAATTCCATAAATTTTTTCTCATCTGTTATTGTGGTCTCAAATACTTTAACTGAATACTGCTTACTTTTCACAAATGCTCCATATTTTGTTGTTATCTATTAGTAATTAATATTCTATCCTCTTTTCTATTAATAGTCAACGTAATAAATAGCCTTTGAGTACAATTCAGAATAATAGTGCTGATATTTTTTATGCTATAATCTTTTATGAAAAAATTTATCCTTATTTTAATACCATCTCTACTTATAACAGGCTGTACCGTAACAAATCTTATTGCAAAGGGAAGAACGAATCATAAAGTCACTATTTTAGAGCAGACTTCACTAGAGTATCCAAAAAAAAATAGAATTGCATTTTTTGGTATTTCAGATTTGGCTTATGATAAAAAAAGCCATAAACTATATATGATAAGTGACCGTTCTAATCTCTATACCTTCTCTGCTAAATTTGATAAAAAGATTAAGAATTTAAAATATCTATCTGCTCATAAGATTAAATCCAAGAAAAAAAGCTCTTATGATAGTGAAGGATTAACCTTAAATAACAGACACAAACTTCTTATCTCTTTTGAGGGTCAAGCAAAAATTACTACACTTGCAAAAAATGGAAAGATAGAAAAAAACTATCATCTACCACAAAAGTTAAGTAAAAAATCTAACTATCAAGGTAGAAATAAAATGCTTGAAAGTGTAGCTTTTCATCCTAAATATGGAGTAATTACAGCAGCAGAGTACCCATTAAAGAAAAAAAATAAATATAATCAGACTATATATTCACTAAAAGGAAAAGAGTGGAAATTTAAAATGGAAAAACATCCAAATTCGGCTATTACAGCATTAGAAGTTATGGATGATGGTAATATATTGGTACTAGAACGTGCATATAATGGATACTCTAACCCTATGTTTATCTCTTTGAAAAAAGTATTTGTTAATAAATGTAATAAAAAACATCAATGCAAATCAGAACTTTTAGCGTCATTTAATTCAGATGATGGGTATGGATATAATAATTTTGAAGGATTAACCAAAGTTGGTAAAAATAGATACCTTATGGTCTCAGATAACAATGGTATATCTATGTTACCTACTATATTAACCTATTTTAAGGTCAACAAATGAATGAAGTTTTACAATATTTAAAATTTCTATTAGCATTTATTCTGCTACTAACCTTAACTCATTTTGGGTTTCAAGCTTATCAAAATGCAAAATTATATGAGACTACAAGTATATCCATTGCCAATCAAAGTAGTGCATCCACACTTGCACAAGGGAAAATAGACAAAATTACATCAGCTATATCTTTTGGTCTTATTAAAAATAAAACAAAAGAGAAGTTTGATTTAATAAAAAAGAGACAACAGGAGTATAAAAAAAATAGTGAGCGTTATTTCTACTACTTTATCTATACTCTTATTATATTAATTATTTTTTCAGCCGTTTGCACTATCTCTCATGGAACACTACTTTTAGCTCTAGGCTCTTTTATCTCACTGATATATGGATTGATAAATCCCATACTAATGGTAACTATACATAAGCAGGTAGAACACTTAGGAGATGTTATATTATCTTTTGAATCAAAAGGAATTTTAGGCTCTATATCTAAACTATTTAATACAGGAGAAAATATGGTAGCATTAACTATACTAGTCTTCTCTGTTATTATTCCTGTATTAAAAATCTCTACACTTATTTTTGTCATAATTGCAAAGGAGTTTAACTTTGCACATACTATTGTTAGATTTTTTAAACTTCTTGGTAAATGGTCTATGATAGATGTGTTTGTTGTAGCAGTATTTTTAGTCTACTTTACAAGTAATCAAGGGGAGATAACTCAAGCTGAAATAGAGGTAGGACTATATTTCTTTTTAATATATGTCCTACTCTCTATGGTAACAGCTATATTAACTCAAAAGTTATTAACTAAATCACCATCTTTACAGCAGGATGCTCCAAAAAAGCTTTAAAAATTGAATCCCTATCCTCTTCGGATTCAACCAAACATCTACTATTCATACTAATAAACTTACCCTTGCTAGAACGGTTTCCATCTTTTGTACTATATTTACGCCCTTGCATAATCTCAATAATAGAGGCTTCCAACGCCTCTTTCTCTTTTCCTATAATCTTATATCCCCATTCACATGGATACTCGATGTCAGGTTTAGTTTTACAATTATCGTCTAAAATCACCAGATGCTCCTCCCTCTTTCTCTTCTAACTGTACATTTCTAATAACCATACCTTTATCAATAGCTTTTAACATATCATAGATAGTCAAAAGACCTACACTTACACCTGTCAGTGCTTCCATTTCAACACCTGTTCTACCTTTTAGTTTAGCTCTAACAAAAAGTTTAAACCCTGGAAGTTCAGGTAACTCCTCTAGCTCTGTTTTTACTGAAGTCAACATTAAAGGGTGACACATAGGAATAAGACTGCTCGTCTGTTTAGCTCCTTGAATAGCCGCAATAACTGCTGTTTGTAATACAGGTCCTTTTTTAGCTGAATTACTAACTACAGCATCATAGGCATCTTGTGATACCTCAATCATTCCAGAAGCTACTGCTACACGTGTTGTTTCATCCTTATCTGAGACATCTACCATCTTTGGTTTATTGTTCTCATCTAAATGGGTTAGATTCATCTATCCCTCCTAATTATAATTATTTTTGTAATTAAAGCTAGTTATCACTTAATATCGTATGGATGGAACTAAGATACTTGTTAATAACCCTCTCATCAGAAAACTCATTTATCACCTTTTTCCGTCCTCTTTTTCCCATATTCTCTCTATCTTGTGGGCTTAGCTCTATCATCTTTATAAGTTGATTTTTAAGACTATTACTATCTTTCACATTGCATAAATAACCATTTATTCCATCATCTACAACATCTCTACATCCCGAGACATCAGTTGTAATAATAGGTCTCTCCATACTTGCGGCTTCTAGTAATGACTTAGATAATCCCTCTCTATATGATGGTAAAACTATACATGATGCTTTCTCAATAAAAGATTTAACATCATCTTGATATCCTAGATACTCTATTAATCCATCATCTATCCAACTCTTTAGCTCATCCTCTTGTATCGCACTCGGATTTGAGGGATATAGGTCACCAATAATTTGAAATTTTACCTT
>Ga0256827_10002716_pt1 | contig 11320 bp, 7 predicted proteins | sample CV84metaG_FD_185977 | JGI IMG/M metagenome (GOLD analysis project Ga0256827, IMG submission 185977) | Hydrothermal vent microbial communities from East Pacific Rise, Pacific Ocean - CV84 | ecosystem: Environmental > Aquatic > Marine > Hydrothermal vents | place: Pacific Ocean: East Pacific Rise... | reverse complement strand
GATCAGGGATTTGTTAGTAGCCTTATGGATATTATAGATAAACCTATCGCAAGAAAAAAAGGGTCAGCACTTATTAGTCAGCTACAGCAACTCTATCCCGCTGTAAATATTATTGAAGTAGAAGATACTTTAGAATCATTTAAAATGGTTGCTAGTGGAAAGGCATATGCAACGATCTCTACGCTTCCTGTTGCATCACATTATATCAACAAATACAATCTTGAATCTATTGGCATTGCTGGATATACAGATATGCGACTTCGACTTTCTATTGCTGTACGTGATGATGACCCTTTACTTCTTTCTATACTGGACAAAGCACTTGTAACAATTCCTTTAGAGGAGCATAAATTGATATATGATAGATGGGTTGGTAGACAAACAGTGCAGCCATTTAACTATTGGTATCTTCTTTATATTTTGGCAGCATTTCTCCTGATTGTATTGCTAGGTCTCTATCGTCAATATATTCTGAAAGAGGCGAATAAAGGGTTAGCAAGTGCTGTGAAGATTAAAACAGAAGAGAACTTAAAACAGCAGCAGCTTTTGCAAGAGCAGTCAAAATTGGCAGCAATGGGAGAGATGATCGGTGCGATTGCTCATCAATGGAGACAGCCTTTAAATGCCTTGGGATTAAGTATCCAGAACTTAAAGTATGATTTTAGTGATGGTCATGTAGATGAATCATTTATTAAGCATTATGTGAAAAAGAATAAAGAAACCATTGAATTTATGAGTCAAACAATAGATGACTTTAGAAACTTTTTTAAAGTAGATAAGATAAAAGAGAAGTTTGGTGTTAAAAAAGCTATTGAAGAGACAGTTTCTATACAAGAAGCTTCACTGAAAAAGCATAATATTATATTGAAGATCATGGGTAATGATTTTTCTATTTATGGGTTTCGTAGTGAATTCCAACAGGTTATTTTAAATATTATTACCAATGCAGCCTATGAATTAAGAAATAGTGAGATAGAACATCCTATAATCGATATCATTTTGAAAGGGCAGATGATCTTGATCAATGATAATGCTATGGGTATAGATGAGGAGATATTTGATCGAATCTTTGAACCCTACTTTACCACTAAAGAACAAGGAGAGGGTACAGGAATAGGTCTGTATATGTCTAAAGTAATTATTGAAGAGAATATGGGGGCTACTTTAAGTGTCATCAATCAAAAAGAGGGTGGTGCCTCATTTATTATTGATTTTGGGAGTAAACTATAATGAAGCACAGACTTCCTACTATACTTTTTGTTGAGGATGAACCAGAAGTACGATTTGAGTTAAAAAGATTTTTACAGCGTTATAGTAGTGATATATTTATTGCAACAAACGGGGAAGAAGGAATAGAGCTTTTTATAAAAAATAATCCAGATATTGTGATAAGTGATATAAAAATGCCAAAAATGAATGGTATTGATATGGCAAAAGAAATTAAAAAACTTTCCTCTGAGCAAACCATTATCTTTACCACGGCACATAGTGATAATAATTATTTTTTAGAAGCCATAGAGATGCAAGTAGATGGGTATATACTGAAACCTGTAGATCTTGGTCTTTTGAAAAAAAAGATTGATGATATTACTAAAAATATGGAGCTTGAAAGGCAGAAAAGACTGTATGAGAGTATAGTGGATGATATTGCTCAGATGCAAGATACAATGCTTGCTGTATATGATGAAAAAGGGACACCTCTTTTTTACAATAAAAAACTACTTAATTTTTTAGGATATACATCACTTCAAATGTTCTTAAAAAAATATGAATCCTTAAGTCAAAGATTTGAGGAAAAAGAAGGTTGTTATTATTCTAAAAATAGTGATATGCAGTGGATAGAAGAGATACAAGGTGTGGTATCTGATAAACGTATAGTTTCAATACAGGGTATAGATAGAACAGAAGAAAAATTCTTTTTGATCTCCCTATCAGATAAAATACAAAGTAGAAATATGATTGTAACCTTTTCAGAAATTACTTCTCTTATGAAGCAAAAGAGTCAATATAAACATGAAGCCTATACTGATGAATTGACACAAATTGATAATCGTGCTAGCTTTAATATTTTATTTGATAAAGCAATAGAAGAGAATAAAAATAGCCAGAGTTATCTGGGTATGATACTGCTTGATATAGACAATTTTAAACAGATAAATGATCGTTATGGGCATACTGTTGGGGATACTATTCTTAAGTGCTTCGCAACACTTATTTTAGAAAATATAAGAGAGATAGATTCATTTTCACGTTGGGGTGGTGAAGAGTTTGTACTCCTTCTTCCTGATACTACATTAAAAAATACAAAAAAAATTGCAGAACACTTACGTTTGCTTATTGAAAAATATGATTTTGGTATTGATAAAAAATTGACGTGTAGTTTTGGTGTGACGATAGGGAACAATGAAGATACCAGTAAAAGTTTATTTGAACGGGCAGATAAAGCACTATACCAAGCTAAAAATAGCGGACGAAATAAGGTTGTTGTAGTTTAAAATATGAGTATGACTCTATTGTATGGCTGAGAGGAAGGGAAATTTAAAGTAGGGTACTTCGGTATTTTATGTAATTAACAAGTCTCTTATATAGTTACCAGCACACCGCAAATCCCTCATATTTCTGTTACCAAGTTGTTCCTATAATAAAAAGCTAATTTAGCGATTTTGGTTACCAATAGGTTACCAATTTAGGAGTAAAAATGGGCAGAATAAAGTCAAAAAAATACAATGGTGTGTATCTGAATAAACTTGCAAATGGTGATGTGAGTTACTCTATCATGTACAAAGATAAAATGAACGTGACTAAACGTTTTACTATAGGGAAAAAATCACAAGGTATTACTGAAATATACGCCTACAACAAAAGAAGCGAATGTATCAATAAAATCAATTTAGGTGAAGATCCTATTGCTCATAAAAAACGAAAAGAAATAGTTTCATTAGATATGTTAGCAGATATATATTTTGAAGATAAGGCATATGAGAACAAAAACAACGATAGATCAAGAGGTGTATACAATTTACATATTCAACCACTTTTTGGGCATAAAGATATTTTTGATATTACAAAAAAAGATATCTTAGATTTTCGTAATAGCTATATCGACCATAGGGCTCCAAAGACTATCAATGGATATGTGCAACTCTTAACGGCTATTATCAATTACAACATCAAGGTAAAAGATTTAAAGCTTACTAACCCATGTACTGGTATCCCTAGGCTCAAAGCTAATGACAATAGAGAACGTTTTTTGACAACCTCAGAAATTAATGAGCTTTTTAAAGAGTTACGTGATGAAAACCTTTATATATTTGCCAAACTTGCTTTGTGTACAGGTGGACGATTAGAAACCATACTTCATATTCAAAAAAAAGATTTTGATTTAGATAATAGATTTATTACTTTGAAAGATTTAAAGAATGATGATGTGTATAAAGGTTTTATCCCTTCAGACTTGATTGAGTATTTTGATAATTATTTAAAGAAATTAAAAAAGAATGATTTTGTAGTAGGAGGGGGAACAAAGAAGTTACCTTCAAGAACAATCACACGACATATGAAATCCGTACTTGATAGTCTTTTTAATGGAGGGTTAGATACTAAAGACAGTAAAAATAGAGTGGTCACTCATACATTTAGACATACTTTTGCAAGTCATCTTGCTATCAATGGTACCCCTATCTTCACCATACAAAAACTTATGAATCATAAAGATATACAGCAAACGATGAGATATGCTAAGCTTGCACCCGATAGTGGTCGCGATATGGTTGAAGGGTTATATAAGTGACAATATATAGTTATTATTAAATATATACGATTATAATTGACTAGATATAGACTAAAAGAATTTAAATATTAGTAGAAAAATAAATCCAAAATAATAGATGAATCTAATAAAGTAAGAATGAAAAGTAAAAAAAGAGCAGTAATGGAGAGACAAAATGAATCAAAATAATAGTTTTTTGTATATCCCAACGAAAAAAGAGACTATTGTTCGTGCACTGACAATAGAATTAACTATACAAAAAATAAAAGAGCAATTAGATAAAAATATTACTGATATAAATGGTATGCGAATAACATATGAGTCTTTATGTGAGGCATATAAAGCGTATGGAATTTTTGAACAAAATGATGTAGATATTAGATATAAGGTTGAATCTCAATATATTTATGCCGAAATAGAAAATGAACTGAAAATATTACTAGAAAACTATAAAATGTATAGTACAGATATTAATCTAGATAATAAAAAAGAGAAAAGAAAAATTTTATACAATACAATAAAGTTTTTAAGGCTTACCATTGAAAGAATTGTTTCTGATTGTAGTACACAAACATTAGATAAGTGTGAAGATATGCTTTATATTTTTGAAGATAAGGTAAATACAGATATTCAGCTTTATCATCTTTTAGAAGCTATGAATAATGCTAAGGCAAATAAATTACTAAAGGCAGATCTTTTGATTAAGGGTAAACAAGAATTATTCTACCCTGCAATTATTGATATATTTAGAGATTACTTCTTATTGAGATGTATTTTTTACTATGATACACAACACATTGATAAAATAAAAAGACATTTACAAAATACAAATCTTAAGAAAAAAAAGAAAATAGATTTTTTAGATTATTCACTCATAAAACTCATGTCAGATGTTAAAAGAAATCAAGAAGAATTGTATATTTTTGAAATGTATATTCAGAGTTTAAGTCTTGATAAACAGGATGCTAAAGCACTCTTTAGGCAACTTTACAAATTATCTGTAGGCGATAATAGGCAAGCTGTTTCTGGTACTTTGAAAAAGATACCCAACGATCGACTTCGTTTTAGGAAATATGGCAAATTTCTTGATTAAATAAAAGAATTTATTTTTTAACAAAACTTAACATGGTCTTATGCCATGAGGCTATTATACTTCTCCTATATCGTCTATTATTGGACAATTTAAGGAGAACGTTTTGCATAGTAAAACATCAGAACAAATAGCCAAACAACTACTTCAACAATATAATGCCCTATTGGTACCGAAGCCAATAGTAGCATCTGAGTTAGGTATTGAAGAGTGTACATTAAATGCATATATGGGGAAAGGTATAGGTATCTTTCCCTATACGAAAATTGGGAAAGAAAAAGGGAGCAAAGTATTATTTAATATTCATGATCTTGCATACTTTTTAGCTACAGATACCAGTGGTAATTTAACTCGTGAATTAAGAGAAAAATATATTTATGATTTTTTATTTACCAAATATTCTCGTAGGGTGATTGGAAAAAAAGAGTTCGCATCATTTCTTGATGTGAGTACCAATACAATTGGTGAATATATGAAAAATAATATTATTCCATTTACTAAACACGGAAAATCAAAGAATGCTAGAGTCACATTTAGTATTATGGATATTGCTAAAAATCTTAGTAATGTAATTGAGACTATGTAGGCTACTTGTGTCTAAAAAAAATATAAAACAGCTTACTATTTATGATTATGATACCTATTTTGATGAAGAGAGGGAATTACATAAAAGTGAAAGAGCAAATATCACTAAAAAGGTTAAAGGTGGCTATATTAATGTTGATTGGTATCGAAAAACTTTATTTAATGCTACTTCTACTGGAAAATGTGTCAAATATAAAAAACCTAAAAGTATTTACAAGAACAAGGTGATAGAGATATTAGTCTCACATGCTCTTAATCAAAAACATGCGGATGCTTTATCTATCTTATTTACCGATAACCTACGATTCAAAAAGATGCTACTTAAAGATGATGGTAGTTTTTATATCTACATAAGTCTTTATCATATTGCTAAAAAAATGGGATATAAAACACCACATGGTGCTACACATAGAGTCAAAAAATTACTAAATGATTTAAGAGATACAGACTTTATAATTAGGATAGAAATTCCAAATCATATAGGTAAGTATTATGAGATAAAAACAAAAATTCTTGGTGATTCTGGATATAGTAATTTAGATGAAAGTTATAGAGTTGTTGTTGGTGGAAAAAGTGCAAAAGTTTTAGCTATGAGTGCAGCAGTAAGTATTAACAAATTACTTAATGAAAAGATAGTTTCACTCCCAAATAATAGATCTAAATTAAAGGCACTCATTCGATATGTTTTAGCTAGTGGAACTTCAAAATATGGCTACACACTTAAACATATTTTTGAGAGATATGAAATTGGACAAAAACCTACTAAAAATGTCTCCCATGAACTTAAAATGAAAAATGATGCGATGAATAGAAAAGATAAAAGTATCTTTAGAAATCAACTAAGAGAGTATGAAGAACTATTAGAAGAACTCAACATTAGATTTGATGAATATGAACAAAAAATTCATTATAAACAGCATGACTTAATTGGCTTTGATATGGGCATTAAGCCTATGCAAATTTTAGAAAAAAATAAGGCTATAAATACAGATAAGTATATAGGAAAATGGATTGAACCTGAGCATAAAACTTTAGCAAAAATTACAAATATTGATGTACTAAAAGATAATAAATTATCTATAGCGTTTCATATCCCACTAGAGGATAAAAAAGGAAAAATAAAAAGTATCTCAAGTGAAGCACTTGAAGAACTTTTTGACAAACATCTCAATGAATATTATGAGATGTGATTTTCCATAAACAAGCGGAGTGCGTTAGCAAGTGTGTGAAAACATACACGCACAAAATCAATACGAACTTGTGAGTTGATTTTCATACAGCACCTTCTTGAAGTGCTAGTATGCATATTAGCACTACCTATAGATGCTATATGTTTTTTGAACTCCGCAAGCTATATTCAAAAAAGGATTAAAATGGGAAAGTCAAGCATGAATTCTCAACCTGCATCCAGTTCTTCTGGTGGATACACAGAGGCAGAAATGATGCGAGAGTTTTTACCAGAATATTTACTTGAAAGAGCAAAAAATTTTAGTGGAAATATGTATCAAGATTATGGTCTAAAGCCACAAGATTATTTAGAAAAAGCCAAGGTTATGGCTAAAGAAAAAACAGGTAGAAAAATGCAGACAAAAGCTATTGAAAATTTTCTACAAGATGCGGTGATAAATTTGGAAAAACATCACACGATAAAAGACCTCGAAAAAGTCTTTGAAAACCTCAATAAAAGGTTTGGAGGATTTAAAGTTTTTAAGATGGCTATTCATAAAGATGAAGGTGTTTTTATAGATACAAAATATAATGTAGAAGATCTTGAATACGATAGTAAAAATTTGAAATGGTATAAAGATGAGAAAGAAGTTACTTTAGAGGTAATTGACTATGCACCTAATAGAAATATTTTTTATAATGAAGTAGATAATAATTGGTATTTTGACAAGACATTTTCAGATAAAGCTGATGTAGGTAAATTTCAAAAACACATTAATTATCATGCTCATGTTCAGTATACAAAGTTTAACATGGAACTAGGTAAAAATCCACGACTAGGTAAAGCTGAAATGTCAGAGCTTCAGACAATAGTAGCAGACACATTAAAAATGGAACGGGGAGAGATTTGGAGTAAGAGAAGAAGACAAACACACTGGCAAAGAAAAGAAGCTCACGATATGCAGCGTGAAATTGTTTCTAAATTGAAAGATGAACTTAAAACAAAACTTTCAAATATGCAAGAGAAGCTAGATAAAAAAGGTAAGGTCTCGAAGGTAGACTTAACTGAGCTAAAAGAGATTCATAGACAGCAGATGATAAAGGCTAAAGAAGTTTATACTCCTGAGCAGTATCAATCGTTAAATGCTCTTTATAAGCAAGCAGTAGAAGCGAATAAAGTTAAAGAATTCGACCTCGTTAAATTTGAGTATGAAGTAGAACAATTAAAATATACGAATGATATGCTAGAAGAAAATCTTGAAGAGAGTATAGAAGAGGCTTATTTAGTAGAAGAATCTTGGGATCCTGATATTGAAGGTGTTTCTAAAAGAGAATATTTGTATAAAGATCTCTATTCATCTGAAAAAGAAGAAAATGAAAAACTAGAAGAAGGTATTTCTGAACGTGATAAGTATATAAGAGATTTAGAAAATGGGTACTCTCAAATAGAAATACATATATTTGGGAAAGATGAAACTAGAAGTATTGAGACCATAGTAGAAAAGGTTTCTGTACTTAAAAGTATGGTTAGTAAATTTGTGAATTTAATAGAGTACATAAAAGATAAAGTACCATTTGTTTCAGATATGTTTAATCTAACAGATAAAGAACTAATAAAAGATGCTGTAGAAACTACAGAACAAGCTCAAAAAGCTTTAGAAGAGGAAAATACAAGTAAAGATACATCTGAGATAGAAAAAGATGGTACAAGTGATTTTGAGCAATTAAATAAATCTAAAAAACTCCGTCCTTAATGATAAAAAAAGAAAAAGTTAAAAGCCCTAGAAGGCTTTTTTGAATTTTTTCTTTTTCTGCACTAATAGAGAGCTGATTGCTCTCTATAGTACTTGTTCTACTAACAGTACTATAGATAGTACTAGGTAATATAATACCTCGATGGTAACAATATAATATATCAAGGGTAACAGGCTAATACCTCGATGGTAACACCCTAATATATCAGTGGTAACAATATAATACAGGAGTAGTAACATTGGGTATTTTTTTACCAATAAATATAATATATGAGGGTAACATTTTGATAGTAAGGAATTGGTAACTATAGAAAACACTATGTAACTTTAGGTAGAATATATTTAATTAGAAATATGAGCTTGTGGAGAAGGAGTAAAATGTGGTCAGATAATGAAACAACTAAAGATTTGTTAAATTATGAAGTACATTGTGATTTATTAAAAGAGTATTTGACATATAAAAAATTATTACCTTTAACTATTGGCGTATTTGGTGATTGGGGAAGTGGTAAATCAAGTATAATGAAAATGCTTGAAGAAAAACTTCATGAAGATGAAAAAGTTCTCACTATATACTTTAATAGTTGGCTTTTTGAAAGCTATGAAGATGCAAAAATATCGATACTCGAGAATATCATTTTAGAGTTATCAAAAAATGAAAAGTTATCTGCAAGTGCCAAGAAAAAAATCTTAGAATTATTGTCAAGAATAGATTACATGAAAATCACTTCAGATGGTATCAAAAAATATGGTAAAAATGTTATTGATATTATTGCTACAGGTGGTATTGGTACAGCAATTGAAGCAGGTTTTAGTATGCTTGATAAAGATAGATTAGAAGAATTAGCTAGGGATGGGTTTAATAATTTTGATAAGTATATCAAAGAAGAACAGAATAATACATCAAAGACAACAATTAAAAGTTTTAAACAAGACTTTGCCGAATTAATTTCATTAACTAATTTTGAAAGTGTAATTATCTTTATTGATGATTTAGATAGATGTATGCCAGAAAGAGTTGTAGACACGTTAGAAGCAATAAAATTATTCTTATCCGTAGATAATACGGCTTTTGTTATAGGTGCAGATGAAAGAATTCTTAAGCACTCCATATCTATGCATTTGCAATTACATACATTTAATAATAATTCATCACATCTATATGATAGTGAACAGATTGTAACTGATTATATTGAAAAGCTAATACAGATTCCTTATCACATACCTAAGTTATCACCACCTGAGATAGAGAGTTATAATAATTTACTTTTTTGCTCTAATAGTTTAGAAGATAACGAATTTGAAAAAATTTATAATGATTATATTGAATTTAGAAAATCAGATTTTTATACAGCGTATTCTTTTGGTCATATAAATGACATTATAAAACTTGAGAAAAAAGAAGCTTTAAGTAGATTATTGCAAATATCTCATAATATGAGTTTTATGATTACTAATGTTCTAAAGGGTAATCCTAGGCAGATAAAAAGATTTTTAAATACATTTGTGTTAAGAACAAAATTAGCCAGTGTTGCTAATTTGAAAATTGATGATTTTGTTTTAATAAAATTGATGATTTTAGAATATTTTGATGCTAATTTATTTAAAAGACTAAATGATTTTCAATCAAAGAATGAGGGAATTGCAAAAGAATTACAACTTCTTGAACAAATGTTTATAGATGGTAATGAGATAGAAGAATTACAAGACGTGATACAGGAGTGGGAAAGAGAACAGATACAAAACTGGATAAAAATAGAACCAAGAATTGGAGAAGTAGATTTAAGAGACTATTTTTGGTTAACTAGAAATAAAACGGGATCTACTTTATCAGATGTACATATGGTAAGTCCTGTAATACAAAAACTTTATTTAGAGCTTATTGATAATGATGAACACTTAAGAAAAATAACAATTTCATCTATAAAGAAAGAATTTATTTTTGAAGAACAATTAGAAATTATAAATTTATTAAAACGTGATATTAAAAATAATCCCAGCAAAGTAGAAGTTGCTATGGAATCTTTTTATGAATTTATTGAAAATATGAAAAATAATTATTTTTATGAAGAGTTTATTGAAATGCTTGAAAGTATAAATTTTACATTGATAAAAGATAATATATCGTTAGCAACAAAAATAGAAAATATTTCTAAGATAGATCTTTCTTTAAAAAATAGAGGAATAAACCTTTTAAAGAATTTTTCTGAACAACAAGGAAAATTAGCTAAAAGAGCTAAACAGATATTGGGGAAGAAATAAATGGGAACATCATCGCCTTATAGTCCACCATCAAATGGTGATTGGTCACAATTAAAAGGAGACTTGACAAGTTTAACTAAGGATCCTAGTAATAGTGGCTTGCAAACTAAAGTATTGGGTGAGTTTGTAGATGCAATTGGTGGTGCTGTAGGATTTTCATCTAGTAATAAAATGGGCAATAAAGGAGGTGCTTTTAGCTCTGCTTCTGGACGAAAAGTTGCTCAATCAGTTGGTAATTTTTTAAGTAGTATTCAAAATAAGGGCTTAGAAAAAACATTAGAAGAAAGAAATTTAGAATACTTATCTCATAAAAGTATTGATGAAATTAGAGATGAATTAGTTGATCATTTTGCAGACCCTTCAAATGATGGTGATAGTATTGCTGCAAGAAAAGCTATTGATAAAATTTTGGATGATATATTAAAGCATATTGATAATTTTGAAGATTTGGAAAAAGCTCTTGGTTCAGTTGAATTGGAATATTTTTTATGTGATTTTTTTGCAAATTATATTAGTGAGCTTTTCTATAGAACCTTTGATGAAGAATATCAAAATAAAAACAATGTCAACTCTCGTGATGCTGCAAGAGTTTTAAAACAAATAGAAAAAGATATTAAAGAAAGAGTAAAATCTTGTCAAATAGATAAACCGCTATCGAAACTTGATTGGCAGAGCCAAGAAGCACAGAATATG
>Ga0256827_10002715_pt1 | contig 11324 bp, 11 predicted proteins | sample CV84metaG_FD_185977 | JGI IMG/M metagenome (GOLD analysis project Ga0256827, IMG submission 185977) | Hydrothermal vent microbial communities from East Pacific Rise, Pacific Ocean - CV84 | ecosystem: Environmental > Aquatic > Marine > Hydrothermal vents | place: Pacific Ocean: East Pacific Rise... | reverse complement strand
AAGCCGCATTTCAATGTGAGTGATATGGCTTCTTTGGAAGCTACCATCGAAGCGATTAAAGCTTTATAGTTTGCTGTATATACTGTTAGAAAGTATCATTTCTGTATGGTGTAGTTTTCTCCTACTTTTTTACAAAAGTAGACAAAAATCGTCGTGGCTCTCGAATCGCTTTGCTTTCAAGGTCGTTCGCCACGACAGAAGCTTGCCTTCGGCAAGATTAATAGAGGGAGAGTTTGTATGTCCAAAATAGCGATTATGGGTGCGATGCCAGAGGAGATAGATCCGATCATTGCAGCATTGCATGATCTTAGAGAGACTGAGTATGCAGATAATATCTACTATGAGGGCTCGTATAAGGGGAAAGAGGTCGTCGTTGCCTACTCCAAGATTGGTAAAGTATTTGCCTCATTGACAGCAACGATACTGATCGAAAAGTTTGGCTGTGAAACGCTGCTCTTTTCAGGTGTGGCAGGGGCTATCAACGAGGATCTTTCTATTGGTGATCTGATTATTGCAGATGGGGTGTGTCAACATGATCTGGATATCACCGCTTTTGGACATCCTTATGGCTATGTGCCGGAGGGAGATGTCTGTATCTGGGCAGATGCAGAGCTCCGCATAAAGGCCAAAGAGATTGCAAAGCAAAAAGGACATACACTGGTAGAAGGTGTGATCGCTACAGGCGATCAGTTTGTGGCTGACCCTGAGAGAAAAGCATGGATAGCGAAGACATTCAAAGCAGATGCTTTGGAGATGGAGGGTGCTGCGGTGGCTGTGGTCTGTAATGCACTGGGTGTGCCTTTTTTTATCCTCCGTGCGATCAGTGACAGTGCAGATATGGATGCTGGCTTTGACTTTGATGCTTTTTTGGTGAGCTCTGCCAAGACCAGTGCTGCCTTTATTCTGGCAATGGTTGAGAAGATCAAGTAGCAGCATGCAGGAGAAAAAAGCCCAGATCAGTAAAAAACTCTTGAGAGTGTTTGGTAAAAGCAATGCCCAGTTCAAGCTGATTCAGGAAGGTGATAAAGTATTGGTTGGACTGAGCGGGGGTAAAGACTCTCTTGCGCTGATCCATCTACTAAAAAATATGCAGAGGCATGCACCCTTTAGCTTTGAGTTTGAAGCATGTACGGTGAGTTATGGCATGCCGGAAGAGCAGTATACATTACTCACAGAGCACTGTCGGGAGTATGGGATCAGACATACAGTGTATGAGACCAATATCTATACGATATCACAGGATACGATTCGTGAGAATAGCTCATTTTGCAGCTATTTTTCCCGTATGCGTCGTGGTGCATTGGGTACATTTGCCGAGCAGGGTGGATTCAACAAGATAGCGTTGGGGCACCATTTTGATGATACGGTAGAGAGTTTTTTTATGAATATGTTCTATAATGGTAGTATACGCGCTATGGCACCGATCTACAAAGCAGAGCGAGGTTATCATGTGATACGTCCCCTGATAGAGGCCAGAGAACGTCAACTGCAAAACTTTGCGGATGAGAATAGCTTTGCCACTATTGGAGACGAGGCATGCCCAGCGATGCTCAAAGAGGTAAAAGTACCCTATGCCAGAGCCAAGACTAAGGCCTGGCTGGAGAGCATGGAGCAGGAGCAGGAGAATTTTTTCAAGATGATAAGAGCCTCATTCAAGCATATTAATGACGATACATTGCTTGACCCTGTACGCTGGAAGAGAGAGGATCTCTAAGGCGTGCTAAATGCCTACTCTGAACTGATCCAGTTTGTTTCCCGATCAAAGCCTGGAAAACCATCTAAAATCTCCAGTGGCTTGAAATTTTCTTTGTACGCAAATGCCTGACAACCATCTACCCAGTAACCAAGATAAATATAGGGAAGACCCAGGGATTTGGCAAGTTCAACTTGATAGAGTAGAGAGTAGGTACCTAGTGAAAGATGGGCATATTTCGGATTGTAATAGAAATAGATGGCACTGATACCATCATTGACAATATCGATGAGATCCACCCCTACAAGTGTGTTGTCATGATAGTAAAGTACCTCTCTACCAAAGTCATGAGCCCCATCAACAAAGTTCTCATAGTACTCCTTTTGAGAGATATTTCTGGATCGCCACTGGTCTTTGTCTGCCTTCCAGTTGTGGTAACTGTTGTAGAGTGTGATATGCTCTTTGCTGAGGGAAGGGCGCTGCAGGGTAACCTTGGTGGCTTCATTTTTTCTAGTAACGCGGCGCTGGGATTTACTGGGCTTGAAGGTATTGACATTGATACGGAGACTTTTACAGGCATCACAGTTCTGACAAATAGGATGAAAAAAGTATTTACCAAAACGCCGCCATCCACGATCGATAACAGCTGTGACAAATGCTTTGCTGGCATGGTCTATGTAGCGATAGTTCATTCTGACACGCTTGTCTGGCAGATAGGCACATTCGTAGTCCAGCATACAAAAATCAGTTGAGTCTGGATAGAGTTTGGTATTTGCTTTATTCATAGGCAAATTCTATCAAAATTTTGATATGATAACACAAAAGAAGGAGTATTGTGTTTCTCTATCAGCCCAAAGAGGGGTATCGCTATAACAGTGACTCCATCTTTCTCTATGATTTTATCACTGCATTTTCACCGAAGGGTAGGTTGTTGGATATCGGGTGTGGTGTAGGGATACTCTCTCTGCTTCTGAGTAGAGATTTTGCTCTGGAGACGACGATCATTGACAAGCAGGAGAGTATGCTCAGCTATGCCAAGCATAATTTTAGTCTGAATGGACTGAAGGTGGAAGCAGTACAGGAGGATATTGATATATTTGAGACTGATAATCGGTTTGAATATATCGTATCCAATCCACCATTTTATGACAGCAATGTAACGCAAAGCGAGAATACCCATCTCAATATTGCGCGCTATGCCCATCATATGCCTATTGAAATACTGGTGCGTGCTGCCAAGCGTCTGTTGGCGCCTAGGGGGTATTTCCTCTTCTGTTATGATGCCAAACAGGTGGACAGGGTATTGCAGGCATTGAGAGAGGCAAAACTCAATCCTGAGCAGTTGCGTTTTGTCCATTCCAAGGTAGACAGAGAGGCAAAGATCGTGATGATCGCAGCCAGAGCTGGTTCAAAGTCGATGACGAAAGTATTGCCGCCATTGATCGTATTTGATAGAAAGAGTCAGTATTTGGAAGCGCCTAAAAAGGCATTTGAAAAAGCAGATACCTATAGTATCAAAGCAGACCGTTAACAAAAGAGGGTAAATAATTGGATATCATATCACATACACAATACAACTATCGTTTCGACTCCTCTGCGTGTGAAGCATGCGGTGGAAAATGCTGCCGCGGAGAGAGTGGCTACATCTGGGCAAAATATCAGGAGATCGTTGATATGTCAGCCTATTTGGAGATGCCTGTAGAAGATTTTGCTAGAATGTATTTGCGTAAAGTGAAACATCGGTATTCACTCACTGAAAAACAGCTGGGTGAAAATGACCATGCCTGTATCTTTTTTGATGAAACAAAAGAGCGGTGTGGTATCTATCCTGTGCGTCCGGCACAGTGTCGTACTTTTCCCTTTTGGGAACAGTTTAAACAAAATGAAGAAGAGGTAAGAGAAGAGTGTCCTGGAATCATATGAAAATAGCAGTGTTATGGATGGTAGGTGTGATGCTCTGTGTTGCTTCACCTGTGGTGTCCAGTGATACAGAAGATACACTGATCATCAGGGCACTGCTCAATGAGGAAGTGGGTAAACTCTCTGAGAGTAAAGCATTGTATGAGTCACTGTATCGTCTCACTGGGAAAAAAGAGTACCTTATCCAAGAAGCAAAGGATACATTGCTGCAAAAAAATGACCCAAGCCATTCGATTGACAATCTGGTCAAGTGGATCACGGCACATCCTGAAGATAGAGATGTGGCACTCTATCGTATGTTGGTGGCACTCTATATCCAACAAGGCTCATTGGTGGATGCAGAGAATGTGGCAGATGAGTATCTCTCCGTAGATACACCTGTAGAGGATCAGATGGCAGTAGCTGCTTTGAAGCTAGAGCTGGGGAAACCTGAAGAGGCGGTAGCGTTGCTTCAAAATGCCTATCAGAAAAAAGAGGATGAAAAGATCCTTTTACAACTTTCTACTGTTATGGAGAAGAGTCTTCAGCACCCAAAAGAGGCGATCGTTTTGCTGGAAAAGCATATCGGGAAGTATAAAGATGCCTCTGTGGGAGTCTACTTCAAGCTTATTGAACTGTATGCTAAAGAGAAAAATTTGGAGAAAGTGGGAGAACTGTATAAAAAACTCTACAAGAGAGACCCCCAAAAATACTTTTTACAGAAGATCATAGAGATCTCTCTTTACCGCAATGATATTGATGGTGTCATCGCTTTTTTGGAGCAGAATCAGGGCAACGAAGAGATACTTTTCACCTTTTACAAAGAGAAGAAAAAATATGAAAAGGCAATCACCGTAGCCCAGAAGCTTCATCGAATAACAGGTGATGTCAAATGGTTGGCAGAAGAAGGCATGCTGGTCTATGAAGCCGCCAAGCAATCCAGAGCCATAGATCCAAAGGCACTGCGGAAGATGCAGGGTCTACTGGAAGAGGCATTGAAAAAAGGTCTCAATGACCCTCTCTATCTAAATTACTACGGCTATACGCTGATCGATCATGATCTTGATATCGATAAGGGGATAGCCTTGGTCAAAAAAGCACTGGCACAGGATAGTACCAATACCTATTATCTGGATTCTCTGGCATGGGGACTTTACAAGAGAGGAAAGTGTGACAGGGCGTATGAGCTTATGAAGCAGGTTGTTGCCAAAGAAGGACTTGCAGAAGAAGAGATCAAAACACATTGGGATCTTGTGAGAAAGTGCTATCTGAAGTAATGCTCAGCGTTCAATGTTGAGTCTTCAGCTATAATACAAAAATTTTTTAGACAATGGATAGGTAATGGCAGATATTTTAGATGAGATTATCAAGAGAACCAGAGAGGATCTGGAAAAGCGTAAGGCAGCGTTTCCCTTGGAGTGGCTGGGGCGTTCATTGGCATACAATCCTTTTATGCCAAAAGATGTGATTACGGCACTCAGAGCCACAGAGGAAAATCCTTACCGTATCATTGCTGAGATCAAAAAAGCAAGCCCGAGCAAAGGGGTGATACGAGAAGATTTCGATCCTATGGTGATCGCTCAAGCGTATGAAAAAGGTGGTGCAGATGCCCTTTCGATACTGACGGAGCCGCATTACTTTCAGGGAGACAAAGAGTATCTCGGTATGGTAAGGCGCTATGTGAACATTCCACTGCTTCGCAAAGACTTTATTGTGGACAAGTACCAATTGGTAGAGGCACTGGTCTATGGTGCGGACTATGTTCTGCTGATTGCCAAAGCACTCTCTAGAAAAGAGCTTAAAGAGCTACTCCAGTATGCACATCATCTGGGTATGGAAGTACTGGTAGAGATCCATGATAAGGCAGATCTGATCAAAGCGATCTTTGCAGGTGCCAATATCATTGGAATCAATCATCGCAACCTCGAGACTTTTGACATGGATATGAAACTGAGTGAGAAGCTTATCCCTCTAATCCCCAATGGCAAGATTATTGTCGCAGAGAGCGGTATCAATGACCATGAGACTGTGGTGGAATTGAGTAAAGTCGGTGCGGATGCTTTTTTGGTAGGAGAGCATTTTATGAGGCAGGATGATATCACAGCTGCACTGAGGCAGCTAAAGTACGGGAAGAAGTAGTCCCTGTAAACTACCCCAAAGGTAAAGATCAATCCCTTCTAGATCTGCTGTTGTTCCTCTTCCGGTCAGAGTGATTTCGGTTACGCTCGCCTCGGTAGCCTCCACCACTGTTGCGTCTACGACGGTTTCCGCTTCTGTTCCTATCACTTCCTCTATTGTTATGCATGCGCTCGATGAGGCGTTTGATCTCTTCGAGGTCAAAGCCTATCTTGTCCTTGCCTGAGACACTGTTCTCTTGCTTGATCATCGAAGCAAGAAGATGTGCGATGGTGACGATATCGAGGTCGTGTTGAAGGGTTTTGACCATTTGGATTGCGTCATTCGTGATGGTGGTCTGAGCGATTTCCATGAGGAGATCGCTCTCTTTGTTCTTGATCAGCTCCTGCTTGGTAGGGATAACTTCTGTTGCCATTTGTGTGCCGACATCTTTCTCTATGCGCTTGATGGTTCTCAGCTCATTAGGGCTGACCAGTGTGATTGCTTCGCCACTCTTTCCTGCTCTTCCTGTTCTGCCGATTCTGTGTACATAGCTTTCTGAGTCAAAGGGGATATGGTAGTTGAAGACATGACTGACATCATTGACATCCAGTCCTCTGGCTGCGACATCAGTAGCCACGAAGATATCTACAGCACCATTTTTGAATCCTCTGATAGAGATCTCTCTTTGCTTCTGCTCCATATCACCGTGGAGACCACCCACTTTGAATCCCTGTGAAGTAAGATGGGAGATCAATCTGTCCACCTCCATCTTCATACGGCAAAAGACGATGGCTTTGGTAGGATTTTTGAAATCGATCAGGCGTACCAGTGCATCATCTCTTTCTCTGTCGTTGACGACATAGTAGAGCTGGTTGATCGCAGTATTGGTGCTCTCTGCTTTGGTGATGGCAACGGTTTTTGGGTCATTGAGTATTTCTTGCGCCAATTTTCTAATAGCTTTTGGCATAGTGGCCGAGAACATGAGTGTCTGTCTCTCTTTGGGAAGGAAGGTAAAGATATTTTTGATCTCATCCAGAAATCCCATATCAAGCATCTCATCCGCTTCATCAAGTACGACAAACTTGGGGTTGATCTTGATCTTTTTGCTCTTGAGAAGATCCTGTAGTCTGCCTGGTGTGGCAATGATGACTGAGGCTTGCTTGATCCGCTCTATCTGCTTGCCGTAGGGTGTACCGCCATACACTGTGGCAGTGCGGAGCCCGGAGAGCTTGCCAAAACGGAAGAGCTCATCACTGACCTGCATAGCAAGCTCACGGGTAGGGACAATAACCAGACCTTCGACGGAGCCGTCTGCTCTCATTTGGCTGAGCATCGGTAGGCCAAATGCTGCGGTCTTGCCTGTACCTGTCTGTGCCTGTGCAATGATATCGTATCCTTCCAGTATCAGAGGGATTGCCTCTTTTTGTACGGGGCTTGGTTCTTTGAATCCAGCATCGGAAATAGCTTGTTGTATAGTTTCACTCAGATCAAAATCTGTAAATTTCATGGTTCTTCTTTATGTTTGAATGTTTTCTGGAAGGTATCGCGTAATTCGTGGTATTGCAGAAAATTTTCTGTATTATAGCAGGATATTTTAGATTGGTGCTGTGGTGTGCTGGAGTATGGATACTCCAGCAACCTAGCATAGTCTATTATCCTGTCACCATCATTATCCACGCAGTACCTACCGTAAGGAAAATAATCAGGTTGGTAAAGGTGATCACTGCACCATATTTGTAGATTTCCGAGGATTTCAGGTAGCCGCTTCCCGCAGCAAGGACATTGGCAGAAGAACCCTGTGGTGTGATCACGGAGAAGAAATTGGTGGCAAAAAGAAGCATCATTGCCATGAGCTCCCCGGGTACACCAGACTTTATACCTACGGCCAAAAAGACACTGAACAGTGCCATCATCTGTGCAGTCTGAGAGACAAAGAAGTAGTGGATCAGGACATAGGAGACGATCAGTATCACATAGACCATCGGCCAGCTCATCCCATCCAGTGGTGCGGCGATCTTGTCACCGATCCATGTCATGAAGCCAAACTTGTTGAGGAAGCTGGAGAGTGTATAGAGCACAGCAAACCAGATAAAAGTGGAAAGTGCACCACCTTGTTGCTTCATATCCTCTTCTGTGAAGATACCCGTCACCATGACGATAGCCAGTCCGCTAAACGCAATCGCCTCTTTGGGTAAGTGGTGGATACTGGTGGTTGCCCAGAGACCAACCATACCAATAAATGTAAGCCCGGTGATGATCTCTTTGGATGACATGGAGCCCATCTCTGCGAGGAGCTCTTTGGCCATCTTTGGCGCTTCTGGCGTCTGTTTGATCTCTGGGTTCATGACCTTGAAAAGAATATATGGAAGCACAAGTGCTGCAACCAGACAAGGCACGATAGAGGCTTGAAGCCAACTGGCAAAGGTAATGGTGATTCCCATCTCTGCTGCCATACCGGCACCGGCAGGGTTGGCTGCCATAGCTGTGAGCCAGAGTGTGGAGGAGATAGAGAGTCCTGCCATGGTATTCATCATGAGATAGTTACCTATCTTTTTCTGTGACCCATCTTCTACTTTAGAACCACTGTCTCTGGCAAGTGCCAAAGTTAACGGATAAAGCACACCTGATCTGGCTGTATTGCTGGGAAAAGCAGGTGCAATCAGCATATCTGTGAAGAACATAGAATATCCCAGTCCCAGGGTGGACTTTCCGAAAAAGGAGATAATGATCAGAGAGATACGCCGTCCCAATCCTGATTTGACTACGGCATTGGCAACAAGAAATGCAACCAAAATGAGTAAGATGAATCCCTTTGAGAATCCGGAATAGGCTTCACCAGTGGTGAGTGTACCTGTAAAAATAGTTGTAACCAATGCAATGACAGAGGCAACAAATACAGGGAGTGCACCGATAATGATAGAAAAAATAGTTGTAATAAAGATCGCAAAGAGATGCCAGGCATTCTCCTGGAGGCCTTCGGGAACAGGTAAAAACCATAAGATAAGACCCACCGCCAGAACGACTAACCGCATAAACCATATTTTAGACATAACTTTCCTCCTATGTGCTGTTTAAAGGAAGGAGTGTCGTCATGATAGTATGTAGTTATCTTTATGGAGTGATAATACTATAGTGGCATACCCCCTCACTATGGGTATGATAACATAGGGCATCTATGGAGTACGTTAAATTAAATATTCAATTTATTTATGATTGTATGCTTTAAAATTGATAAAAGAAAGTGCAGGGAGAAGTATGGAGGAATCAACCTCCCAGATACTTCTTTCGAACCTCATCATTCCCTAGCAGATCACTGGCCTTACCCTCCAGAGTGATACTGCCGTTTTCAAGTACATAGCCGTAGTCAGCGATCTTGAGTGCTGCAAAAGCATTTTGCTCTACGAGTAGAATAGTAATCTTCTTTTTGAGTTCGGTGATTGTCTCAAAAAGTTCTCCGATGATTTTGGGTGCAAGCCCCAGACTCGGTTCGTCAAGCATCAGCAGATGGGGTTCACTCATGAGTGCTCTGGCGATGGCAAGCATCTGCTGTTCTCCTCCACTCAGTGTGCCACCCATCTGCTCCTTTTTCCCTGATAGACGAGGAAACTGCTGGTACATCTCTTCTTTTAGTATCTCAAAGTGCTCATTGTTGAATGCTCCCATACGTAAATTTTCATCTACAGTAAGGTTGACAAAGATGCGTCTGCCTTCAGGTACCAGGGCTATACCATCTTGTATAACTTTGTGGGTGGGTATCTTGGTGATATCCATACTGTTTGCAGTGACTTTTCCCTTCTTCTTGATACTGTTGACAAGGGCATTGAGTGTAGAGGTCTTACCTGCACCATTGGCACCGATAAGTGTCACGATATTGTTCTTCTCTACATGTAGATCGATACCTCTGACCGCAGCGATCACACCGTAATACACCTCTAAGTTCTCTACTTTAAGCATGTGTAAAATCTCCCAAATAGGCTGTAATGACTTTTTCATTGACAATGGCATCTGCCGGTTTACCGTCAAAGATTTTTTCTCCATAGTCTAAAACGGTGACCAGATCACACATATTGTTGACAAATTTCATATCATGCTCAATCAAAAGGATACTAAGATTAAAATCCTTTTTGATTTTATGGATAATGGTGGAGAGATCCTCTGTTTCGCTGGGGTTCATTCCCGCAGCAGGTTCGTCTAGAAGCAGTAGGGAAGGTTTGGTGGCTACGGCTCTGGCAATTTCCACTTTTCGCTGATTCCCATAGCTTAGATCCGTAGCTTTGTGGTTTACGAATTCTGTAAGGTTAAACTCATCGAGTATCGCCATAGCCTCGGCTTTGATCTTCTTCTCTTGACCGAAATAGCGAGGCAATCTAAAAATAGCCTCAAGGTAACTATAGTGAGATCGGTTATGAAAGCCTATGAGGATATTGTCCAAAACACTCATGCTCTTAAAGAGTCTAATATTTTGGAAAGTTCTGGCGATACCTTTTTGGACGACTAGATTGGGTTTGGTGCCAGTGATAGTCTCGTTTTGAAATACAATATCACCTTTGGTAGGCTGGTAGTTGCCTGTGATGATGTTGAAAATGGTAGTTTTACCTGCACCATTGGGTCCAATGAGACCATAGATCTGTCCCTCTTTTACTTCAAATGAAAGATCATCAATGGCAGTGATACCACCAAATTGCATGGTGATATTTTGAATTTTTAGGGTTGTCTTGCTCATGCATTCTTCCTTTTGGAGGAGCTTTTAAGTATATCTGACAGCTCTCTGTCACCGAAGAGGCCCCTTCGTGCAAAGAGCATAGTAATAATCAAGAGTATGGAGAAAACCACCATTCTCATGCCGGGATGGGCACCTGTTTCATAGCCAAAAATGGTCATGTTGTCATCCAAAAATCTCAGCCACTCAAGACCAAATCCAATCACAATCGCAGAGACCAGTGTACCTGTCATACTGCCTAGTCCACCAAGCACAATAATGATGAGTAGGTAGAAAGTGAGCAGGAAGGTGAACTGATCTGGTGCGATCGTACTGAGGAATGAGGCGAGTAGACCTCCGCCAATGCCTTCAAAGAATGCAGAGGTCATAAAGGCATAGGTCTTGACCTTAAACGTATTGACCCCCATGGCTACGGCTGCATCCTCATCGTCTCTAATAGCCTTCATGGCTCTACCGTACTTGGAGTAAATGACATGGATCATGACAAGGAAAGTGAAGATAGTGATACTGCCTATCCACCTAAAATCAGCAAATTCTGGAATATCATTGAGTCCCATCGCACCATTGGTATAGGCTGGTGTATTCATGGCAAAAATACGAATAATAAAGCCAAACCCGAGTGTCACAATCGCCAAATAGTCTCCACGTACCCTAAAGACAGGTACAGAGAGCAAAAATGCCATCAGTGCAGAGGTGATACCACCAGCAAACAGTGCGATAGGGAAGTTCGCTTGCATCTGTAGGATCACAGGAGCAGGGTCTACCAGGGCATACATGTCTATTTTGGTATCCATCGGGATGATGAAAATCGCTGTCATGTAAGCGCCAATCGCGACAAAACCATTGGGTTCCAGTGAGAACTGCCCCGCCACACCATTGATGAGATTATAGCTG
>Ga0256827_10002714_pt1 | contig 11326 bp, 12 predicted proteins | sample CV84metaG_FD_185977 | JGI IMG/M metagenome (GOLD analysis project Ga0256827, IMG submission 185977) | Hydrothermal vent microbial communities from East Pacific Rise, Pacific Ocean - CV84 | ecosystem: Environmental > Aquatic > Marine > Hydrothermal vents | place: Pacific Ocean: East Pacific Rise... | reverse complement strand
TCAAACATTATTTAAGACAAATAGGGCAACTTAAAGAGGAAAATCAGCTAACGCTATCTGCTACAAATTTATTAAAAACAAGTAACAAACAGTTAGAAGCACAGTTGGAAAGCTTGACTAAAAATAGAGGAGGAAAATAATACTATGGCACTTCGAGGTAGTTTTAGTCAAAGCTTTTTACGTTCAAAAGAACTGCTCTCTTATTCTGAAATCTCTTATGATAAAGAGGGAAATTATGTTCATGATAAGGGGATTTTAAAAGAGACATTGGCACGGGATGAAGAGGGGGAACTTATCAGAAATAAGGTTAATATTGCAAAAATTCTTAATAAATACGGAGTTCTTTATCGAATGGTCTTTAATGCTATGAATATGGATCAATATACCTATAATGAAGTTCAAGAGGCTCTTGACCATCTTAGTGAGTATATTAATGATTTAGGTGTCTCAGGGATTGTGGAGTTTCATGCGTCTGATAAAACACAGAACTCTGATCATATCCATTTTTGGATTAGTACCGAGGATAGAGTTATCTATAATAAAATTGCTCAAGAGATGGTTTCTATGGGATATTCCAATGAAGAAGATATCTATATTCAAAAGTATGAAGATAATAAGCAATTAGATAAATCAGAATATGTCAATAATGAAAATCGTCCATTAAGTGATAGGTTCTCAATAAAACCAATCGGAATGGAAGCAGGAGAGATGCTTGATTCTATTCACGAAATGTTATCTATTCAAGAGAAAGAAAAAATTGATTTTAAAGATACTAAATTCATAGATAGAACTTTATATTCTCTTAGAGATAAGTACAACTCTATGGTTAATAATATTAGTAAGCTTTTTAGGAAAGTTTTTGATAATCAAGAGAGTATAGAAGATAGAGATTCTTTAAAAAAGATACCTATTAGTGAAAATTGTACTTTGCCTAAGTCAGATGAGACGAAGAGTATATTGAAGAGGATTGAGGAGTTACGTGAGAGTATAGAGAGAAAAAAATTATAATTTTTTATTATTCCCGAATACTTTGGTTACAAGATAGAACTATAATTGAAAATCTATATCTACAAAAGATTTTAAATTATTAAAAAAGTCTACTCAATTTCATGTTCAAAAATACTATCTAACTCTTGAAATAATAGATGCTTTTGTATGGTTTCTACAAGTTCATCTTTTGAGATTAATCCATATGAAAACATGCTCTCTTGGGCATTTCTAGCATAGAAATTGGTCAAAATATCAATATATTGCTCATTTAAATAGGGTTTAATACTCTTTAAATCACTTAATAAGTCTATTTTATATCCATCAAAACCATTTTTTTTATAGTCGCTTTTTAGGTCATCTTTATCAATATCAAAAATAGCTTCTAACATCTTTCTAAAGATAAAATCTTCAAAATTCTTTGCAATAATCTCTGTTTCGTTCATATCGTTCCAAATATAAACAACTGCATACTCTTTATCTACTTTTAAATTTTTATAAAAAGCATAGACATTGTTTTCATCTGTTTTGGCAAAAGGAATAAAGTCATGCTCTTCAATGTCCCAAAGTTCATCAAATTTAAAATCAAGCATCTCTTTAGCTCGTAACATTTCAAAATCAAAACCTCCAGAATGCAGTAATAAAGGAGGATTATCTTTAATCTCTGGATAGATTGTCTTTGCCCAGTTTTCATCAGAATTAAAGGGTGCTGTTCGTCCATTCATCCAGTCAAGCATTCCATCACTCCACAATTGTTTAAAAAGTGCTGGAAATATAAAATCATATTTTTTCTCTATATCATCTAAAAGTATCATTGGTTTCCTTTTCTACTGTGACACTATACAGAAAAAATTTTAAAAATTAATTAGTAAATATAAGAATGTTTACCCTATTTTTATTTATGTTATAATAAAATAAAAAAAGATTAAAATGTTTAAACAAATTGTAGTGATTGGTTCAGGTGCATCAGGTATGATGGCAGCGATAATAGCCTCTAAAAACCACAACTCTGTGCTACTGCTCGAAAAACTCCCTAAAATAGCCTCTAAACTTAAAGCCACAGGTGGTGGACGTTGTAATTTGACCAATACTCTTTCCAATGAAGACTTTATGGCACGTTTTGGTCGTGAAGGTCGATTCATGACCCCTGCTCTAACCCTTTTAGACCATAAAAAACTTCAAGATTTTTTTACTTCTATTGGTGTTGAAACACATGCACCTGATGGTTTTCGTATTTTCCCTGTGGGACACGATGCTTCAACTATTATAAAGGCACTTAAAGCTGAGATGGATAGATTAGGTATCGAACTCCTCTGCTCTGAAAAAGTAATAGGTTTGGAGTCTAATAATAAAAAAATAACGGCTGTAATAACAGAAAATCAAAAATTTGAAACAAATAAGGTTATTCTTGCTACAGGTGGTATGGGTTATCCTGTATTGGGTGCAGAAGGAGATGGTTATCCCTTAGCCCAGTCTGTAGGACATAAAATAACAGAACTGCATCCTGCGATGATGCCGTTAAAAACAAAAGAGAGCTGGGGAGCAAACTGTCGAGCCGACACCCTTGCAAAAGTAGAGATGCAAGTAGATATTAAAAAATATAAAAAGCTTCATGCTATTGGAGATTTAATATTTACAAAGAATGGTATACGAGGACCTGTTGTTTTGGACTTTTCACGTGAAATTACCCCACTTCTTGCTAAATTTGATGAAGTTCCTGTTTTGATGAACCTTACAAAAGGTAAAAATGAAGAGCAAATCAGAGAACACTTTAAAAAAGAGATAAAACAGAACAGTGAACATACGGTTCAAACATTAATCGAGACACTGCTTCCCACATCGGTAACATTAGAGCTTTGTAAATTGGCTGAAGTAGATTCTACTCAAACCCTAGGAAAACTATCGGGTATGGTTCGAGATAAGCTTATAAAGCTTTTGGTATGGACACCACTAACTATTAATGGACATGATGGTTTTAAAATGGCAATGATTACACGAGGGGGAGTCTCTTTAAAAGAGATAGACCCTAATACCATGCAAAGTAAAAAGATAGAAGGTTTGTACTTTTGTGGAGAGGTCATGAACCTAGATGGTCCATGTGGGGGTTATAACCTACAATGGGCGTTTGCCAGTGGATATTTGGCAGGTTTATTAAAATAACCGTTAACGTAAATCATGAGACCTAGAAAGCCGAATCTCAATCCGACGACGATACTTATTTCCTTTAGTATCGTCTATTTTGGCAATTTTTCCTTTTGCATCAATAAATGCTCCTCCACTATAAGGGCGTATGGTTTTAATATACGAGGGTGCTTTATTTAGAAGTCTTGGCTTTAAAAACTCTACTACAGAAACAGCTCGCTTCATCCCCAGCTCTAAATTGGATGAGGTTTGGATAGCATCTATATCACAGCCCTGCTCTACCAAACATTTATGTAAGGCTTTATCAAATGATTGTGTACTGCGTGCTGTATTTACAGAGAAAGGTTGTCCATCGGTATATCCATAAATCTCTACCGTATCACATTTGTATTTTTTAGAAAAGTCTTGAATCTCTTGAATAACGGTTTTTTCTAGTTGTGTAGAGAAGTTATTGTTCAATAAGGCAGAGCTACTTGAAAAAGAGTAGCCATGAGCTTCATCTAAAACAATTAATGGAGGTTGCTGGTGCTCTTTGAGTTTTGAGATATAAAACGAGGTAATAATAAAAAGTAGAACCATAACAATCATCAGAACGATAAAAATTTCACTCTGCATGGTTGCGTTGCTTTGGCGTTTACTCATGAACGACTCTCTTTCTCTTTTAGTTTTGCAAGGAAGTCATCTAAATCACTTATCATCTTTCCTGCTTTTGGCAGACTGTGAGCAATGGTTGAAATTTCATCAATAACTTTTTGACTGGTATGCGTTAACTGTTCCATGGCTGATTCGGAATGCGTCGAGAAGCGTTTCATGGTTTTGAGGTGCTTGTCCCACTCTTTGGCTATATCATTCATTTGACTTAATCCATTGTCAAAAGTATCAACAGAAGCCCTAAACACTTTCCCTGCATCGGATGAGGTTCGGTCAAATTGGTTTTTCATCAGTTGACTGCTCTGCTCTATCTGCTCAAATTGTGTTTGTAAAACCGTTAATGAATCGGTAATTATCTTTTGTGAATATTCAGAAGTTCGTTTTAACTCATTTTCCAAGAGCTGAGTGGTATCTTGAATTTCTTTTGTTGACGAATGAATGGTCTCTCCCCAAATTTTAGAACTCTCTTCTATTCGCTCTGCTGAGATTGCCCATGTTTTTGAACTCTCTTCAATAATTTTTGCAGAGTATATAACCTTTTGAGCCAAATATTCCAAAGCGTTACTGGTCTCTTCTTCGGCAGAGAGTTTAAAACGATACTTATCACGTTCCATCTCTTTACCAAAAGCCCAACCAATAATACTAGTAATCAACGAAGAACCAATAGGAGCGATAATACTCTCGACGTGTTCAATAACCTCTGAACCGTAGTGAGCCGTCATAATCAATGCTACAGACGTACCGATAAGCGTATGCAAGTACCCCATGGTCGCCACACGGTTTCCTATTTCGATATTGTCCTCTTTTGCACGAATGGCAAAAAAACCCAAAATAACCAAAATAACCATGTGCTGAACCCCAACTAATAAAAAGAGTCCTCCTACGTATTTTTGTATAAATCCTACTTCAAAATACAATCCTATCATTAGGGAAATTGCCACTATAAAACCAAACCACCACAAGGTGCTAAAGAGCATTTTTATCATTTATATCATCCTTTTTTCTATGAGTTGATCTGCTTTTTCAAAATCTTTATGTGCTAATGCTGTATAAATCGTTTTACTATTAAATGAATTTTTTTCTCGTAATGCATCCATCTTTTGTAAATAACGAATAACTTTATTCAATCTATGAACATCGACTACCCCTTCTTCATCTGTACCAAACGTCATACAAAAGTTTTCAAAAATTTCAAAAGCTGTCTTCTCTTTGAGATAATAAAGAGTAATTTCAGGCACAAAAAGCACACCAATCGACTTAAAAAGGTCGATTAAAATCTCTTTACTAAGTTTAGGAAAAGCAGAGGTACTTTTAAAAGATTCTGTTTTCATATCTGTTGGAAATGTAAAACGCATAGATTCTTGAGTAGAATAAGTAGGAATGTAAGCTAAAGGTTTACGGGCTTCATCGCCGTATTTGACATCGTTAAGCATGGCTTTAACATGTTTTTTTATACTTTTTTTAAGATTTTCAAAAGGCAAAATATATCCTAGTAGTTCAATTTCGGATTATAGCTTATTAGCATTAAAAGAGCCTATTTCTAGGCTAATAGAGAGAGTTTTTATTAGAAATAGAGCTATATTACTTAAAAGTGAATCTAAAAAGAAGGATTCCTATAAATGTTGCTCCTACTGATAAAATCACATTTAAAAAAATATTTGAGATAGCCTTAATGTACAGCTCTTGCTGTAACAATATAACCGTATCCATCGAGAATGTAGAAAAGGTTGTCAATGCACCTAACAGTCCTGTTGTAAAAATAAGCTTTTGGTAGGTAGAGAAATTTACTTGAGAAAAATACATAAAGAGGAAGCCCATCAAGAGGCTTCCTAGAATATTAACACTTAATGTACCAAAAGGAAAACTTGATGCACTTAACTTTTGAACACCTACAGAGAGAGTGAACCTCATAATTGCACCTAAAAATCCACCCACCCCAACGGCTAGAATTAAACCTATATTCATTATTGTTTAAACTGCCAATCATCTTTTGGTCTGCTGGTTTTTATCTCTGAACTCTTCTGTTTTAACAATTTATTTATAATATTGAGTTCTTTGTTCAGAGAGTCATCTTTTAAAATAGCCTGTTCACGCACATACACTTTTTTAAATTCTTGAAAAAGTTTTTTATAGCTTTCACTGACTTGTAAAGAACACGATTTTCGCTCCCATGTACTCACTATTGGGTAGAGTGGATGTTTTGGAGGGTAAACCATACAACGTTTCATCAGCATTACAGGATTTTCCATAACCCATTTAACCTTATCGTTACACCCTGCTCGACTGTCAATAATCCAGTTTTTCATAATACTTACATAATCACTTACCAAAATAGCTTTTCTGATTCCACTGTTATCATAGTAAGTCTCTTTCTTTTTAAATACAACTTTCTGCTTATTTTTATAGGCTTTTCCATCCACATCTTTATAGCTTACCTCCAAAACAATATCGGCACTTTTAGCCATCTTTGGATGCTCTTTAAGTTTTAACAATACCACACCACCTTTGGTTGCTGTACCATCATTATGAGAAGGAAAGAGTGTTTTTATACTCATAACCGTACCTGTAGCCAATTTTGCATCGGGCGAACCATAGACAGCTTCAATTGTGTAAATGGAGTTGTTGAGGGTTAACTCTAAATCATAAACCAATGGAGTAACCATGTAGTCGAACTCTTTGTCCAACAGTTTAGAGAAAGCTTTTGATGAGTGAACAGAAAAATAGTTAGCCCCTTTGGTTTTAGAGACATACTCCACTAAATCATTGTTAAAATCAACACCTACACCAATAAAGGTCGTATGTATGCCTTTTGCAGATGCCTCTTTTGCCATACCAAAAAGCTTATCTTTATTAAGTTCGCCTCGATTGGGCATTGCATCGGTCAAAAAGATAATACGATTCTCATACTCCGAACTCTCTTTTACCTCATCAAACAATTTAAGTGCTTCTTTGTACCCTGCACTCCAGTTTGTTCCTCCTCTAGCTTTAAGTTCTAAAATATGTTTACGAATTGCCAGTTTATTAATCTCTCCTACAGAGTTAAGAGGTTTCGCTTTGTAGGCATTATGGTCAAAAAGTACCATCCCTACTCTATCGTCATCCTTTAAATGCCCCAACATTGCAACAATAGATTCATTGGCAATTTGCATTTTCTGCTTACTTGAATCTTCATGGCTCTCAACCCTGTTTCCCAGTTTATCGTAGTAGTAGGCATTAAATTTAGAGTTCATAGAACCTGAAATATCTAAAACCACCACAAGATTTAGTTTTTTACGTTTAAACTCTTTTTCGTCAATTCCAGAATTTAGACCAACAGTTAAAAAGAACTCTTCTTCGTCCGAGAAGGTATTCTTTCGCTTGACCGTAGCATAAGAGGGACAAAACAGCTCTTTACACTCGTCTCCTTTTAGCCCTGTATCAAAATAGTGATTATAGAATTGTCCTTCGTAGGTAATAGAGTCTAGCTTAGGAAGATAGCCATTATCAATGTTGGCTTTAAAGTTTTTTGTATCTTTTGCCCCACCCACCGACATACCAATTTTCTTAGGAGAACGATAGGCTTTAGGTGCAGACATGGTCATTGGGTAATTGGCAAGCGTTCTTCCTAAAGGAACTCTTTTTGAATTTTCCAAGACAATACTTGCATTGTACTCCCAATCATCCAAAAGTTTTTCATCGGCTTTTTGACTCATTGCCGATAAGAGAGTTAGATTTAGAATTAGGGTTAAAAATATTAACTGTTTCATTATTTATCCTTTATTAATAGTAATGAATTATAACACAAGTTTATCCAACAATAATTAATATATTGAGTGATTAAGCTGTATAGTTTTTTAGTCTTACGCTCATCTGTTTACTCTCTTCATCCATATAAATGTCATAAATACCCATCGCTTTTAACAATGAACTCAATTTTTTAAAACCGTAATTCACAGGAGAAAAAGAGGAGTTGTTATTAATGTATGCCCCCATATCAGCGAGATTCGACCAACCAAACTCATCCATCGTCTGAGCAGAGGCATTATCAAGAAGTTTCAAAAGCCATTTGTCTTTTCTAAAATCGGAAGGCATTTTCTTTTTCTCTTTAACTTTTGGTTCACTCCCTTTCTCGGATTCCATCAGTTTTTCTGTAAAAATAAACTGTGAACAAGCAACCATAAATGCTTGGGGGGTCTTTTTCTCTCCAAAACCAAATACTTTAATTCCCTCTTGCTGTACACGCATTACAACAGGGGTAAAATCAGAATCACTGGTAGCAAAAGCAAAGGCATCTATTTTTTTCGTATGCAACATATCTATCGCATCAATAGTCATTAGAATATCCGTTGCATTCTTTTGCTTAGAGTAATCAAACTGTTGTATCGGTTTAATTGCAAATTCCAAAAGCTTGGATTCCCAATTTTTCAGATTGTCTTTTGTCCAATTTCCATAAGCTTGACGTATATTAACCACACCAAATTTAGAGAGTTCTCCAATGATTCCTTCGATGGCTCTGTGTGATATATTATCACAATCAATAAAAAGAGCTATATGATCTTCATTACGCATTACAGCTCTTCTTTAGGTGCATAATAGGTCATGGTAGAACGTCCAAACTTTTTACGTTTTGTCTGTTCCAACTCCCCAATCTCTTTTGGCATCTCAAGTTGGCTCATATGTTCTACGACAACCATCATGCATTTACTAGGGTTTATCTTCTCTATAAGATTTATCGTTTTATCGTACACATCGTCCATTCCATCACGCGTAGCAAAGGGTGGGTCAAAATAGAAATAGGTTTTTTCATCACGACTCTCTACCATAGAAAGAACGGTATCAAATTTTTCAAAGCTGTCCCCAAACATATGTTGACACTTTGCAGGGTTCAATCGTTTTATGTTCTCTTGCAGTACTTTATACGCTATCTTATTGTACTCAATAAAATAACAGTAACTTGCCCCACGGCTAAGAGCTTCTAAACCAATAGAACCCGAACCTGAAAAGACCTCTACAAAGTTTTTATCGATAATATCAAACTGTAAGGTATTAAATAGAGACTCTTTTAGAATCCCTTTAGAACTGCGAGTGGTAAATATATTTGGAATTTCAATAAGTTTCCCTTTGAAATCGCCTGCTATTATTTTTGTTGTAAAATTGTCTTGTTTTGCCATTGTTCTCTCTTTATAATTATTCACGAATTATAACAAATGTTTATTATGTTCATCCTCTGTGTTAAAATGATATATCACAAAACTCCACCCCATCTTTAGACCCAATCAGTAAAAAGCTTCTAAGTTTTGGAATTACTTTAACTTTATCAAGCTCCAAGTAGCCTTTTACCTGTTTTATCCCCTCTTTTTTGATGTAAGTGTAGTTATCTTTCTCTTTTTTCCATTTCAACTCAAACAGATAGTTATTAGGAACTTTTTCATCTCTCCCTATCAGCAAAATATCAGGATATTTGTTATTTAGTTCAGGTTGTGAGTCAATAAAATAGAAGCCTGTTGAATAACTCAAAATAGCAAGTGTAATTGATTGAAAATGTTTCTCTGTAAATCCGTAATGGTCTCGATTAGAGAGAATTTTAATAATCTCGTCAAGTTGCTCTTGAAATAAGCCAATATCTCCAAATGCCAAATTCCTTAGTTGAGTTTTTATATCTCCTCGAAAAGTCAAATTATTTCTATTTTTAAGCTCAATGGCAAAATAGTTAAAATAGAGCATCTTAATAACATAGTTAGGTATCTTGAACTCATACTCTTCTCCAAATACTTCATCTTTGATGGTAATAAATCCCATTGAGTAGATAAGTGTAATAAAATCATCTCGACTAAACTCTTGGTTAAGGTCATATCTATCTTTTATTGCTCCTATTATAGAGTTATTCTCTATAAGATTTTCCAAAATCTGATAATTTCTATCGCTATTACCAATATTAAAAAGTTTCATAATTGCTTTATAGTCACTTGCTACATTACTATCTAGCATTTTTTTAGGCATCGTACATCGTACATAATCATATTTAGAGATAAAGTAGTTTACAAGAGTTGCATTATAGATTCGTTCATTTGCTTCTATGTTAAAAAGATAACCGTTATACCATTTTTGAATTTTTGACAACAGTTCCTTTTTATCTATATCTTGACACTTCTGAAAAATAGAGTTTTCTAAAGAGTATTCAACCTCTTGTTTAGTAAATCCTGCCATTGCATTAAATGCCTCTTCATTAGAAATATTAGAGACAATATTAAACCCACTGCTTAGGCTATCAAGAGTAATGGGTGTTACGCCTGTAATAAACATCTTTTGAACTGTTCCTGATAGTGTAGCAGTTTTTAGCACTTCATAGAAGCTTCGTACAAACCCACCTTTACCAACTATGGCTAAAAAATCTTTCATATTATATGCCAATATAGCATTTGCAAATTGGTCATATTCATCTATAAGCAGATAGATTTTATCATTATTTACAATAACAATAGTAAAAAAGAATTTTATAGCTTCTGTTGGGCTTTGAATTTGTTTTAACTCTTCTAAATGTTTCTCATACCCATAAGTATTAAAATATCGGCTAATTGCCATTTTTATATTTAGTGTAAATCCTTTATATATCTCCTCTACTCCAGCATCAATATTTATTCCACTAAACTCAAAAAATAGAATTTTATAGCTATTTTTTAGAGGAGTTGGATGTTTGCCAATATAAGTATCAGCAAACATCGCTTCAAATTCATCTTTTGCATTTTCATCATAATAATATTGAAGAGTAGAGAGAAAAAGGGATTTTCCAAACCGTCTTGGGCGTAAAAAGATTAAGAAACTCTCGTTGATATTTTCTAGCTTCTCTATATATTGGGTTTTGTCGATATAGAAGTAGTCATTATTGATTTTTATTTTTTTGAAGTTGCTTTCACCGTATATTATTTTTTTCATTTTTTTGCCTTTTTAACTTTGTTTCAATAGTTTAAAACTCCATACTAGTAGCATAAACCAATTTACAATTATACCTCATCACTTCTTCTTCACTCAATTTATTTTCAAGTACATTTTGATAGTTACAAATAAATTCTATAAACTCTGCTCGTAACTTATGAGTCAATATCAATTCTAAAGTCTCTTTATGAGGAAAGCCAAACCGTTTTCCATCTGTTAAAATTACATATCTATTAGTATTTACCATATCAAGAAATTCAGAATCAATATTTCTTATACTTCCTCCATGTGATAGTTTAACAAAGTCAATTTTTAATCTATTCTCTTTTGAATAACATAACTGTTTTAGAGAATAATTGATAACTTCAACAGAGGCATCTGCTAAAAATAGAAAATTTTTATTTTGGTATTTTAGGATGAAAGCTATACTTGAACTATTATATAAACTTGTATCTTTTTCTCCTCTCATATATTTATTATCATCAGTTTTTACCACAACATTTTTTATATTTTTTACCACTACCACAAGGGCAAGGCTCATTCCTTGCTATTTTTATATGATTATTGGAAGAAGAGAGATACTTACTCAAAACAGATAAACTATTTATTGATTGAATTAAATCAGGATGACTCT
>Ga0256827_10002713_pt1 | contig 11327 bp, 13 predicted proteins | sample CV84metaG_FD_185977 | JGI IMG/M metagenome (GOLD analysis project Ga0256827, IMG submission 185977) | Hydrothermal vent microbial communities from East Pacific Rise, Pacific Ocean - CV84 | ecosystem: Environmental > Aquatic > Marine > Hydrothermal vents | place: Pacific Ocean: East Pacific Rise... | reverse complement strand
TCTAAAAGGAGAAGAGGAGTTTTTTGATGACTGGCTTGTAAAGAGTGCACTTTGTGTGGCAGGGTTCAGCTTTGGTGCACAACAGGCTCTGGAGTATGTTTACCATACCCAAAAGAGAGTTGACAGGCTTATCCTGCTCTCTCCCGCATTCTTCCAGACTCGAAAATCCAGCTTTATGCGTATGCAGCTACGCTACTTTGAAGCAGACAAAGCAGCCTATATAACACATTTCTTGAAAAATACGGTATCTCCTTCCGCAAAAACAGACCTTACACCGTTTTTACAGACAGGAACCAGAGAGGAACTGGAATCACTTCTTGGTTATCGGTGGGATAGAAAAAAAATAGAAGAGATACAAACAAGGGGGACGGTCATAGAAGTTGTTATAGGTTCAGAGGACAAGATCATTCCTGCAAAAGATGCCTATGCCTTCTTCGGAGAAATCACTACCTGCTATTATATAAAAGGTGCCGGACATCTTCTGCGTGAAAACAATATACAATAGTTTATTTTTTCTTTATCAATTTTGTTAATTCATAATATTTTTTCTCTATTTGCATATTTTCAAACGGTACAATATTTGGAACCTGTATTTTACTGACTTCAGAAAACATAAGCTGGCTCTCGGAGATCAGTTCGTAGAGATCGGCGCTCAGTACAACTGTTTTGTACGTATTGCGTGCCAGTTGCAGATTTTTTTTTGTTATTTTCTGTGCATTCTCCATACTGATCTTTGAAGTTACAAGGTCCTGTTTGTAGAGCTCAGCTACATGGGCAGTCAATTCTTGGGTTTTTTCATTTTTTTCATAAACAGCTCTACGCCTCTCACTCATATCTGAAGAGGCTAGTTTTTTTGTTTCTGCAACCATTTTCTGTGCTTCAAATCTGATCGTATCTATTTTAGGAATGTATTGGTACTCTACCTTGTCAATATATTTCTGCTGAATATAGACAACCAGTTCAAGTGTAACCAGGTGCAGGCCGTAATACTTTTTTGCATAAGTTAACTCTTCATTGTTTTCTTTCATCAAAATCATGATCTGCTGAGTAATATGTTTGAGTACATCCATCATCAATGCCATCTGTATAATGTCATCGCCATCTACCCGTGTCAAGAGTACATTGATCTGCTCAGGTGTAAGATTTACACCAATATCGGAAAACTGCTGTATGAGTTTCTGTTTGATCTGCCCCATACGAATTTTACTGTTTTTATTTTCTTCTTTCAGTGCCTCTATCTTTTTGGCATACTCTGATTTTGTGGTTTTGATTTTGCTTTGTATAGGAGCGCTGATCTTCTTTTCCCTGTAAAATGCAATTGTATTCTTATTGCTGACAATATCCTGCTGCAGTGTATTCATCTCTTTTTTGTAAGAGAGAAAATCATCCTCAATGAGGGTATCAATGATCTTGTCAAATACTTTGTCGATATCTTGCTGTATATCTTTTTTATCGGAAGTGATCCATGCAGATTCCGGTGCTTCTTCAAGCTTGTCAGTATACTCCAACCCTTTCTCAAGTTCCGGTAAAAGTGCATCCCACAGAGTATTCATGTGCTCTTTTTTACTTTCTGCCTTGCTCATTTCAGAGGGTTTATACTCCTTGTAGAGTGCAACAGTTTTATGCTTGGCATTTTCATAGAGTGTTGAGCCCTGTTCCAGCATATCAGATTTCCAATCTGCCTGAACAAGTGTTACAGATGCCAAAAGTAGAAATAGATAGGTTCGCATGGTCTCTCTCCTGAAAGGTATAACTGTATGGAGTGCATTATACCACTATTTTGGGAATACTTTTCCTGGCTACTCATTCCATTTTAAAAATCTATCTTCTCCGTCTGCCTCGGTATCCACCTCTGTGTGAGCTATCTGAACCTCTTTTACCTTTGCTGTGACAGCTGTCACAGATGCTGAAACGGTAGGAAAAATCAAGTACCTTGCCACATTTGCGGCATTTTTTGGTGAAATGTCCCTGACGGAGGGAATTCTCGATGTAATTGTTGAGCCTGACTCTTGACTGTAGCGCTTTGTCTGTATCTTCAAAGATATCTGGAAATTTAAAACTCAGCCAGAGGTAAAGTGATATTTCACGTACACGATCTTCAGCATTGAGGAGCATATCGTTTGTCTGGGCGAAGGCAGGCAAGTCTCGCGGAGGGATGTAAAGCACTTTATTGCCTGCTTCGATCTGTTTGATGTAGCGGTGAAAAACCGACTCGATATAGGGTGAAGAGATACTTGCAGGAGCGCAGGCAAGGTAAAAACGTGTCCTGAGGTCGAGGTTGTACTCGTCTACAATGGCAGCAATCTCAAGCATAGAGTCAATATTGGCTGCTATAAATGGGCCGTCAAACTCCATATTGTCAGCAAAGAAGCCTAGAATGGTAGTAATGTTCTGTGTTTCGAGTATTTCACCTATAAGCATGACATGTTCCAGGCTTGCCATAACCGAGACGGGCAATTCAATGTCTGGAAGCGGGGCATGGAAGGCTTTGGTAATGGTATCAAGTGCATTAGGGTCAAGTGCACCGACATAGCCTTTTTCTTCAAAACCGTAACGACCGGCACGACCGGCAATCTGCTGTACTTCGGTGGGGAGAAGTTCACGTCTTCTCAGGCCGTCAAATTTGTTGTCTTTGGCAAAGAGCAGGGTTCTAATGGGCAGGTTGAGCCCCATGGCAATGGCATCGGTAGAGACAAGTATCTGACTTTTGCCTTCCCTGAAACGTTTTGCCTCTTCCCTCCGTACTTCCGGGGAAAGATTACCGTAGACAACAGAGACGGAGTATTTCTCGGAAAGCTGCTGTTTGAGTGAGAGTACTTCTCTTCTTGAAAAAGCGACCACTGCCGTCTGCGGTTCTATCTTTTTCATGGAGAGAGGGTATTTCATCATCTTGAGTTCGTTCTTGCGTTCGAAATGGATGACTTCCAGTGCTTCGCCCAGGTATTCGCAGAGTGCCTCTACTGCACTTAAGGCATTGACTGATCCTGTCAGAATAACCTTTTTTGCCGGTGCGCCGATGAGGGCATTTGCCCAGGCCCAGCCACGGTCCCGGTCGGAGATCATCTGTATTTCATCAATGACACAGACATCGACATCAACTGCACTGTTCATCATCTCTATAGTTGAAGAGATATGGGTAGATTCTTCATCGAGAATCTCTTCCTCCCCGGTAATGAGTGAGACAGAAACCCCTTCCTTTTTAAGATTTTCATAACCTTCCAGTGCAAGCAGGCGAAGGGGTGCAAGATAATATCCTGTTGAAGCTGCTTTCAGTGCTTTCAGTGCCGTATAGGTTTTTCCTGAATTGGTTGGTCCCACATGAAAGACAATTTTACGCTTAAGTTCACGTGCCAAAGGAAACAGGTTTTTGAAATCACGGATAGTTTTTGCCAAAAGTTCTTCACGCTTTTGTTTCTCCAGAAGCGGTTTGATATATTCACCGAAATGAAACAGAATACGCCGTCTGCTCTTCTCCTTAAAGTTCAAAGTATGTGAAGCACGTATTTGAGGCTCTACAAAACGTACAATGAATTCATGCAGTACTTCATCTTCTATTTTGAGTTTGGCACTCATCTCCTGCATCTCATCAAGCAGATCACTGATGGCAATTTTAAAATGTGCCAACAGAGCATCGTTGACACGATTAAGATCTTCTTTAACCGGTGGCTGGGTACCATGCCAAATGAGAGAATAGAAGAACGGCTTTTCATAGGAGACAGAAGTATTGTAGAAGAGGATTGTGCCAAAAAGGTCATGGAATTTCTCTTTTTCAATCACAATATGGTCAGTACTTTCAAAGACTTCATACTTTGTACTGATATTGTGAAGAATATATTCTATATCGGAAAGAGGCAGGGGGGTATGGTATAGCTCTGATTCAGGAGGCATTCGTTTCAATGCCAGAGTAATCTGTTCCTGATTTAAAAAAGGGTGTTCTTTTTGATGAATGGTCTGCAAAAACTGTTCTATCTCTTCAGCCCGTTTGCCAATAGACGCCTCTTTGATCGCTTTCAGTTTAGAGAGTATTTTCTCATCTGAAAGTTCCCACATCTCATCCAGTGCCAGGGGCGGTGTGGTACATTGAAGCAGTTTATTAAAATCGAAATCTTTAAGAACAAAGGTAAATGAGTGATAAAATACCATTTCATTTAGAGAATTAAAATCGACATCAAGTGATTTCTCCAGCGCATCCAGACGGCTTTTCATACGAAGATAATGCAGTTTTCCTATAACTTTATCATACGTGATTTTGGCACTTTTGACATTAATGAAAGCATCCAGTATTTGATTTTCTTCTTCCCTGCTGTGTACGGTCTCATTAAGAATATGCACTATTTTTTCTACTTTATCCAGTGGTGCACTGCGTCTGCTTTTATGTACAGCTTTATGACTTTGTGTAAGGTAGGAGACAATCAGTTCCCTGGTCCCGGCACCTTCTTCACTCCAGATACGTCTGAGCGCACGTACCATATCTCCTTTTTCATGGGAGTCAAGATCGATCTCCAAAAGCATGATCAATTCTATGAGTTTATCTTCCTCAAGTGTGGTGATCCCTTCATCAAAAGGAAGTCCATTAAAGTAGTTTCGTATTTTATTGTTAAGTTTTATCAGATATTTTTTCTTTTTCTTTGCCATAACGGCAGTATATCTAATCTACCGTAACAATGTCCACAAGCTCTACACCGTCACACTCTTTTTTTAACCGTTTATGTTTACGGGCATCTTCTTCTGCCAACTCAAGCAGATCGGCAAAATCATTTTTGCTTGCACTAAATTCAAAAATTGTTTTATGGCTTTTGATCGAGAGTTCCATATTGTCCCTGCACAATACATCAATATTTCGTAATCCCTTGGCAAATTCACTTTTGATCACTTTGAGGACTTTTTCATTCTCAAGGAGTTGTTTGAGATCCAATTCTATGTAAACATCATTCTTGCACATCACTGTATAACTGACTTTAATCATACCTTCCATTATATCTTCTCCGTTTTTTTAATTAGAGGTACCCTTATAATAGACTATTTCTGAACAGAAATCAAAAAATATGTCATATTGTCATATTATCTACTTACAATTCCCTGATTGATGTAATGCACAACCTTGATCCATAGTGATTCATGATCTTTCAAATATTTACTTTATGTTAAACATTGAGCCCTATAATAGGATGATAATAAATTGAATTAAGGATAATCAAAATGTGGAAAGTACCCAAAGAGATAGAACAGCTTGAAGTGTTCAAAAAAAATGCGAAAACAGTCGGTGTTATTTTGATGATTATCGGTTTTTTAGGAGCGATGTTTCCTATAGCTGCGTCATTGACAACAGTGATATTTGTTTCCTGGCTTCTACTGTTTGCAGGAACATTGACAGGATTTTTTACCTACAAAACAGATGCAGGAGACTGGCGGGGATGGCTCAAGGCACTCATCTTTTTTGGAGTAGGTATCTATATGCTTGTCAATCCTGCCGGCGGTATTGCAACACTCGGACTTCTTTTCTCCATTTACTTTTTTATGGATGCTTTCAGCGGATTTACGCTGGCAGCATCGTTTTATCCCGGTAAAGGGTGGGGAATCTGGGCAATCAATGCCGCACTCTCGTTGATTATGGCAATGATTTTTGTGATAGGATGGCCTCATACCTCTATACTTCTAATAGGCTTGCTGGTAGGTTTCAGTCTTTTCTTTGATGGCTTGGCTTTGACAATGGGTGCCAATATCTTTGACAAGATTATGGATGACAAACACTAATGTGTTTTTTAGGAAACAGATACGCCGGATTTGACATTCCTTTTATGGATTTCGTGGTATGATTAATAAAGCCGGCATTGGTTTCGATCTCTGATATCGACTGTTTAGGATAGAATCTTCAATAGGTTCATATTTGGAATATAAAGGAAAAAATTTATGAATAATGCAATGAACTCGATTATCTTTGGATTTAAAGAGATCCTTACCTGGAAAACAATGAAATATGTCACGATCAGTGGAATTATCGTTTCTCTGTTCTGGTTGGGAATCGGTATCCTTTTATGGGATAACCTTATTGGCTTCAGCAGTAAAGTGATAGAAATGGTACCATTTTCCATGGTACGCTCCAACGGTGCATGGATGCTTTCCACCTTTCTCTGGTTTCAAATGGTACTGATTACATTTGCACTCGTTTTTGCTTTTTTTGGCAATCTTATTCTCCGAAATGTTTCAAAAGAGAAGTACAGTACTTTCTCCATCTTGATGTTTGTCGGTTCTGCCTTTTTCTGGGGTATTGTCTGGTTCTTTAAAGGCGATTACATCTATCACCAGTTTCTTCAGTTGCTTACATGGCTCCCCTTTGAAACCGTAGAGAAGGGTATTGCTTTTTTGATTGGCTTTTATATTATTTATAATGCCATTGTAGTCAGCCTGGTCTTTTTTGCCAGTATTTTCAGCGAACCACTGGTTGAAATGATCGAAATAGAACATTTTCCGGGTGATGAGATCGTAAGAGACAATGTATTTAAAACAACCAAATATACCTTAAAGGACAGTGCAATTTTTATTGGGCTTTCCCTACTTGCATTCCCGCTTCTTTTTGTTCCTGTTTTGAATATTTTTATCCAGATCATACTCTGGATATGGCTGGTTAAAGATACAATGAGCTATGATGCAGCATCTTTGACGCATGAGAATGTAGAGAAATCCATTTTGAAAGAGCATGGTGGAATCATCTGGTTTGTTGCCTTTGTAACAGTCCTTTTCAACTTTATACCGGTTTTGAATATCTTTGGCCCTTTCTTTGGCCTTATTGTAATGTTCCACTATTTCAAAACATTGAAAACAGACTGATTTGGCAGCATATTACCTGAATCTCCTTATTTTCGTTACGCTTCTCGGAGTGGCGATAGCAGGCTATTGGACTCTTAAATGGTATCAGCAGAAAAAACAGGTTGAACGTATTGCTGCCATGCCATTTACGGAGGAACAGAGAAAAGTACTTTCCCGTATCAAACACTACCACTATCTGACTTTGAAAGAGAGAGAGAAGATCGAACGATCGATCCTGCGTTTTATCTATACCAAATCCTTTATTGGGGGTGGAAATATTGATGTAACGGAAGAGATGAAACTGGTTATCGCTTTTTATGCCTGCCTGCTTCTGCTCCATATTGATACTTCAAACTGCTATGACAACCTGAAAACGATCATTATCTACCATCAGCCTGTGATGATGGACAGAGTACAGAACAATGGAGGGATCTTTTCCAAAGAGCAGTTTCTCATAGATGGACAATCCTCCAATGATACAGTAGTCATTATTTGGCATGATGCCAAAAGAGAGGCATATCACCCCAGAAAAGAGAATGTGATTGTCCATGAGTTTGCCCATGAGATTGATTTTATGGATGGAGAGATAGACGGTGTACCTCCCCTGGAACGCTCCAAATACCATGAATGGACCAATGTTCTCTATAGAGAGTTTGAAAAGCTCAGTCAAGTTGCTTTAAAAAACAGAGATTGGGGTGACTATGGCTTTATAGGAGAGTATGCGGCAACAAATGAAGCGGAGTTTTTTGCAGTAATCAGTGAACGTTTTTTTGAATCACCCAAAAGTCTGAAACGCAAGTTTCCAGACTTATACAATGAGTTGAAATCGTTCTATAAAATAGATCCGGAAAAGTGGACTTAAGCCTTACTGTGGCATTTGAGGCTTTCTGCCTTGATGGCATGTAAACGGTTGAGAATATGTTCCATTTCACCGATATCTTCTTTACAGCGTTTTTCAAGTGACTCTTTTTTCTCTTCAATCATCCTGATCTGTTTTTCAATATCTTCAGGGCGTGCATGGCAGTCTTTTGCGGCATCCTGCTCTTTTTCAAGTACCCAGTCCATCGCTTTTTTCATAAATGTTATCATTAGATCAGTCCCAGTTCGGAGAGTATTGCCTCAATCTTTGGTGATGTCTGTGCAAGTTCGTTTATGAAAGTACCCCAGGCTTTATCTTCTGCATACCACTCTTCAATATGTTTCATAGAATTACTTTTTTCCTCTTCACTCAAGGTATCTGATTTGTCAATATTCTCTTTGATTCTTTCCAAATGTTTTAAATTACTGTTGCTCATACTGTTTTCCTTCTATTAATATTGGTCAAATTTGCCGTCGGCAATCTCTTGTTTGAGTTCATTAACTGATTCCTGTATGACATCAATGATCAGTTCTGCAGACTTTCTATCGTCATTTTCAGGGATATCCCAGTCAAAGATCTTCATATTGGCTTTAAAAATAGCCCTGATTTCTTTTGTGATCTCAGACTTCATCATCTCCATCTCTTTTTCTTGTGGTGTCATATTAACTTCCTTACAATTTACATTATGGTGACATTCTATCACTTTTATATTAATGGTTTATACCAATTTAAGGTATTATATCATTTCATACTATTGATAAATAAGGAGATTTTTTGAAACTGTTTTTGATACTGATACTGTTTGCAGCTACACTCTTTGCAACAGATGCGAAAGAAGCCGCCAAAAAACTGGGTATGGAGAACAACTTTGCCGCAGCACTTAAAAAAGCTGAAAATGAAAAAAAAATACTTGTAATGGTGGTTGTTAAAGAGGGGTGCCGATGGTGTGATAAACTGGTATACAGGACTTTTGCAGCACCGGAAGTAAAAAACGAATTGAAAAAATATATCACCCTGATCATTGACAAAGATGCTAACTACCCAAAGGATTTCAAAGGAAATTTTTTCCCTTCAATCTATTATATTGACTATACTTCACACAAAAGTATTTATGAAAATATTGGTTATGTCGGAAAGAAAGATTTTCTCACGGATCTCAATGAATCACTTAAAACACGTAATGCATTATATGAGTAAAAAGAAGTAAAATGAGAGTAGAAATCAAATTAAGATACAGTGGTGTCCCCGGGAGGACTCGAACCCCCAGCTAGGCCTTAGGAGGGCCCTGCTTTATCCGGTTAAGCGACGAGGACAGAACTATGAAACCTACTCTGGTTCAATAATTTGGAGTGCCATTATAGCAAAAGAAGTTTAGAAGAGGGGGATTCTATTTTGGTGTAAATCTACATTTTACAATAGATCATTGATTCAAAAAAGAGTTTAAATCAAATATAAAGGAAAAATAAATGTTAAAAATTACAATAGATAAAGAAAATGCTATTGCTATTTTGGAACCGCATGATGCCTTAAGCAAAAAAGATTTTGACAATGCTGTCGAAATGATAGATCCGTTCATAGAAGAAAAAGGAAAACTCAATGGAATTATTATCTATACAGAGTCATTTCCCGGATGGAAGGATTTTGCAGCATTGAGCAGGCATATTGCCTTCATTAAAAACCATCATCAAAAAATAAGACGCCTTGCATTTGTAACAGATACAGCTGTTATAGAGTATACCAAAGCTATTGCCGCACCATTTATAGAAGCGGAGATCAAAGTATTTGCTTATGCACAGTTTGATGAAGCAAAAGTGTGGGTAGCATCTGCGGCAGAGCATGAATAAAAGTGCAAGTGTCAGGCTGCGATCAGTTCAAGTACTTTTCCTACTGCCAAACCTCCAAACGTTCCCAGTATGTACCCCATCATTGCCATGAGCACCCCGATGGGGATCAGTGCTTTGGAGTAGGCGGAAGCCAGTATGGGGGCAGAAGCAACACCGCCGATATTTGCCAGAGATGCCACTCCCAGAGAGAAAAGATCCAACTTGAAAATTTTGGCAAAAAGAATCATGATGACTGTATGAATAGCAATAATGACAAATCCTGCAAAGATATAGAGCGGCGCTTCTGTCAATTCGGCAAAATTGGCACGTGAAGCGATAAGCGCGACAATGAGATAGAGCATAATATTTGCCAACTCGGAGGCACCGGAATATTTGGCAAGCGGTGTCATGGCAAACAGCATACCGGCAAGTGTAGCAATAATGACAACCCAGGTTGTGTTTGTCAGAAAATCGGTTACGGGCAGCAACGCTGCAATAGACTGGGATAAAGCAGAGACAAGCAGGGCACTGCCAAGCAGCAGAAAAAGCGAGGTAAAGTCCATAGGGCTTTTGGCTGCATCTTTCAATGAGAGGCGTTCTCCCACTTCATCTATCACTGAAGTATCTGCTTGGCTCCAATTGTTGAAACGTTTTGCAAAAGGAACCAGTGCCAGAAGTATCATGACCCAGATGGCATAGTCGATAGAATCAATAAGCAGGGTATACCCCAGTGCAGCATCCGGCAGATGCAATGCTCCCTGAATAGCTACCATATTTCCCGTACCGCCCATCCATGAACCGGCCAGCGCAGCAAAAGCTTTCCATGAATTTGTAGCAAAAGAGGTGTGGAAGAGGGTGAACATACCGATAAAGCCGATGGCGATGCTTGTTGAGGCAAGCAGAAATGTCAACAGCATCTTTTTACCAAGTTTGACTATTTCACGCATATCGGCATTTAACAGCATAAGGAAGATCATTGCTGGCAGCAGGTTACTCTTGAAGCTTTTGTAGGTAGCCGTCACAGAGTCGCTCTTTTGCCAGAGCCCTAAAGTTGAAAACAGCATTACGATAAAATAGATAATGACGATAGAAGGCAGGTATTTGAAGAGCCTGGCTTTTGTCTTCTGCTCGGTAGAGACGATCAAAGCCGAAATTGCCATCAGAACCGCAAGATAGCTGAAACCGTCAGTGATCATTGGAGAACTCCATTCATATTATAAAATATATGGTATAAAATATTTTGTTTTTTCCCTGTATGCAAGATAGCAGGGATCATGTGAGAGCCAGAGTGACTCTTCTCGTTGTGCTTTCAGCAGCAGTACATTGACCAAAAAGAGCCAAAGCAGCCAGAGAACTGCTTTGGCGTCCATAAGTGCTATACCCAGCATCATCAAGGTAACAGATGCATACATAGGATGGCGTATCCAGCGGTAAATCCCCGTTGTTACAAGCCGGCAATTTTCTTTCAATACAGGTTCGATATTAAAATTCCCCAGTTGATTGTGTGTAAGAGCCCATATACCAATAAAAACCCCCAGCAAAAATAGTGTCAAAGAAAATAAGTCCAAACGATAGTCCGCTAGCAACAGCATGACAGCAATCGTTCCAAACTGCAAGAAGACTAAAAATTTTGGATAAAAACTGTTTTCAAATGATTGTTTACTCATAATATTATTGTAACATAAGGGAAATTAATAAAGGGCACCTGCAACGCCATTAAGTTAAGCATTGTCCATTTTTTGGAAACGGAGACTTTAGTCCCGTATCACGGAGGCAAAGCCTTCCGGTTCCGAGTTGTGAAAACAAATATTTTTCTTAACTTAATGGCAATGAAGGGC
>Ga0256827_10002712_pt1 | contig 11330 bp, 12 predicted proteins | sample CV84metaG_FD_185977 | JGI IMG/M metagenome (GOLD analysis project Ga0256827, IMG submission 185977) | Hydrothermal vent microbial communities from East Pacific Rise, Pacific Ocean - CV84 | ecosystem: Environmental > Aquatic > Marine > Hydrothermal vents | place: Pacific Ocean: East Pacific Rise... | reverse complement strand
AGAAACAGAAGCTATAACGATAACATCATCATAAGAGAGAAGATTTGCCGTAGCTGAAAGTCTCATCCTCTCCAACTCATCATTTATAGCAGAATCTTTCTCTATAAAAAGGTCTTGACGAGGTATGTAAGCTTCAGGTTGGTAGTAATCGTAGTACGATACAAAATACTCAACATGGTTATTTGGGAAAAATTGTCGAAATTCAGAGTATAGTTGAGCAGCTAAAGTTTTGTTATGTGTCATAATAATCGTAGGCATATTTACTTTTTCTATAACCTTAGCCATAGTATAAGTTTTCCCACTACCAGTTACACCCTCTAGTGTTTGGTAACGGTTACCTTTTAGTATAGATTCACTAAGTTTTTTTATAGCCTTTGGCTGATCACCAGCTGGTTCATAAGGTGTGTGTGCTTTAAAATTTATATCTTTTTTCATTGATGGGATTATAGCTAAAAGGGGTGAATATTCTCATTTTTTTATTGTATAATTATCTATGGCAAAAATAGATGAAATTAAAGAAGTGATAGGTTGGCTTAAAGTAGTATTTGGAATACTTACTGCGATAGATATATCACTATTGGGTTGGTTAGCACAAAATTATAATAGTGCTAGTATATATTTATTAGGAACAGCTTTACTTGTTATTATTACAACAACTATGGGTATTATAATGGTAAATAAGAATGCTTATTCTAAAATAAGACAATTAAAGGAACTTTAGTATGGAATGGATAGTTATTTTAGCTACATTTATAGTTTTTGGTGGATTATTTTATTCAATATATGATTTTAAAATCAATTTAGAGTAAAAAGATATATATGAAAAAAAGAATCTTCGTAACAGCGACAAATACTGATATTGGTAAGACATATACTACTAAACTACTTTTAAAAGAGTATGCCTCACAAGGGTATAGGGTTGGGGTTATTAAGCTGATTGAGACAGGGGTTGTGGATGGTGTTATGCCTGATGGGGATATACTTTTATCTTATGTAAAAGAGTTAAATGATGAGTTTAAAGATTTAGATTCTAGCGATATTGTTCCTATCACTTACGAACTTCCATCAGCACCTTTTATCGCTTCAAACAATACATTATTAGATTTTAAAAAGTTAGATTTAGCAGTAGAAAAGTTAGAGAAACTTTGTGATATTCTTATCATAGAGGGGGCAGGTGGGTTGTATGTTCCTATAGATTCTAACACTATGATGATAGATTTGATAGATTATTTTAATGCTGTTACACTTTTAGTTACACATTGCTCTTTAGGGTGTATAAATGATACTTTACTTAGTAAAAAAGCTTTAGAATCTAAAGATATAAAACATATAGTTGCTTTTAATTGTAGAGAATCTGATGAGAGTTTTAAAACTGTTTCTGAGCCATATTTTAAAGAGACAGATTTTGAGGTGTTAAAAGTTAGTAGAGATATTGACACCATCTGTAATCTCTTGTATAATTTGTAAAATTAAAAAGGGTTAGTTTTGAAGCATTTAATAAGAACAGATGATTTTACAATAGAAGAGATAGAAGAGATTTTAGCAGATGCTAAAAGATTTAGTGATGGTAGATTTGATAGAATCTTACAAGATAAAATAATCATCACACTATTTTTTGAAAACTCAACCCGTACAAAAAGCTCATTTGAAATAGCTGCTAAAAGGCTAGGTGCTGAGATAGTTCATCTTGATGTTGTAAATAGCTCTACAAAAAAGGGTGAAACTCTTGTAGATACTGCTATGAATCTTGATGCTATGGGTCCTGATGCTATTATTGTCCGTCATCAAAATTCTGGTGTTCCTAAAATCTTATCAAACAGTACAAAAGCATCTATCATAAATGCTGGTGATGGCGCTCATGCTCACCCAACTCAAGCACTTCTTGATCTTTATACTCTAAGGGAACATTTTGGAGATTTAGAGGGTAAAAAAATCGCTATTGTTGGTGATATAAAAAACTCAAGAGTTGCTAACTCAAATATAGAACTTTTAACCCGTTTTGGTATGGAGGTTACTTTAGTTGCCCCACCACACTTTTTACCAAAAACATCACTTAAAACTACACACTATTTAGAAGAGATAGTTGATGAGGTGGATGCTATTATGAGTTTAAGAACTCAAACAGAGAGACACTCTTCACAAAGTTATGCTTCACTAAAAGATTATGCTAGTGATTTTTGTATCACAACAGAGTTGGTGGGTGATAGAGATATTATACTACTTCACCCTGGACCTGTTCATAGAAATATAGATATTTGTGATGAGCTTTTAGATGATGAGAGATGTAAAGTTTTACAACAAGTTACAAATGGTGTAAACATAAGAATGGCGATACTTAAAAAGTTGATAGCTGATAAAAGCTAGTTTATGTCATTTGAAACCTTAAATTTACTTGGAGCAAAGAGAGAACCTTTTTTATTTATTACAGATTTTAAAGCTTCAAGTGTTGAGGTTATCCTTTTAAAAGATTTAGAGAAAGAAAATATAGAGTTTTCTATAGATAAAAATTTTAAATTATCTTCACACAAAAAAAGTCTAAAAAAAGAGCCTATACCATTTAAAGAGTATAAGAAAAAGTTTGATAAAGTGATTGATAAAATCTCTTTAGGGGAAACTTACCTTTTAAATTTAACTGCTAAAACAGATATTCAAACAAACCTTACATTAAAAGAGATATATAAACTCTCTAGTGCATATTATAAATTAAGATATAAAGATAACTTTGTTTGTTTTTCCCCTGAAAAATTTATAGAGATTCAATCTGATAGAATCGATACTCATCCTATGAAAGGTACTATAGATTCATCTGTAGTAGATGCTAAAGCTAAAATTTTAGCAGATGAGAAAGAAACTGCTGAACATATAATGGTGGTTGATTTACTACGAAATGATTTATCTATAGTGGCTACAGATGTTATAGTTGAAAAATTTAGATATATAACAGAGCTTGATGTTGGAGATAAAAAATTACTTCAAGTAAGTTCACATATTAGTGGATTTGTTGGGGCTAATTGGCACTCTCGTATAGGTGATATTTTAAAATCATTACTTCCAGCTGGTAGTATAACAGGAACACCAAAGAAAAATACTATAAAAATTATAGAAGAGATAGAAGCTTACGAGAGGGATTTTTTTACAGGTGTTTTTGGTGTTTATGATGGTGAGAGATTAGACAGTGGAGTGATGATTCGTTTTATAGAGAAGATAGGTGATAATTTTGTTTATAAAAGTGGTGGTGGTATAACTATAGATAGTGATGTAGAATCTGAATATAATGAACTTATAGAAAAAGTTTATTTACCATAAAAAATGGAGAGATAAAATGAAAAAGTTAAATAATTTTTTTACGAGTGGTATAGAGGCTAAAACTATATCAGAAGAGCTAAAAAGTCAATATCAGATGTTAAATATTGGGTTCATTTTATCCTCCTTAGGTTTAATATTTGGTATGAGTAGTAACTATATAAAAGATAATTTTGAGTTAATTTATATAGAGATTGTTCTTGTTTTTATAAATATAATGTTATTTTTTTTACTAAGAAAGAGCAGAAAATATTTTGAGTTTATAGCTACATTTTTTACAGCTCAATTTAGTATTTTCTTTCTATTCTTAATGTATAACTATGAGCCATCAGAGATGAAACATGTTTGGTTATTTACATATCCAATTATAGTTTTATATTATCAGGAGTTAAAACAAGCTCTTGCTTGGCTTTTCTTTGTTGGTTTTATGATTCTAATTGCTCCTTTTCAATCTTTTACAGAGATATTATATACTCCATATCAATCAATTTATATATTTTTTGTAGTGCTTATAGTTGCTTCAACAATGTACTTTTATAAAATGAAAATTAATGAAGCAAGAAAATTAATTTTAGAACAAAAAGAGCAACTTTTAAATTTTAACAAGAAATTAGAAAAAGAGGTTGAGGCAAAAACAGCAGAGCTTAGAAACATAAATGAATCGCTAGAGATTACAGTAGAGCAAAAAATGGAGGAGTTGATACAAAAAGATAAACTAATTTGTGTTCAATCTAAACAAGCTGTTATGGGAGAGATGATAACTATGATAGCTCATCAATGGAGACAACCTTTATCTACTATAACACTTTTAATATCAAACTATCAATTTAAACAGCTTCTTCATGCTGATTTTAAAAAGAGAGCTATTGATGTAACATTGGAAGAGATTAGTGATACTATTATGTATCTTTCAAATACTATTGATGATTTTCAAACATATTTTCATCCTAATAAAAAAACAACTGATATAGAGATTCATGAGTTAGTACAAAAAGCTATTAATTTTATAATTCCAAGATTAAAAAATACAAAGATAGATGTTGAATTAGAAAAAGAAAATGATATAATTGTTAAGGTTTATATGAATGAACTAATACAAGTAATTCTAAATCTTTTAAACAATGCTATTGATGTTTTATCTGAATTAGATAGAGAGAATTTGAAAGTATTTATTGAAGTAAAAGAGAAAAAAAATACTATTATAATAACTGTAACTGATAATGCAAATGGTATTAGTGATGAAACTATAGATAAAATTTTTGAACCATACTTTAGTACAAAAGGTAAAAATGGTACAGGATTAGGGCTTTATATGAGTCAGATGATTATAGAGAAACAATTTGAAGGTTTTTTAAGTGTAGAGAGTTCCCCTAATGGTTCAACATTCAGAGTTGAGATTCCTAAAGTTATCTCTTAGAGTAGGGTTTCCTACTCATCTGATTTTTAGTATATCTTTATTATTTATTGGTGAATATACAACTACAATTTTACTTCAAATAATTTATATCTTACTCTATTTTTCTAAATTCTTTATATATCTATATATGCTTCTTGTACACTTCATCTTAATTAAACTATTTTCATCATCTTATTATTTATTATATTTTTTTAATTTACTAATACTCTTATATTCTTTTATATATTTAAAAATTGAGATAGATATAAACAAGATTTTTTTCTTTATATTTATGGTGGGTGTAAGTTACTTTTTTTTATGGAGATTTGATGAGAATATATATGATATTTATATTTTACTAAACATAAATGATAAAATTAATTACATTAGTAATGTTGTTGAGGTTTTATTATTGTTTTTACATACTTTAATTTTATTTATATATCTGTATAATAAAAAGATAATTTAAAAAGGTACTAATATGGAAAATGGGGCTAATGAACTACAAAAGGTAAGAAAATATTTAACACATATGGTTAAGCATAGAGGAAGTGATTTACATATAAAGTCTGGTGCAATTTTTAGAGCAAGAATTCAAGGCAATATAACTAAACTTGGAAAAGAAATTTTTACCCCAGAACAAGCTGATGCTTTTGCTAAAGAACTTTTAGGTGAAAGATATGAAGAGTTTGTTGAAAATAAAGAGATGGATATGGTTTATCCATTTGATGAAAAAACTCGTTTTCGTGTAAATATGTTTTACCAAATGAATGGTATATCTGCAGTATTTCGTGTGATTCCAGTTGAAATTCCTAAGTTAGAAGCTTTAAATGTTCCAGATGTTGTTAAAAGTTTTGCATCTAAGGAAAGAGGGTTAGTTTTAGTGACTGGTGTTACCGGTAGTGGTAAATCAACAACTTTAGCAGCATTAATTAGAGAGATAAATGAAAATACTGAAAAGCATATAATTACAATTGAAGACCCTATCGAATTTGTGCATAAAGATGCTAAATGTATAGTAAATCAAAGATCAGTTGGTCAAGATACTTTGTCTTTTGGTGCAGCTCTAAAATCGGCACTTCGTGAAGATCCAGATATTATTTTAGTTGGTGAGATGAGAGATATGGAAACAATTAATCTAGCTCTTCATGCAGCAGATACTGGTCACTTAGTTTTTTCAACTCTACATACTATAGATGCAAAAGAGACTATTAATCGTATAATCTCAACATTTCCAACAAATGAGCAAAATCGTGTTAGATTATCTTTAGCTGGAGTTATCCAAGGTATCATCTCTCAACGACTTGTAAAAACTGTTGATGGTGGTCGTCGTGCTGCTATGGAGATTTTAGTTCGTACTTCAACTATTGAAAAATTGATTATGGAAAACGATGATTTTGGAATCAAAGATGCGATAGAAGAGGGTAAAGATATATATAAATCACAAAGTTTTGATCAGGCATTGTTAGATTTGTATCACGAGGGTGTTATTAGTAAAGATGAAGCTAAGAAAAATGCTACAAGTGCTTCTGATTTAGAACTTAAAATTAGTGGTTTAAATGGTGAAGAGGGTGAAAAATCTGAGGATGGTACTCCTAAAGAAACAGTTGAAGATGATATTATAGGTTTGAAGTAAAGTTTTCAACACAGATTAAAAAAATAAAGGTATAATTGCAAACATTTTTTAAATAAGGATTTAATATGTTAGAAGGTATAGTTAGAGAGAGTATAAATAAGGCGGGTACAAAAGCACTTCGTCGTGATGGTTATCTAATTGCTAACATTTACGGAAAAGGTTTTGAAAATATCAATGCTGCATTCAAAATGAATGAATATATCCGTGCTGTTCGTAACAAAGAAACTATTGCTTTTCCAGTATCAATCGCTGGTAAAGAGTTAAATGTTGTTGTTCAATCATATGAAGCACAAGCAGTTACAGGTAATCTTTTACATGTAGATTTAATGGTAGCACAACCAGGTGTTGCAACTAAATTTAATGTTCCTGTTGTAGCAGTTGGTGAAGCAAAAGGTCTTAAAAATAAAGGTCTTTTACATATGGCTAAACCTCGTTTAACTGTTAAATGTACTCCTGAAAATCTTCCAAACACAGTTGAAATTGATGTAACTGAGATGGATACAGGTGATTCTAAACTTGTTCGTGATTTAGCAGAAATCCCTAATGTAACAATTTTAGATGCTGATCGTGTAGCACTAATCAGTATCATTAAAGCTAAATAATTATGCTTATAGTCGGACTAGGGAATCCTGGTTCCGAGTATAAACTGAATCGCCATAATATAGGCTTTATGGTTATTGATGAGCTCATATCTCGTAAAAATGCTCAAAAACTTTCATCATCATCTTTTAAAGGTGAACTTTTTAAATTCTCAAATCATTTTTTATTAAAACCACTTACTTTTATGAACCTCTCCGGTGATTCTATTGTCGCTGTTAAGAAATTTTATAAAGTTGATGAAGTTGTTGTAATACATGATGATTTAGATCTACCTTTTGGAACTCTCCGTTTTAAACATGGTGGTGGACATGGTGGTCATAATGGACTTCGTTCAGCAGATGAAAGAATCTCAAAAGATTATGCTAGAGTTCGGATGGGTATTGGAAAACCTGAACATAAAGGTGAAGTTGCCTCTTATGTTTTGGGTAATTTTAACGATAAAGAGATAAAATATTTAGATGAATGGATTACAACTTGTTGTAAATCTATAGAATATCTACTTGAAAATTCATTAGAAAATACAAGTTCTAAATACACAATTAAAAAATTTCAGTTAAAATAGTATTTATGTTAGCTTTTAAATATATATCATTTCATTATATTAAATATTTCTTAATAATTTTAACAGCTTTAGTGTGTTTTATTGTTGGTTGGGACTATATGTTTGATCCTCAGAGATTATTAACATCAGCAAATTTACTCGTTATTTATCTTACATATAAAATATTTTTTGCTATAGATATGCTTTTACCACTCTCTTTAATTTTTGCCATGATATCAACTAAAGTTTTTTTAATTCGTTCAAATGCTCTCGTTTCTTTTTATTCACTTGGTTATTCCAAAGTAGATATTCTTAAACCATTCGTTATTATTTCTAGTTTGATAATTATATTATTTATATATCTTCACTCACTTTCAAGTTTCTCAAGAGCTAATGAATTTGCAAGTAATATTCGTATAAATGGTGAATATCTTAGTCCCACAAGAGATCTTTTTTTTACTTATGAAAACCAATATATATATTTTTCAAAAATGATACCTTTACAGGAAAGAGCAGAGGGTATAAGAGTTTTTTCTATGAAAAATGATACTTTAAAAAAAGTTCTTGTTGCTAAAGAAGCATATTATAAAGATAATTTCTGGCATATAAAAAATGCAAATATAATAATAAAACCTAAAAAATTAAATTTTGATTCCACTGGTATAAAAGTTACAAATGAAAAAGAGTTGAAAATATTAGAGGGTTTTCGTCCTAAGGTGTTAGACCAAGTTTATGAGGGTAAAGTTAATTTTACTATTGGTGATGCTATTGATGCTTTTATTTTGTTAAAAGATCAAAATGTAAATACAGATACGATAAAGGGAACATTATATAAAATATTTATCTATCCATTCTTTGTTCCTTTTTTGGTAGTTATAATATTTTTCTTTGTTCCTATAAGCTCAAGATCACTTAATGTATCGTTCTTTAGTTTTAGTGCAGTTTTAGCTACATTAATAGTATGGGCAATACTTTTTGCATTGGTTGAATTATCAAATAATAAAACAATACCAAGTGAAATAGGTATTGTTCTTCCAATAATAATTCTTTTTCTAATTTCAATTAGGCAATGGAAAAAATATCGTTTATCTACATAAGTTTTTATAACCAAAATATAAGCACTTTTTAGATAAAATAACTAAAAATATATTTGGAAATTTTATGATAAACTTTAAAGAATTAGCAAACAAATACAAAACTCCTCTGTATATTTATGATTTAGATCATATGACTACACAATATACTCAATTAAAAGAAGCATTTAAAGCTAGAAAATCGATTATGGCTTATGCAGTAAAAGCAAATTCTAATCTTAGTGTTGTTAAACATTTTGCAGATTTAGGTGCAGGTGCTGATTGTGTTTCTATTGGTGAAGTTCGTCGTGCATTTTTAGCAGGAATACCATCTTATAAAATTATTTTTTCTGGTGTTGGTAAAAGTGATGATGAGATTCGTGAAGCTATAGAAAGAGATATTTTATATATAAATGTTGAGAGTGAAGCTGAACTTGGTCGTGTTGAGATGATAGCAAAAGAGTTAGATAAAAAAGCTAGAATCAGTATAAGAGTAAATCCTAATATTGACCCAAAAACACACCCTTATATCTCGACAGGTTTACATGACAATAAATTTGGTGTAGATTTAGATAGTGCTAAAAGAATGTATATTAAAGCTAATAACTCTGAAAATTTAGACCCTGTTGGAATCCATTTTCATATTGGTTCACAACTTACAGAGCTTAAACCTATATATGAATCAGCAGAGATTGTAGCTGATTTAGTTCGTTCATTAACAAAAATAAAAATTGAACTTAAATTTTTTGATGTTGGTGGTGGACTTGGAATCAAATATGATGATGAAGTAACTATTTCACCTTACGATTATGCTCAAGCAGTTTTAAGTACATTAAAGGGTCTTGATTTAACTATTATTTGTGAACCTGGTAGATTCTTAACAGCGAATGCTGGTTATTTTGTATCTAAAGTTTTATATGAAAAACAAAATGGTGCTAAAAAGTTTGTTGTAGTTGATGGAGCTATGAATGATCTTCTTCGCCCAGCTTTATATAGTGCTTACCATAAGATAGAGGCTATCACAGAATCTACAAGTGAGCCTAGAGAGGTTGATATAGTTGGTCCAGTTTGTGAAAGTGGTGATTTCTTCGCAAAAGATTATAAACTTCCAGAATTAGCACATAATGATTTAGTTGTTGTTCATAGTGCTGGTGCTTATGGCTTTGGTATGGGTAGTAATTATAATACTCGTGGAAGAAGTGCAGAGGTTGCTTTAGTTGGTGGTGAAGATAAACTTATCCGTAGAAGAGAAAAATTTGATGATTTAATCGCTCTTGAAAAAGAATTTTTAGATTAGGATTTAAAAGTGTATTTCATAGATGTTCAAGGTACTCTAATTAGTGATAGTGACAAATCACCAATTAGAGGAAGTATAGAGTTTATAGATATGCTAAATAAGGAAAAAATTCCTTATATGGTTGTAACAAATAACACTAAAAAATCTAGTGAGAACTTTTATAACTTTTTACAAAATCAGGGTTTTAATTTTAGTTTTGATAAATACCTTGACCCTTTGATGCTTTTAGAATCAAGAGTAAAAAAAGATGCAGTAGCTGCTTATGGAGCAAAAGAGTTTTTAGATACTTTAGTTGAGATGGGTTATAAACTAGATTATAAGAATCCAAAAACAGTTTTAATTGCGATTAAAGAAGATTTTAATGCTGATGAGTATGCTCAAATGATAGATTTTTTACTATCTGGAGCATCTTTGGTTGGTATGCACGAAACATCTATATATGCTAAAAATTCTAAAAGATACCCTGGTGTTGGAGCAATTTTAAAGCTTTTAGAGTTTGCAACATCTGTTTCTTATGATGTTGTAGGTAAACCTAGTATCTCATTTTATAATGAAGCTTTAAAACTGATTCAACTTCAACAAAAAGATATAAATTTTTCTAATATTGAGATGATTAGTGATGATGTAAAAGGTGATTTAGGTGGTGCTAAAGAGCTTGGGATGAAAACAACATTTGTAACAAGTGGGAAGTACAAAACTGAAGATGAGATAGTTCCATTTTTAAAAGATGAATTAAGACCAGATTTAATATACAAAGATATGCAAGAGATATTGGAGAGCCTATGAAAACTTTAGATGATTGTAGAGTAGCTATAGATGCTATTGATAATGAACTTTTAGAACTACTTAACAAAAGAATGAAAGTGGTTGAAAGAGTTGGTGAGATTAAGCACAATTCTGGAGGGGCTATTTATAGACCTGAGAGAGAAAAAGCTATTATTGAAAGACTTATAAAATATAGTAAAGATTCTAATGGACTTCTAAATAAAAGTGCTATTGAAGCTATATTTTTAGAGATATTTGCAGTATCAAGAAATTTAGAACTTCCTGAAAAGATAGCATATCTTGGACCAGAGGGTACATTTACTCATCAAGCAGCAGAGAGTAGATTTGGTGCTATGAGTGATTACTTATCTCTTAGTTCTATCCACTCTGTATTTAAGACACTAGAATCTGGTCGTGCTAAGTTTGGTGTTGTTCCTATTGAAAACTCTAAAGATGGGATTGTTGGTGAAACTTTAGACCTTTTAGCTAAAAGTTCTGTAAAAATTGTTTCAGAATTATATATGCCAATCCATGCTTCATTTGCTACAAAAGCAAAAAAATTAGAACATATAACTAAAATATATTCTAAAGATAAAGGTTTTGGACAATGTAGAGAATTTTTATCTGAACACGGTTTTATAAATGTTGAACAGATTCCAGTAGAATCTACTGCTAAAGCAGCTATTTTAGCATCAGAAGATGAAAATGCTGCTGCTATA